>ERZ827108.3299-NODE-3299-length-14031-cov-30.540212_pt1 | contig 14031 bp, 11 predicted proteins | sample MGYA00519921_ERZ827108 | MGnify/ENA primary metagenome ERZ827108 (study PRJEB31778, sample SAMEA3449258) | human gut metagenome | biome: human gut; feature: human-associated habitat; material: faeces | place: United Kingdom | collected 2010/2012 ... | reverse complement strand
CCAGCGTGATGGTTTCCAGAACATCGTGGGCCTTGTACAGGATGGCACCGCCGGGAGTCTCATAGACGCCGCGGCTCTTCATGCCGACCAGACGGTTCTCAACGATATCCAGCAGGCCGATGCCATTGGCGCCGCCCAGCTTGTTCAGGTACTCGACCAGTTCAACGCTTTCCATCTCCTTGCCGTCAACAGCGGTGGGGATGCCCTTCTCAAAGTGGATCTTGACATAGGTCGGCTTGTCGGGGGCCTGCTCGGGGGAGACTCCCAGCTCAAGGAAGCCGGGCTTATTGTACTGCGGCTCGAGAGAGGGCTTCTCCAGATCAAGCCCCTCATGGCTGAGGTGCCAGAGGTTCTTATCCTTGGAGTAGTTCGTCTCGCGGTTGATCTTCAGCGGGATGTTGTGGGCCTCGGCGTAGTCGATCTCCTCGTCACGGCTCTTGATGCTCCACTCACGCCACGGGGCGATGATGGCCATATCGGGGGCCAGCGCTTTCAGGGTCAGCTCAAAACGGACCTGATCGTTGCCCTTGCCGGTGCAGCCGTGGCAGATGGCATCGGCGTTCTCCTTCTTGGCGATCTCTGCCAGCGCGGCGGCGATGCAGGGGCGCGCATGGGAGGTGCCCAGCAGGTAATCCTCGTACTTGGCGTCAGCCTTCAGGCAGGGCCAGATGTAGTTTTCCACATAATCCTTCTTCAGGTCCAGCACATACAGCTTGGAGGCGCCGGTCTTGAGGGCCTTCTCCTCCAGACCGTCCAGCTCGGTGCCCTGCCCCACATCGCCGGAAACCGCAACGACCTCGCAGTTGTTGTAGTTTTCCTTCAGCCAGGGAATGATGATGGAGGTATCCAGACCGCCGGAGTACGCCAGAACAACCTTTTTAATATCCTTCTTATCCTTTTTCATGATAAAATTCCCCTCTCTGTATTTATCAAGACCCGCAGGGTGTTGCTGCTTGCTGTGTGTCTTGAATATTTATTCATTCATTGCTGTATATTATACACTCTTTTATACATTTTGCAAGAGGGCAAACCTGCCAAAGGATTTTCTATATTCCGGTTTGTTTTAGGCAGGTTGCTGAATAGTTATGCGTTTATGCATCAGCCGTCTGCAAAAATATACAGACATGTATGTATACACAGCACCGATACGGGTATTATAGCACGGTTTTCCGCAATGAGCAACACAAAATTGCAGTTTTCGCAACACAGGTGGTGCCAGCGGCCAAGCCCCTCAGGCCTCGCAGGCTCGGCCAGCTCCCCCGGAGGGGGAGCCTTTTTTGCGCGGGCTTCGCCCGCGTGAAAGCCTCCTCACGCAAGTGGGGAGGTGGTCGAGCGAAGCGATGACCGGAGGGGCTTTACCCCTTCGCCCCCGCCACGAACTCTCTCACCATCCCCAGCTCCTCCGGGAAGATGCAGTTCGGTATCGTCCCCTCGTCCACGGCACGGATGGCCTCGTCCAGATCAAACCACTTCACATAGTCGATCTCCGACCGCTGCACGGTGAAGTCCTCGGCCTCTTTGTCCAGCCAGAGGCAAAACACCTTGCTGACCTGATTGTCCTTAAACGGCTTGCCGTGAAAGACGCTTTCAAAGCGGAAGCGGCGCAGGCCGCACTCATGCAGGTCGGCGGGGGCGGCGGTCACGCCCAGTTCCTCCTTCAGTTCCCGCAGGGCCGAGCCGACAAACTCATCCCCCGCCGGGATATGCCCGGCCGAGGAAATATCATAGCAGCCGGGGTAGGAATCCTTGGCGGCGCAGCGCATCTGCAAAAGCACCTGCACTGCGCCGTTCTTTTTCCGCACGATCCAGACATGGCTGGTGCGGTGGCGCAGCCCCTCGGCGTGGGCCACGGTGCGCGGCACGGCCTGCCCGGTGGGCAGACCGTTTTCATCGACTATATCTAACATTTCAGGCATGGAAGTCACATCCTTATATAATATAGTACCGTTATACCACATTCCCGCCCCCACCGCAAACGGGGTTTAAAAATTCATAATCTTCTTTTATAATAGTGATATTGCCGCAAACGGCCACGGGCGGATATGGAATCCGCCCCTACGGTTGCAGGGGGCGGCGTCCCCGACGCCCCGCCGTATCTATAAAAAGGAGAACCCCATGTCTCAGATGACAAAACGCGCGCTGGTCGCATCGCTGAAAGAGCTGCTGGCTGAAAAGCCGCTGGACAAGATCACCGTGACCGACCTGACCGAGCACTGCGGCGTGAACCGCATGACCTTCTACTACCATTTTAAGGACATCTACGACCTTGTCGAGTGGGCCTGCATCGAGAATGCCACCCGCGCGCTGGCCGGGCAAAAGACCTACGACACCTGGCAGCAGGGCTTTTTGCAGATTTTGCAGGCCGTGCAGCGGGACAAGGTGTTTTTTACGAATGTCTACCACTCGATCAGCCGCGAGCATATCGAGAGCTACCTCTACCGCGTGACCTACGATCTGATGATCGGCGTGGTGGAGGAGAAGGCTGCCGGCATGACGGTGCGCGAGGAGGACAAGGAGTTCATCGCCGATTTTTACAAGTACGCCTTTGTCGGCCTGACGCTGGAATGGGTGCGCACCGGCATGAAGGAGGACCCCGCCGCCCTTGTGGAGCGCGTTTCGACCCTGATCCATGGGGACATCACCAAATCCCTGAACGCCTGCCGCATCGACAAATAAATATACACAGACAAAAATCGCCCCCATCCGGTTGCGGCTCCGGATGGGGGCTTGGGGTATCGGTTTGTGTGAGGAGGAATCATGTTCCAGAATCACGGTTGCGGCTCCGTGACCCTGTGCTTATATAGTACAGGGCAACTGCTAAAAAACTATGTTTTTCGTATGAACATTTTGTAAATTACGCCGCAGTGCCGTTTACCCGGAAAACGCCGGTTCCCTATTCCCTCTGCGGGGGGCTTGACATAAGCGCGGGGGCTGTCCCAATCGGACAGCCCCCGCATTGTGTTCTGTTGCTTAGATTACATTGTATTCCTTCAGCAGCTTCTCGACCTCGGTGCCCTCGATCTTCTTGAGGGCCTCCTTCATGGCGATCTTGCCGACCAGCGGCATCTCCATGTCGGTGATCTTGCGGCCGTCGCGCAGCTTGACGGTGGCGTCCAGCAGGCAGCGGATGTCATAGACGCTGCCCCAGACCTCGGGCACGCCGCGATCCACATTGAGCAGGGTGTAGACAGCCTCCATGCCGGTGCGGATGGAGTACTCGGTCGTGAAGATCGTGTCGCGGGCGGTCTCGGCAAACTGGCCGAGGAACGCAAAGTTCACAGCACCCTCGGGTACGATGTCGGGGCGGTCGCCGGCGGCGCGCGGCATAAAGAACGCGTCAATATACGGCATCATGCAGGGCACGGTGTTGGCGCTGTTGGTCGCCATATCCTCGATCTGATCCTCGGGCACACCGATGTGGTAGAGCCACTCCATGCAGATCTCCTTGCCGGTGCAGTCGCGCATCGGCTTCTTGATATAGTCGCCCGGCTTGTCGGTGAACAGGCCGTAGACCCAGACGCAGAGTTGATCCTTGGGCTGGTCGCGGAACTGCTGCTGGCGGTTCAGCGTCCAGCTGAGCAGCCAGTTGGAATCGGTGACCGTGACAATGCCGCCGGTGACGACCTTGCCGCTGAACGGGTCGCGCTTGCAGATCTTCTTGATATAGGGCACGATGCGCTGGTCCAGCGTTGTGATGGTGGCGCTCATCCAGTTGGACAGCTCAGGGTCATAGCAGAACTTGTCAGGATGGCCGAAGCTCGGGTCCTGCGCGGCGATCTTGCGCCACAGGTCCCAGCCGCCGCCCTCCTTCAGCTCAGGCTTGAACTCAGCGGGGGTGTTCTGGCTGCCGATGGTCGAGTTCTCGACACAGCCGCCGTTCGTGATAAAGACGAGGTCGTTCTCGGTCAGGTCGATGGACTCTTCCTGCCCGTTGTGGAGGATGTCAATGCGGGTGGCCTGCTTTTTGCCGCCGGCGCAGTCGAAGGCGATGTTCGTGACCTTGGTGTCGTAGTGGAACTGGACACCGAAGCCCTCGAGGTACTTGACCATGGGCAGGATCATCGACTCATACTGGTTGTAGCGGGTAAAACGCAGCGCCGTAAAGTCGGGCAGACCGCCGATGTGGTGGATGTAGCGCTGCAGATAGCGCTTCATCTCCAGCGCACTGTGCCAGTTCTCAAAGGCGAACATCGTGCGCCAGTACATCCAGAAGTTGGAGTTCAGGACCTCATCGTCAAAGAAGTCGGTGATCTTCTTGTCGTACAGCTTCTCATCGGGGGACATGAACAGGTTCATGATCTCCATGGCGGCCTTGTCGGACAGACCGAACTTGCCATCGGTGTGGGCGTCCTCGCCGCGGTTGCGGGTGGCGCGGCAGAGGCTGTAGTTGGGGTCGGCCTTGTTCAGCCAGTAGTACTCATCCAGAACGGTGTGGTTCTCGTCCTCGATGGAGGGGATGGAGCGGAACAGATCCCACATGCACTCAAAGTGGTTGTCCATCTCACGGCCGCCGCGCATGACATAGCCGATGTCCTGATATTTGTAGCCATCACAGGCACCGCCGGGGATGGGGTCCTTCTCGAGAATATGGACATGCTCGCCCTTCATCTGGGCATCGCGGACCAGATAGCAGGCGGCAGACAGTGCTGCCAGACCGGAGCCGACCAGATACGCGGACTTGCCGTCCACGCCGTCCGGCTTTTTGGGCGTTGCAAAGGCTTCATAGTTACCGCTGGAATAATACATAACGCTACCTCCTGTGTCATGGGTATGCGGCGGTGCGGGATGGACATAGGGCTTGCTGCCTGCATCGGCCCGCCGCCGTTTGTTTGGTATGGCTTTAGTATACCCACGCCGCGACCCGGTTACAATCAGCAAAAAATCCCGTTTGATAAGAATTTTATCAAACGGGACGAATTGTAAAGATTATGACCAATCTGTGACCGCCGGGGCAGGCTTACCGGTGCTTTGACCAGGCTGTGGCAAAGCCAACAAGCCCGGCACAGAGCGCGGCGGCCAGCGCCTCCACGGGGAAGGCATCGCCGGTCTGTGGCAGGGCGGGTGCGGCACTGCCCTTGGCCGTGCGTGCCGCCGGGGCGGCGGTGTTCTTGGCGGGCCGCGCCACGGTGGTTTTCGCCTCTTCCGCGGGCGGGTCATAGCGGTTGGTAAACTTCACGCTATCCGCCTTGGCGGTTTCGCCGCTGCGCACCGCCCACAATTCCGTATTCAGGCCTCCGTCGGGACGGCCCGTCACGCGGACGGTCACGGTGTAGCTGTGGGTGTCGTACACCGTATGCGCTGCCGTGCTGCCCGCCTGTGTGACGGTGTAGCGGTAGTCCCCCGGCGTATCAAAGGCAAAGCCGGTAAAATACGCCGTGCCGCTGCCCTGTATCGTCAGCGATGCCTGCGCCGGGGCGGGCGCAGCGTCCAGCGGCGTGATGCTCACCACGCAGGCGGCATCAGCGGCCGCGCCCTCGGTGCGCACCGTCACGGGCAGCACCGCCCCCGCGCGCGCCGCAAAAACCGGCAGCGGGCAGCACAGCGCCAGCAGCAGGGCCGCTGCCGTCAGCCAGCACCGCAGGGCCGTTGTGGCATACCTCATTGCATTTCATCTCCTTTTTCAATAGGGTGCAGCCACCCGAACACCACCACCCGGCCGTTTGTCTCGGCCCCGGCGCAGGTGGACAGCGCAAGGATGCCCGCCTGTGCATCGGCGCTGCAGGGCCGCTGCTGCACGGCGTTGGCCGCCAGATAGTCCAGCAGCGGCTGCACGCCGGTCTGGTACCGCGCGGGGTCATAGACGGCGCTGTCGTAGGCATCGGTACACAGGCAGGCGAACAACTCCACGGTGTAGGCCGCATCGGGCAGGCTCACGCTGCCGGTCGTGTGGGCGGCAAAGAAATCCGCCTGCGCAAAGGCGGCCACATCGCCGAACATTGCGCCGTTCTCCATATGGTGGCCATACATAAGCGTGTAGGGGTCGGTCAGTCCGGCGGCGCAGCGGCTGTCGAGAAAGACCGAGCCGGACAGCGAAAACGCCCCCGTGACATCGCGGTTGATGTAATCCATATTCGTAGCCCCCTGCACAAAGGGGTAGTCGATATTCGTGCCGTCAATGGTCAGCCAGCCGCAGACATCGGGGTTGCGGGCCTGCAGCTCGGCCAGGGTGGGGTTGTCCGCCGCCAACACGGCGGGCTTGTAGTGCAGCAGCTCCGCCCCCGCAAAGGCCCCGCGGCTGACGGCAGCGTCCTGCCAGAGGGCAAACCCGCCGAAGGTGAGCAGCGCCAGCATAAGCAGCCCCGCCGCCGCGCTGACGGCCGCGCTGCCCGCATGGGCCAGCCGGGCCGCCGCCCGCAGCATCAGCGGCCGCGGCGGCGCTTGCGGAAGAACACCGCGCCGCTGCCTGCGGCCAGTGCCAGCATGGCACCGTAGGGCGCAGCATCCAGCAGCAGGCCGGTGGGGGCCGCTGCCTCGCGGGTGTTCGTCACGGTGATGTCGGCATCCGCAGCCGTCATGGCGCGCTGCGCCAGCGTGCGGGTATCCTCCACCGTGCCGGTGGGTGTGGCCCAGTCGGTCGTGTACTTGGCGGCATCATCGCCGCCCTCCGCGATCGTGTAGAGGGCGCCCTCCGGCAGGCCGGTGACCTCGATTTTCTGATTCGCGCGGATCGTCTCGGTGATGGTTGCCCTGCCGTTCGCATCAAAGCTCAGCACCGTGCCCTCCCCGGTCAGCGCGCCCCCGGCCTCGCCGGTGCGGACCGTCACGGACGCCATGTGCTTTTCGGCATCGGGGTCCTGCAGCGTGAGGGTAAAGTCAAAGCTGTCGCCGTAGTCGGCAAAATCGCCGGCCAGCCTTTTGGTCAGCGAGAGCGCGTAGGTCGTGTAGGTGTTTGCGATAAAATCCACCTTGTCCCCGCCCGCCAGCGGTGCCAGCGCGGCATAGTCGATCTTAAAGCTCGTCCCGTTGGGGTCGGCGGCGTCCGCATTGACGACACGGGCCTTCAGCAGGTAGACGGGGGCGGCGGTCAGCCCCGCAATGCCGGGGTCGCGCTCGGTCAGGCGGTAGTAGTAGACGCCGGGCTCGGTAAACTGTGTCATATCGAACTGCACGGTGACATCGCTCTCGGCGGCAAGGCTGCCGTCAGCCCCCCGGGCAAAGACCGCTGTGACGGTGGGGCTGGCAAGCTGGTCGGTGCTGCCGAGCGCTGCGCCCTCCTCGGGCTGGCCGGGCAGGTCGCCTTCCTGCGCACCGGTCACATCGAAGGTCATCGTGCCCAGCACGCCGCCCGCACCGGCGGCATCGGTCATATCAATGGCCTTTTTAAAGGTGACGCTGGCATCGCCGGTGGGCAGCCGGTCGGCGGCAAGCGCCGTGGTGGACAGTGCCCCCGCCAGCAGGGCCGCCGTAAGAACTGCAGAAAGCTTCTTTGCGTTCATAAGTAAGGTCTCCTCTCCAATATGTGTGGGGGTCGGGTCATATCCCGCTGCGGCGCAGCAGGGCGATGACGCGGCCGCGTATCTCGCCGGTGCGGACCGGGCCGAACCACCGGCTGTCGCGCGCACCCGCGCGGGCATCGCAAAGGATAAAATATTCACCGTCCGCCAGCGTCAGGGGGTATGGTACGCCGTTGTCATAGCGGGGCGTCTGCTCGTAGATGTCCGGCTCCGCCACCACGCTGCCGTTGATGAGCAGCAGCGCCGTGTCGGTGACCTCCACCGTATCGCCGCCGCGGGCGGCCACCCTGCCGGTATAGCGGGTGCCGTCCTTCTCAAAGACGACCGTCTCCCCCGCCGTATAGCGCTGCGGCAGGCGGTAGTACAAAAGCAGGTCGCCGGGCTTGATATGGGGGTGCATCGTGTCGTCCGGCTGGATAGCCAGCCCGAACACCACCCCGAACAGCACCGCCAGCAGCGCCGCCAGCGCACCCGCCCGCACCAGAAACTCCCGTATCTCCGCCCATGCGGCGCGGCGGTCCTCCTGTGTTTCCAGCACTCACACCCCCCTTCGGCGGCGGAGCAGCGCACAGACCAGCGCCGCCGCCACTGCCGCCAGCGCGGGCGCAGCGTCCCGGCGCAGCCCGGTGGGCGGTACGCCGTCCTTGTTGTTTCGGCAGGTCAGCGCCGTGTTGCTCTGCCCCACCGTGCCTATCCATTGGCCGCCCTGCGTCACGGCGGTGCCGTCGGCAAAGCTTGTCTCATAATCCGCCAGCGCCTCCTCGCTGACGGTCAGGGTCTGCCCGGGCTTGAGATGCCCGATCGTCACGCTGCCCCGGTGGGGGATCGTGAAGCCCGCCGCCGTCAGCGCCGCACCGCCCGCAGCGGTCACGGCCGCGCGGTCGGCTGTCACCGGCACGCCGTCCACAGCTGCCGTAAAGGCAAAGGCGCGGCGGGTATCGCCGTAGCCGCCCGTCACCTGCTTGGTGATCGTCAGGCTGCGCCACGGCGCGTACCGGTTTGTGATGACGGCCTGTGCCGTGGCGCCGGTCGTCACCTCCACCTCCGTCTGCGCCTCGGCGGCCGTTGTCGTGCAGTAGGCGCTGTCCAGATCGGGGTGGTCGGTCTCGGTCACGGTATACCGCCCGGCGGGCAGGCTGCCGATCGTGACGCTCTGCAGCCCGCGCAGCCCGAAGCGCAGCGCGCCGGGCGCAGCAAGGGTGCGCGTCTCGGCCGTTCCGTCCGCATAGGTCAGCGTATAGCTGCCGGCGGGCAGCTCGATGGAAAAGGTGTTTGTAACGGCGGCGGCCTCGGTGCGGTAGGCGTCCTGCTCCACGGCCTTTGTCAGCTGCAGGCTGCCGCTGCCCATGACCGGTGGCTCCGGCTCGGTGCTGAACCAGACCTTGTCGAGCAGATTTCCCTCCCGCCGGTCCCCGCTTGCGCAGGACAGTGCGAGAAAGAAGAACCGGCTCAGATACTGCCCCGCCGCCACCGTGTAGTCACCCCGATGGGTCACCCAGGCGGTGTTGCCGTCCGTCATCTCCCCGCCGACCATAAAGCTGCGGATCGTGACCGGCTGGCCGTTGTAGTCCACCGTCCGGTCCAGTGCGCTGCGCACGCTGCCGCCGGTCATATCGGCCGAGGCCTGCGTCAGGATCTCGGTGATCTGCTGCGCCACCGCGACCGGCGCGATGAGCAGTGCCATTGAGTCACTGCCCGCGCGGCCCCGGTGCGCCAGCGACCAGTGCAGCGTGGTGCCGGGCACGGTCAGCACATCCTGATACAGTGCGCCGTAGGCCTGGCAGTTCAGCTCGGCAAACTGGCTGCCGTCATAGGCGCCGGGGGTGTGGTAGCAGACGGACGGGTCGTTGCGGTCGGTGCGCAGCTCCCCGTCGATCAGATCGGTGTAGCCGCGGCCTGTGCCGTCCACAAGCTCTATGTAATGGCCGTTGACAAGGCTGCTCCAGTGGGGGGCCGCGCCGGTCGTTCGCCATACAATGGCAGGGTTGGTGTCGGCGTCCGCCGTCTGGATAAAGTGCGACCGCTTGGCCGCAAAGGGGTAGTACAGCGCACTGCTGTCGGCCACGGCGGGGGCCTCAAAGCTGCCGTTCTGCAGCTGGATGTAGTAGGCCACCCGGGTCTGGGCGGCCGCGGCGGTGCCGTCTGCGCCGGTGACCTCCACTTTATAATAAAGCCTGTCCGCATCGCCGATGCCCGCCACGCAGGAATCGAGCGCCGCGTTGAGCCGCTGCTCGCTGCCCGCCTCGATGTTCCAGCCTGAGCCGGAGCAGATCTGCGGGGTCACGGTCTGCCAGTCGGCCCCATCCCTGCTGCGGTACCATGTATATACGGCCCCCGGCAGCTTTTCGTCACTGCCGTTGACCTGCGCGGTCAGGCAGCCATCGGCGGCAATGCTGTCGATGAGCACCACCCCGGTCACGGCGGCCGGCTGGGCGGTCATCTCCGGCAGGGCGCGCAGCACCGGGGCGCGGGCGGTCTCGGGTGTGGCCGTCTGCTGCGGTGCAGGGGCCGGGATCGCGGTCGGTGCCGGGGTAGGCACCGGGGTCTCGGTCGGCGCGGGGGTCGGTGCCTCGCTTGGCGCGGGGGTCGGCTCCTGTGCCGGGGTCTCTGTCGGCGCGGGGGTTTCGGTCGGCTCCGGGATTGGCTCTGCCGTTGGTTCCGGTGTAAGCTCTGGGGTAGGCTCCGGGGTAGGCTCCGGGGTCGGCTCCGGGGTTAGCTCCGGCGTTGGCTCCGGGGCGGGGGCCTCGGTCGGTGCCGGGTCAGGTGGGGCCTCGGCGGCCGCCGCTGCGGGCAGGGGCGGCTCCTCCTCCGCAAAGACTGCGCTGGCCATGCCCGCCGCCATACAGCAGGCCAAAAGCACAGCCAACAGACGCTTTTTCATAGGCGTATTCCTCCTTTGCACAAATTCCTGCGCGGGCGGCTTGTCCATTGCAGGGATCGTTTTGGAGTATACAGGCCCGCCCACGCAGAAGGCGTCGATAGCGGGAATCCGCTAAAACCTTACGCGCCGCGCCTTATTTCCACGCGGCGCGCAGGGCGGCGGCCTCGCTCTCGGCCAGTGCGGGGTAGTCGGGGTTGTCAAACAAGCTGGCGTAACGGTACAGCCCCACGCCCGTGATGCCGCTGTGCGCCAGCAGTGCCAGCTGGTCGGCCAGCGCATGGCCGCTGACCCACTCGCTGCCGCTGTCGGAGCCGTCCCCCGCGCCGATGCGGTAGGCCCCCAGCCCCGCATACAGCTGCACCCCCGCCGCCCGGGGCAGCGCCGCCCATGCGGCCGCCAGCCGGGGCAGGCTGTGCGCGGTATCGCCGTCCTTCTCATACGCCTGCCCCCAATAGAGCTGGGGCATCAGGTAGTCCACCGTCCCCTGCCGCAGCCAGCGGGCGGCGTCACTGTACTGCAGGGTATAGTTCAGCTCGGGGTCGCCCGCCGGGGCCGCGCCGAACCGCACGCCGTACCGCTGCGCCGCCGCGTGGCACAGCTCCATCAGTGCGTTGACATTCTCCCGCCGCCAGTCGTCCAAACTCAGCGCCGTGCCGCTTGCCGCATAGTCGGCAGCGTCAAAATCAGGGTCCTGCACGGGGTAGAAATAATCGTCAAAATGGATGCCGTCCAGCGGGTAGCTGCGGCACAGCTCCTCCACCCCATCGGCAATATACTGCCGCACGGCCGCGCTGGACGGGTCAAGCACCGCGCCGCTGTCGGTATAGCGCACCCACTCGGGGTGAAGGCGCGCAGGGCTTTCGGCACAGAGCGCCGGGACCTGCCCTGCCTGCAGGCGGTAGGGGTTGATCCACGCCTCAAGCTGCAGCCCCCGCGCATGGGCCGCCGCAATCATTACGGCAAACGGGTCAAACCCGGGGTCCTGCCCCTGCGTGCCGGTACAGATATGGCTGAACGGAAAATACGCGCTGGGGTAGAGCGCATCCCCGAAGGGGCGCACCTGCGCAAGGACAACGGTCGCGCCAAGCCCGGCGATGTCGTCCAGCATCGCCTCCACATCCGCCGCAAAGGCTGCCTGTGTGGAGAAATCGACCTGCTGCCATTCCAGATAGCTGACCCAGACCGCGCGGTAGGGCGCGGCGGCGGCAGGCTGTGCCGTGGCCGCGGGCGTTGGGGCCGCAGGCTCGTCCGCCCCGGCCGCCCTGCGCGGCAGCACGGCGAGCGGTGCCAGAAAAAACACCGCCGCCAGCAGCAGGATATACCGGATATATCGCATCGTACCACCCCCTGTCCCACAAAGATATGCGCCCGCAGCCCCGATGATGCCGGTTTTTACCGTTTTTTACCCGCGCAAAATTTGACAGGAATTGGCAGGAAATGATATATTAGATATATATGCAACATTTTTTAGGACACAAAGGCGGCGAGGCTATGACCAGACACGAGGTCGAAAAGGAAATGATGCAATACCGCACGATTTTTCCAATCGTGCGGCTGCTGGACGCGGGGCAGGTGTGCGGCAACGCCCCGGTGGGGGAGCATTGCCCCTGCCATGAATTCTGGCACAAGGACAACCCCTGCCAGAACTGCATCTCCCGCCAGGTGATGGAGGATCATACCCAGCGCACCAAGCTGGAATATATGGGCCGCGATCTGTATCAGGTCACAGCGGTCTACCGCGAGGTGGACGGCGCCCCCTGCGTGCTGGAGCTGATCCAGCCGCTGGACTGCGACAATCTCATCGACCCCGAAAACAGCGACCGGCTGATGAGCAGCGTGTCCGGCTACCACATCAAGCTCTACCACGATGCCCTGACCAGCTGCTATAACCGCCGCTATTATGAGGATGTCATCAAAAACCGGAGCGAGCCGGCCGGCGTGGCCGTGCTGGACCTTGACGATTTCAAGCTGTACAACGACACCTACGGCCATCAGGCCGGCGATGCAGCCCTGCGCACCACCGTGGAGGTCGTGCGCGGCTGCATCCGCAAAAGCGACCACCTGATCCGCTACGGCGGCGATGAGTTTTTGCTCGTGCTGCCCGGCATTGCACAGGCGGCGTTTGTTGCCAAGCTGGAGCGCATCCGCCAGCAGCTGCACACCGCTGTTGTACCCGGCTACACCCGGCTGCAGATCTCGACCAGCATCGGCGGCGTGATGAGCCGCCCGGGCGAGAGCTGCGAGCAGGCGGTCTCCCGCGCGGACCGGCTGATGTATCAGGCCAAGAACCACAAAAACACCGTTGTGACCGAGGACACCGCCGGCACCGCCGCCCCTTCGGCCGCCGGGCGGGACCGGCAGGCCCGCCAGAATATCCTGATCGTAGACGATTCCGAGATGAACCGCGCGATTCTGGCCGAGATCCTCGGCAGTGATTACAATATTCTGGAGGCCTCCAACGGGCAGGAATGTCTGACGATGCTGGACCAGTACGACACCGCCATTGCGCTGATCCTGCTGGACATCGTCATGCCGGTGATGGACGGCTTTGAGGTCCTGAACACGATGAACCGCAACCACCGGATCGAGGACATCCCGGTCATCATGATCTCAAGCGAGGACGCCGACACCGTTGTGCGCCGCGCCTATGAGCTGGGCGTCTCCGACTATGTGAGCCGCCCCTTTGACGCGGGGGTCGTCTACCGGCGCGTCTTTAACACGATCAAGCTCTACGCCAAGCAGCGGCGGCTCATCTCGCTGGTGACGAGCCAGATCCGTGAAAAAGAGAAGAACACCCAGATGCTGATCTCGATCCTGAGCGAGGCGGTCGAGTTCCGCAACGGCGAGAGCGGCGCCCATGTGCTGCACATCGGCACGCTGACCCGGCACCTGCTGGAGCAGCTGACCCAAAAGACCGACCAGTACGCCCTGACGCCCGAACAGCAGGAGCTGATCGTCATGGCGTCGTCGCTGCACGACATCGGCAAGATCGCAATCGACGATGCGATCCTGAACAAGCCCGGGCGGCTGACCCGCGAGGAGTTCGACATCATGAAGCGGCACACCACGATCGGCGCGGCGATGCTGGACCAGCTGCACCGCTACCGCAACGAGCCGCTGGTGCGCACCGCCTATGAGATCTGCCGCTGGCACCATGAGCGGTGGGACGGCCGCGGCTACCCCGACGGGCTGAGCGGCGACCAGATCCCGATCTCGGCGCAGGTGGTGGCGATGGCCGATGTCTACGATGCCCTTGTGAGCAAGCGCGTCTACAAGGACGCCTACGCACCCGATGTGGCGGTGCAGATGATCCTGCACGGCGACTGCGGGGCCTTCAATCCCCTGCTGCTGGACTGCCTGACCGACCTGCAGGACACCTTCAAAGCCGAGCTTGCCGCTCCCGAGGCGTGATACCGTCCGCTTGCGGGCGATTTTTCTGTTGCTTTGCAACCGGTTTTCAAAAATTCCGTTGTGAAACGACCATTTTGCTGCCTGTGCGCGGGCTTAGATTGGGAATTTTGCCGAAAATCGCCGTTTTCTGCCGCAGGGTGCCGCTTTCTGTTGAATAGCGGCGCTTGATGTGGTAAAATTGTACATGATTTATACGCAGGAACGGACAGCCGCAGACCGGCTGCCCTGCCTATGGCAACACCGCACAATTCCCGCCTGACGGCTTAAGCACCGCTCCGGCGGCTG
>ERZ827108.3297-NODE-3297-length-14033-cov-2.971097_pt1 | contig 14033 bp, 9 predicted proteins | sample MGYA00519921_ERZ827108 | MGnify/ENA primary metagenome ERZ827108 (study PRJEB31778, sample SAMEA3449258) | human gut metagenome | biome: human gut; feature: human-associated habitat; material: faeces | place: United Kingdom | collected 2010/2012 ... | reverse complement strand
ACGGAAAGTCTAACACTGATACTGGCTCAGCTGAGGCTCAGATAGCTTTGTTTTCATACCGTATTTCCCACCTGACTGAGCACCTTAAGCTCAACAGAAAAGATTATAGTACTGAAAGAGCCTTGACAATGTTGGTAGGAAAACGCCGTGCGTTGCTGAACTACCTGAAGGATCGCGACATCACCAGATATCGTGCCATCATTAAAGAGCTCGGTCTGCGTAAGTAATCCGTTACTTGCAGCAAAAGCATTAAAAAGGGAAGCCGTTAAAAAGCTTCCCTTTTTTGTTTCCTTCTATCCACCATTTATTGCTATATTTGTTTCCTGAAGATTTCAATGTATAAACAACAAAGTCAGCACTATGAGAAATACACTGTTTTGCTTATTAATGGTTGGTTACATTTCGACATTCGCTCAAAACGGGACCACGTTCAAAGTTGAAAACCTCTCAAAGCCTGAGAAGTTGCTTTTCATAAAATCTTATGAAGATATTTATAAAGGTCTTATACTGTCCGACCTTAAAATATACCCTTACGAAATAAAAGAAAAGAATATAAATGTTCCTTTCAATATTATCGCCAAAAGCGAAGCGCCTGACAGTTTAGTAAACTACAACTATAATTCCTTCTTCTACGGTATGTATCAGGCCTATGCCAATCACAGACCGTTTGTTTTATCTCCCGACATGATCTGGCTGCTAATCAACCAGGGATTTGCACGACACGTAAATGCAAACCAAGAATCTATGAGAGATCTTTTTGTCGACTTTTCCGGAAAGCAATCTTTAATCGTCAAAGCAAATAAGAAACTGGAAGACCCTACCCTTTCATGGGAAGAGATTTTTCCCCAATTTACCAACCAGATAAGTAATCATACAGGAAGCAACTTAGTTGAAACACTTACCTGCAATTTTTCTACAACCACTTCTCTGGAAAAGGTAGCTTCCGAAATAACAATCATGGAAGCTATGAAACCCTATTTTGAATTTATCGTGATGTATATCGTTTGCGGAATCCCGGAAATAACACTTGAAGGGACCCCGGAAGATTGGGAAAAGGTTTTAGACAAAGCCCGGAGATTGAAGGAATATAAACTTGAATGGTGGATTTCAGAACTGGAACCTCTTTTGGAGGAGTTCGTAAAAGCATCAAAAGGTGAAGTAAACAAAGACTTCTGGCGTAATATGTTCAAGTATCACTCACAAAAGAAATACGGAGCCCCCGACATCATTGACGGATGGATCGTAAAATTCTTCCCGTACGACAAAAATGGAAGAAGAAACAACCTGAAGCTGCTTGAAGGCGGTAACAGTCTGCCCGATGAGATTGTGAAAGTTGACTTGAAATATCTGGAAGTACGCAACGATACGATTATAGAAACGCCATTAGAACTATGGTCCGGCTTCATTGGCTTGCAACAGAACAAAGATAACTTTGCCCTAAGACCTCAGATCAGCTGGATGATTAGAAAAAAAGATATTGGGAATAAAGGACTGTTAAGCAAATTAAGAGTAGAAGCCCAAGAGGAAGGCATTGGCAATGGTATATCAATCAAAGTAAAAGAATTCCCTCCCGTTCTGTTGGAACTGAAAGAGATTAAGAGCTTGAAAATAGAATTCACGAATGAGATTGATATCCCCAATGAACTCTCAGAAGTGAAAATCGGGAAATTAGAATTATCCGGAAAGATTGCAGGAAAAGGAATAGAGCGCATAAAAGAGTTATTTCCTAATACTGAAATTAAAATAAACGGAGCGCGGATAAGTAAATGATAAATCGGGCAAAAGTAACTGTTGCCATAATCATAGATATACGGGAACTTTATCACCAAAATGATTCTATATTCGCCATTTCTACAACATACACCTTTTTAAAAAGTCACAATCCAGAATGTTTTATGGATAGATAAAGAATAAGAATACGCTATATTTGCATATTCTTTCACTTATCTATGCTTCTTATGCAGAAAAGGGTTACTACTTAGAGGTGATATCATTACTACTTAGAGACAAAAGGGTTACTACTTATGGAGAAAAGGGTTACTATTTACAGAGAATACACTTATTTATGTCAGGTTCCGTACCTATTAGTACACTTTTAAGGAAGATTTCAATCTAAATAAAATGTAAATATTTCGATACCACGCTAATAGTCTATCCCTTGCAGATTTTAATTTGAATACTTTTGTATTTATGAGTGTCCGGACGAATATAACGCATCCTCAGCAGATAAAAAATACAAAATGTCAAAAAGACAATAAGGTAAAGCATCGCCAAAATTTCCGTTGAAGCGAGTCATACTTACAAAAAAATCTTTCAATGTATGTATTCCAGGCGAATCCGCAAACAGAAGGTAGTCTTGTTAATAGAATCGTAAACTGATAAAATCAATAAAAGCTTCTTTTTTTCCGCACGGATTGTTGCACCAAGTAAAAGTTTGTTTTATTTTTGTGCCTTAACAATACAATTTATAACCTAATAGGCGAAAAACATTATCAATTATGGATACAAGCAAGATTGTCGGAGAAAAGATAAAGTCACTCCGTGAAAGCCAGTCAATCAGCATTGAGCAATTGGCTGAACGTTCCGGTTTAGCCGTAGAACAGATTGAACGCATTGAAAATAACATTGACTTGCCATCACTGGCTCCACTTATCAAAATAGCACGTGTTCTGGGTGTACGCCTAGGAACTTTCCTTGACGATCAGGATGAAACGGGTCCGGCCATTTGCCGCAAGACGGAAGCCAAAGACAGCATCAGCTTCTCCAATAATGCTATCCAGAGCCGTAAGCACATGGAATATCATTCCCTGTCCAAGTCGAAAGCGGACCGCCACATGGAGCCGTTTATTATCGATGTAGCTGCTACGGAAGACAGTGATTTCGTACTCTCCTCTCACGAAGGTGAAGAGTTTATAATGGTCATGGAAGGTATCATGGAAATAAGTTACGGCAAAAATACTTATCTGCTTGAAGAAGGAGATAGCATCTATTACGACTCCATCGTTCCCCACCACGTGCATGCTTACGAAGGACAGGCAGCCAAAATTCTTGCAGTAATCTATACACCCATTTAGTGATAAATGATCAGTGGTTAGTGACAAGCATTGTGCCTATCACTAACCTGACACTAATTATCCCAGTACTAATCATTTATCACTAAACACCTAATCACTATTTTCATGTTATACGAAAGAACGCTCGGCCAATGGCTGGAGCACTGGGCAGAAACCACGCCCGACAAAGAATATATCGTTTATTCCGACCGTAACCTGCGCTTCACTTGGAGCCAGTTCAACCGCCGGGTAGACGACATGGCAAAAGGACTAATTTCTATAGGAGTGGAACGCGGCACCCATGTGGGTATATGGGCCGCTAATGTACCCGACTGGCTTACTCTTTTGTATGCCTGTGCCAAAATAGGTGCCGTCTATGTCACCGTAAACACCAACTATAAACAGGCAGAACTGGAATACTTGTGCGAAAACTCAGATATGCACACCCTTTGCATTGTGAATGGTGAAAAAGACAGCGACTTCGTGCAAATGACTTACACCATGCTGCCGGAACTGAAAACCTGCGAACGCGGACATCTGAAGAGCCAACGTTTCCCGCACATGCGCAACGTTGTTTATGTAGGCCAGGAGAAACATCGCGGTATGTACAATACAGCCGAAATCCTCTTATTGGGTAACAATGTGGAAGACGAATGTCTGAATAATCTAAAAAGTCAGGTAACCTGTCATGATGTAGTGAATATGCAATACACATCCGGCACCACCGGATTCCCGAAAGGTGTTATGCTCACCCACTATAACATAGCTAACAACGGCTATCTGACAGGAGAACACATGAAGTTCACCAGCGACGATAAGTTATGCGTTTGTGTCCCCCTCTTCCACTGCTTCGGTGTAGTACTTGCCACCATGAACTGTCTGACACATGGCTGTACGGAAGTAATGGTGGAACGCTTCAACCCACTGGTAGTTCTCGCCTCCATACATAAGGAACGTTGCACGGCTCTGTACGGTGTACCCACGATGTTCATTGCCGAGTTGCACCATCCGATGTTCGATATGTTCGACATGTCCAGCCTGCGCACCGGCATCATGGCCGGCTCGCTCTGTCCGGTGGAATTGATGAAGCAGGTGGAAGAAAAGATGTATATGAAAGTTACGAGTGTGTATGGTCTGACAGAAACATCGCCGGGCATGACAGCTTCACGCATTGACGACCCGTTTGATGTTCGTTGCAATACCGTAGGACACGATTTCGAACACACAGAAGTCATGGTGATTGATCCCGAAACCGGAGAAGAATGTCCGGTGGGCGTGCAAGGCGAAATGTGCAACCGGGGCTATAACAACATGAAGGGTTACTATAAGAATCCGCAAGCCACAGCCGAAGTAATCGACAAGAACGGTTTCCTTCACTCCGGTGACCTTGGCGTGAAAGATGAAGACGGCAATTACCGCATCACCGGACGCATCAAAGATATGATTATCCGTGGTGGCGAAAATATCTATCCGCGAGAGATTGAAGAGTTCCTCTACAAACTGGAAGGTGTGAAGGATGTGCAAGTGGCAGGCATTCCATCGAAGAAATATGGCGAAGAAGTAGGTGCTTTCATTATATTGAAGGAAGGAGCGGATATACACGAATCAGATGTACGTGACTTCTGCACCGGTAAGATTTCACGTTACAAGATACCGAAATATGTATTCTTTATTGACGAATTCCCTATGACGGGCAGCGGTAAGATACAGAAATTCAAACTGAAAGATGTAGGGCTACAGCTTTGTAAGGAACAGGGGATAGAGATCATCTGATTTTAATCTCTGGCAGCCCTTCAAAGAACAAAGAACCTGCTCTCTAAAGTATGAAAGAGAGCAGGTTCTTTGGTTCATAATATCTTTAAGTCATCGGCAGCGTAAAGTAGAACGTCGTCCCTATTCCTTCTCCTGAACGTACCCAAATACGTCCACCCATCCGTTCCACCAGCATACGGGAAACCGTCAATCCCAGTCCGGTTCCTTGCGCAAAGTTATTAATCTTACCGAAACGTTCAAATATCTTAGCCACCCGATTGGTCGGAATACCGATACCCGTATCTTTGACATAGAATTGTACGACATTTCCCCGAAGCTGATAACCGAAATGAATCTCTCCGGACGGAGTAAATTTAGCTGCATTACTTAACAGGTTCATCAGCACCTGCATGATTCGCATCCTATCTCCGATAACATATAGATTCTTGTCAACATCATCCAGCGTCAGTTTCACACCCTTATTAACTTTCATCCGGTGCCTTTCATATTCTTCAAGACAGGCTGCATACACATTTACTTTCTCCTTAACAAACCTCAAAGAACCCGCCTCCATAGCAGACAAGTCCAGAATATCATTAAACAGACACAACAGTAATTCCGAGTTCTGCTCGATAATGTTGCAGTAATCATCCTTGTCTCCATCATGCCCCGGATCAATAACCAATCTTGAGAATCCTACAATCGCATTCAGAGGCGTGCGGATCTCATGACTCATATTTGCAAGGAATGCCGATTTCAAGCGGTCGGATTCTTCAGCTTTTACACGGGCAGCAGCTAACTCACGCTGTGCATTTTCCCGACTCGTCACGTCCCGGCACATACACAACAAGTATTTATCTCCCAATGGACATACCAGATTCTCGTAATGATGCGTCTCACCTTCAAACTGTAACGAATGCTCCCCTATACTGGGGAAACCGGTACGCACCACCTTTTCCATATTAGCACGAATCTTACGATATTCTGATTCCGGCACTATATCCTTCAAGTTAGGATGCGACTTATCTTTACCGGACAGACCTTCCACGTGATTGGTATCAGGAGAAGAAAGTAGTTCTATGTAGTCCAGATTACGATCAAAAACCGTCAACATATCAGGGATAGCCTCCAGTATTTCCTTGCCATATTTCTCACGGAAGCGTTCTGGCTCTTCATCCGGACAAGGATCGGTCGGCAGGGAGCGGCTTGCCAGCTGTTCTTCCAGTTCCCGGATTATCTCCAGCAGTTCTTCTTTCGTTTTATCTTTATAATCCCTCATTTCAAGGCAGATATGTTGTAGAGTGTCATTTTCGGGGAGCAAATATAGCATATCTTTTCAATTATATCAACACATATTGCAGGCTTTTATTTAAAAAAAACCAATAGCTTTTGTCCTACTAATCAGAATGTTCTATCTTTGCATCACTTTTTATTTTAAATCATTGATAGATATGTCTAAAGAATTATTCTCTACTCTGCCCTACAAGGTGGCAGACATTACGCTTGCCGACTTCGGTCGCAAGGAAATCGATCTGGCAGAACAAGAAATGCCCGGCCTTATGGCTCTTCGCGAAAAGTATGGAGAAACAAAACCGTTGAAAGGCGCTCGTATCATGGGTTCTCTGCACATGACCATCCAGACAGCGGTACTGATTGAAACCCTCGTGGCACTGGGTGCCGAAGTACGCTGGTGCTCATGCAACATATATTCGACTCAAGACCATGCCGCAGCTGCTATTGCCGCAAGTGGAGTACCTGTATTTGCCTGGAAAGGCGAAACGTTGGCCGACTACTGGTGGTGTACGCTTCAGGCACTGAACTTCCCCGGCGGTAAAGGTCCTACGGTAATCGTTGACGATGGCGGTGACGCTACCATGATGATACATGTGGGATATGAAGCCGAAAGCAATGCTTCTATCCTGGACAAAGAAGTCCATGCAGAAGATGAAATAGAACTGAATGCAATTCTGAAGTGCGTACTGGCTGCAGATCCTACTCGCTGGCAACGTGTAGCAGCCGAAGTACGTGGTGTTTCTGAAGAAACGACTACAGGCGTACATCGTCTGTATCAGATGCAGGAAGAAGGCAAATTGCTGTTCCCGGCATTCAATGTAAACGACTCTGTAACGAAATCCAAATTCGATAACCTTTACGGCTGCCGCGAATCTTTAGCCGATGGTATCAAGCGTGCTACGGATGTAATGATTGCCGGTAAGGTAGTGGTAGTCTGCGGATATGGTGATGTAGGTAAGGGGTGTTCACATTCCATGCGTTCATACGGTGCCCGAGTACTGGTTACGGAAGTAGACCCGATTTGTGCTCTGCAAGCCGCTATGGAAGGCTTTGAGGTAGTAACCATGGAAGAAGCCTGCACACAAGGCAATATCTTTGTTACCACAACAGGCAACATCGACATTATCCGTATCGACCACATGACGCAGATGAAGGACCAAGCTATTGTCTGCAACATCGGTCACTTCGACAATGAAATCCAGGTGGATGCTCTTAAACATTATCCTGGTATCAAATGCGTTAACATCAAGCCACAGGTAGACCGCTATTATTTCCCTGACGGACACAGCATTATTCTGTTAGCTGATGGTCGTCTGGTAAACTTGGGTTGTGCCACCGGACATCCGTCATTCGTTATGAGTAACTCATTCACTAACCAGACATTGGCTCAGATTGAGTTGTTCAACAAGAAATACGAAACCGGTGTTTACCGCCTGCCTAAGCACCTCGATGAAGAAGTAGCACGCCTGCACCTTGAGAAAATCGGTGTAAAGCTAACAAAGCTTACTCCCGAACAAGCTGCCTATATAGGCGTGAATGTAGACGGACCGTATAAGGCCGAACACTATCGTTATTAACGAAGTTGAGAGTTGAGAGTTACTATGCAGCATTATAGTGCAGTAAACTCTCAACTCTCAACTTCATAAAAACTCCGTTTTTATGAAAAAGCTCCTCCCTGACCTCCTGGTCATCTTTATGTTTGCAGTACTTTCATTCGCCTATTTCTTCCCGGCGGATATAGAAAACCGCATTCTTTTTCAACATGACACGGCTGCCGGTGCAGGTGCCGGACAAGAAGCGACTCAATATCGCGAAGAAACTGGTGAGTATACACGCTGGACTAACTCTCTGTTCGGTGGTATGCCGACTTATCAGATAGCCCCCAGCTACGAGTCAACCCAACCGTTGACCTGGGTACAGAAGGTCTACCAACTATTTTTGCCTACGTATGTCAACCTGACATTTATCCTGATGCTGGGCTTTTTCATCTTGTTGCGTGCATTCGGTATACCTACATGGTTGGCAGGATTAGGTGGATTAATGTGGGCATTCTCATCCTACTTCTTCATTCTGATATCTGCCGGACACATCTGGAAGTTTATCACGCTGGCTTATATACCACCTACAATAGCAGGTATCGTACTGGCTTACCGGGGTAAATATCTGGCAGGAGGCATTATTACAGCACTGTTCATTGCCCTGCAAATTCTGTCGAACCATGTACAGATGAGTTATTACTTCCTATTTGTCATCCTCTTCATTGTAGGAGCCTACTTTGAAGATGCATGGCGCAACAAGACCTTACCGCAATTCTTCAAGGCAAGCGGTGTGCTTGTTGTAGCTGCGCTGATTGGTATATCCGTCAATCTGTCGAACCTGTATCACACTTATGAATACAGCAAAGAAACCATGCGCGGCAAAAGCGAGCTCGTAGAAACCGGTGACGCCGCCAAACAGACCAGTAGCGGACTGGACCGTGACTATATCACCCAATGGAGTTATGGTATCGGCGAAACCTGGACCTTATTAGTACCCAACTTTAAAGGTGGTGCTTCCGTTCCCCTCGCCCTGAATGAAACAGCCATGGAAAAAGCCAATCCGACCTATGCCGGACTCTACCAGCAACTGTCCCAATACTTTGGTAACCAGCCTATGACGTCAGGTCCTGTATATGTAGGTGCTTTTGTACTATTCCTTTTCATTCTAGGCTGCTTCATCGTCAAAGGTCCATTGAAATGGGCATTAATCGGAGCCACATTCTTCTCCATTGTTCTTTCATGGGGTAAGAACTTCATGCCACTGACAGATTTCTTCATTGATTATATACCCATGTATAGTAAATTCCGTGCAGTATCATCTATCCTCGTTATTGCTGAATTTACAATTCCACTACTGGCTATCTTTGCTCTGAAAAAGATTCTGGACGAACCGGAGGTATTGAAAAAGAAGATAAAGTTCGTTGGTATCAGTCTGGCACTGACTGCCGGTGTAGCTTTGATATTAGCCGTGATTCCAGGAGCTTTCAGTTCAACTTTCGTCCCCGCACAGGAAGCGCAGATGTTGCAGAATGCAGTCAATCAGCAAATGATTCCTGCAAACGAGCTATCCGGTATCCTTTCCAATCTGGCAGAAATGCGTGCTGCAATGGTAAGCGCCGACGCACTGCGTAGCTTCATTATCATTGTAATTGGCTGTGTGTTGCTGTGGCTTTACTATAGCGGAAAACTAAGAAAGTCATTCGTAATTGCCGGCATCGCTATTCTCTGTGTAGTAGATATGTGGAGTGTCAACAAGCGTTATCTGCACGATGACCAATTCGTCCCCCGTTCTGCCCAGGTTAACACCTTTAAGAAAACGCAAGCTGATGAAATCATCCTCCAAGACACTGACCCGAATTACCGCGTATTGAGCTTTTCCGGAGATGCATTCAGCGAGAATAAAACTTCTTACTGGCACAAGAGCGTAGGTGGATATCATGCAGCCAAACTGAGACGTTATCAGGAAATGATAGATCGTCATATTTCCCCCGAAATGCAGGCCGCCTATCGGGCTATCGCTACCGCAGGTGGTGAGATGGACAGTGTGGATGCTTCCAAGTTCCGCGTTCTGAATATGCTGAACACGAAGTATTTCATCCTCCCTGCCGGACAAGAACAGACAGTTCCTATCGAGAATCCATACGCTTACGGCAATGCATGGTTCGTCAACAATGTGGAGTACGTGGACAATGCCAACCAGGAAATTGATGCCCTGAACACCATATTGCCAACAGAGACAGCCGTAGTAGATGCTCGTTTCAAAGATATTCTGAAAGGCATTACCACTGCCCATAAAGACAGTCTTTCCAGCGTGCGTCTGACAAGTTACGAACCGAACCGTCTGATTTATGAAACGAATAACTCTAAAGACGGCGTCATCGTATTCTCCGAAATCTATTACCCGGATGGCTGGATAGCCACCATTGACGGAGAGCCTGCCGACATTGCCCGCGCAGACTATATCTTACGTTCTATGTACGTCCCTGCCGGAAAGCATACCATCGAAATGCGTTTTGATCCGAAGAGCTTGCATGTAACAGAAGGCATCGCTTATGCAGCACTGGCTCTGATGGTGATAGGTATTATGATAATGGTGATTGTATATAGAAAGAAGCTGAGTTCTCCCAAAAGCTAAAGCTTAGCAAAACTAATTTTTCTTTATTAAAAAATGCCCCCTAAAAGTTTGCTACAGACTTTTAGGGGGCATTTCACATTATATCTGAAGTTATTTATATCTCCTCCTATATTCTTTGGGAGTAATTTCCATCTCTTTATTAAAAGCTTTCGAGAAATGGAATTGATCGTAATACCCTAAACGGAAAGCAATCTCTTTGATCTTTAGATCAGAGAATTGCAAAAACGAACAAGCACGTTGAATTTTTAATTGGTTATAATATTCCATTGGAGCATAAGAAGTTCTCTCCGAAAACAATGCACTGAAATGAGATGCGGAATAGCCCACATGCTGAGCTATATCCTCCAGCGTAATCTTATTCTCCATATTCTCCTTCATAAAGGAGATACTCTTCTGTACAAAATCCGTTTCTCTCACCTTCTTTATTTCTCTGAACTGATTAATATATTTCAAAGAAGCCAAAAAATGCATCAGGCAAAAACTAACATATTCCAGGTTTTCAGGACTATATCCCATTTCCAGGTTCTGATACATTTCTTCAAATAGTTGAAAGCGATCATCATAACGGCTCTTATCCGACTCCTCCAAAGATATAGTCTTACCTATTATAGAGGAGAACATAGCCACACCCTCGCCACAGAAATGCAGCCAATAGATACTCCAGGGATTCACTTCGTCCGCTCCATATGCATGTTGCTCATTAGCCGGTAATATAAAAGCTTGATTTTTAGTCAGGATATACTTTTCACCTTTATAACTAACCCAACCGCAACCACTCTCACAATATATAAAGACATTCTCGTTAGTCCCCTTTTCCCTTTCCCTGAAATGATTTTCTGCATGAGGATAATATCCGATGTGACTGACGAATAATTGTTTTGTAATATTATTCTCTCGTTGAAGGTTACGTATATTATAAGGTGTAACGATAGCCTTCTCTCCTTTAAAACCTTCTGCAACCTTTTCCATGGTATCTGATTTTGGTAGTATTTTACATATATATCATAGTATTTTACATGAATCTTTGTTCAGTCAACATATTCAAGCATTTACAGCCATAAATATAATAAGATTATACATTAAATTGATAACAATCTGCATTTTTTTATTAAGTTTTATGGCATACATTTGCCATACAATAAATCGTATATCATGAAAACAAAATCATTTAGCAACAATTTTTACTTGTTACTTATTTCGCTGGTATCTGCCATGGGAGGGCTACTCTTCGGATACGATTGGGTAGTCATTGGAGGTGCCAAACCATTCTATGAAATCTTCTTTGCAATTGAGAATTCTCCCGGTATGCAGGGATGGGTCATGGGTAGTGCCATTCTTGGCTGTTTAATAGGGGTAACAATCGCAGGTAGCTTATCTGATAAATATGGGCGCAAACCTTTGATGATAATAGCAGCTATCACTTTTACCGTTTCTGCAATAGGTACAGGAGCTGTCAATGACCTCAATTGGTTTATCTTTTACCGCATATTCGGTGGCATTGGCATCGGCATTGCTTCCAACTTATCTCCCATGTATATAGCCGAAGTATCACCCAGCCATGTACGAGGGAAGTTCGTATCGATCAATCAATTGACAATCGTATTAGGTATTCTGGCAGCCCAGTTCGTCAACTGGTTGATCGCCGAACCGGTAGTTCCCGGCGAAAACATTCTGGAAACATGGAATGGACAAATGGGATGGCGTTGGATGTTCTGGGCAGAAGTAGTACCTTCAGCACTCTTCTTTATCCTTATATTCTTCATTCCCGAAAGCCCTCGTTGGCTGGCTACAAAATTACAATACGGTAAAGCTGAAAATATTCTAAGCCACATAGGTGGAAAAGAATATGCCAAAAAAGAAATTGAAAGCATTAAAACAGTTATAAGTGCCACTAAAGAAAAGTTAAATATCCGCATGCTTTTTCAAGGCAAGATACCGGGAATATTGTTAATAGGTATAGTTATTGCAGCCTTCCAGCAATGGTGCGGACTGAACGTAGTATTCAACTATGCCCAGGAAATCTTTGCAGCTGCAGGTTATGGTGTTTCTGATATCCTATTCAATATTGTAGTAACAGGCGTGACGAACGTAATATTCACCTTTGTAGGTATGTACACTGTAGATAAGTTGGGAAGACGCTCCCTTATGTTATTCGGAGCTTCAGGGCTTGCCATCATTTATATCATCATGGGCATATGTTACTACCTCAATATAACCGGGATGGCTGTACTAATTATGGTTGTATTAGCCATAGCATGCTATGCAATGACACTTGCTCCCGTTACGTGGGTCGTATTATCTGAGATTTTCCCAAACCGTATCCGTGGTATGGCAATGGCAGTATCCACCTTCTCTCTTTGGGTAGCTTGTTTTGTACTGACATATACATTCCCTTTATTAAATTCCGGATTAGGTGCCTATGGTACTTTCTGGTTATACGGAATCATATGTATTCTCGGATTTGTGTTCATTAAAATCAAATTACCCGAAACAAAAGGAAAATCACTGGAAAGCATTGAGAAAGAATTAACTAGTTAAAAACAGCATATCACTTATTGAATTAAATCTTACTTAAACGATGACAAGAAATCATCGCTTAACTTACCCTTATTGTCTAAAAAAACAATAAATACCTTATGGAGAAAATTACAGAATATTTAATTAAACCGACCCTCTCAGAAAAAGGAATTGTAAAAGTTTGGAAAGAAACAATCAAACTTCCAACTTATGAAATCGGAGAGGAAGAAAAAAATCCCATCTTTCTGGAAAAGCGCGTTTATCAAGGAAGTTCAGGAGTAGTTTACCCTTATCCTGTCGTAGAAAAGATATGCGACGAGAAAAAAGAAAAAGACTATCAGGCCTACTTCCTCGAGAACGAATACCTTAAAATTATGATCTTGCCGGAATTGGGAGGGCGAGTACAAATGGCTTATGACAAAGTGAAGAAACGTCACTTTGTCTACTACAACCAAGTCATTAAACCAGCTTTAGTAGGTTTGACCGGTCCTTGGATATCAGGCGGAATTGAATTGGCCTCAGCATCATCGTCCAAGTACATACTTACCTACCGACTGTATGATTGAAGAAAATGCAGACGGTAGTAAAACGGTCTGGTGCAATGAAGTAGAGCGTATGTTCAATACGAAAGGAATGCAGGGATTTACACTTCATCCGGACAAAGCTTATCTGGAAATTAATGTGAAAGTCTATAACCGAACTCCGTTCCCCCAAACTTTCCTTTGGTGGGCGAACCCTGCCGTTGTTGTGAACGACCACTACCACTCGGTTTTTCCACCCGATGTACATGCTGTTTTCGATCATGGAAAAAGAGATGTATCCAATTTTCCCATAGCTACAGGCATATATTACAAACAGGACTATTCGGAAGGTGTCGATATTTCCAAATATAAGAATATCCCTGTCCCCACTTCGTACATGGCCATAAAGTCACGTTATGACTTTGTAGGTGGCTACGAAGAGCATGTACAGGCAGGACTATTACATGTAGCCGATCATCACCTCTCACCGGGAAAGAAACAATGGACTTGGGGAAATGGTGATTTTGGTATTGCATGGGACAGAAACCTTACCGATGAAGATGGTCCTTACATAGAATTGATGACAGGTGTTTATACAGATAACCAACCTGATTTCACATGGTTACAACCTTATGAGGAAAAGTCATGGAAGCAATACTTCCTGCCATATAGTGAAGTGGGATATGTAAAAAATGCGACCAAAGATTTCATTCTGAATCTGGAT
>ERZ827108.3291-NODE-3291-length-14048-cov-5.856928_pt1 | contig 14048 bp, 12 predicted proteins | sample MGYA00519921_ERZ827108 | MGnify/ENA primary metagenome ERZ827108 (study PRJEB31778, sample SAMEA3449258) | human gut metagenome | biome: human gut; feature: human-associated habitat; material: faeces | place: United Kingdom | collected 2010/2012 ... | reverse complement strand
TCGTCGCCGCCTGTGGCGGATTCAGACGATGGAAAACGCCGAAGGTTGGCACGCCAAAGGCGTGACGGAAGGAGTCGTCTTGCTCCGCACAGGGGTACTCCTTCAGTCTCGCTTCGCTCGACAGACCTTCGGCGTTCCGCTTGCCTATCTCCCGCACCGCGGGCGGCAAGCTCCACGCTCTCAAAGATGGAGCCCCTTTGAGCACTTTATGACTCTTTGCTTTTCCATTCGCAAGAATAGCTTTTATCTGCAATCCAGACCTCCCTCTTCGAGGGAGGTGGCACGCCGAAGGCGTGACGGAAGGAGTCGTCCCCCGTCTCACAAACGCATCTGCCGCAGCGCGTCCTCCTTCTTCACCCCGGCCAGCCTGAGCCGGTGGGCTTCTTCGAGCAGCCGCCCCATTTCCTCCCCCGGCTGAATTCCCCGCGCGATGAGATCCGCTCCCGTGATGTGCGGCCTTGCCATCATTTCCTCATACGCCGAAAGCCGCGCCCGAATCGTCCGTTCCGTCTCCACGTAGGGCGCGGCGTTTATCCTGCCCCGATGGTCTGCCTTCGCAAGCAGCAGCAGGTCTTCCGGGCAGGCGCTCCGGTCAAACAGCCTGTTCCATGCCTTCTGTCCGCTGTTCTGCGCGGCGTACATATTCGGCTTCATGTGCAGCTCCACCATGTTCAGCACATAGCGGCAAAGCGCCTTTTCCCCCGTCAGCCGCCGCAGAAACTCCTCCGCCAGCGGCACGCCCGCCGTTTCGTGCCCGTAGGCGTGAATCACACCGTCCTTCTCCTGCATGGCCACGGCCTTGCCCACGTCGTGCAGCAGCGCCGCCAGCATCAGCCCCGTCGGGTTTTTCGCCTCGTCCCGGAGCTTGGCCGCCTCGTCCACAACCAGCATCGTGTGCGTCCATGCGTCCCCCTCCGGGTGGCAATCCGCCCGCTGCTTCACGCCGATGAGCGCCGCGACCTCCTTCAGCCAGGGTTCGAGCTGTCCCATCTCCCGCAGCGCTTCAAAGCATCGGGATGGCCGCCTGCTTCTCGTCAGTGCCTTCTCCATTTCGCCCATCACGCGCTCCCGCGCCAGCCCGTCAAGGTCAAGCGTCCGGCAGAGCGCCATCGTTTCCGGCGCAATCGCAAACTCAAGCCGCGCCGCGAACTGCGCCGCCCGGATGGCTCTCAGCGGGTCGCGCCGAAAGGTTCTCTCGTCCACATGCCGAATTACCCGATTTTGGATGTCCGCCTGCCCGCCGAATAGGTCGATCAGCGCTCCGGTCAGCGCGTCCCGCATCATCGCGTTCATCGTAAAGTCGCGCCGCCTCGCCGCTTCCTCCACGCCCATAAAGGGGTCGATGTCCGCGTCCTCGCCCTTTCCGCCGCCGCGTCGGGGCAGCGCGATGTCCAGCGTGTATCCGCGCAGCGCAAACACGCCGAAGCTCGCGCCCATCTCCTTCCACGGTCCGATCTCGCCCAGCATCTTTCGCACCGCGTCCGCCGTCATCCCGTGGATTTCGATGTCCACATCCTTGCTTTCCCGTCCCATCACGCTGTCGCGGACGAAACCGCCGACAAAGTAGACGCGCCCGCCCGCTTTTTCGGCCATCCGCGCAATCCGACGCGCCATCGCCAAATTTCTTTCCATGCCGCCCCCTATTCACACGTATTGCAGGAAATCCCCGCCTCAAATCTCCCGCCCCATCACGATATAGCCGTCCTCGCGCAGCACCTCAAACCCGTTCTTTGTCCAAAACGCGAGGCTCTGCGGATTCCCCTTGTCTACGCCAAGCTGAATTTCCCGATACCCCACCGCTTTCAGGCTTGCGGCCATGTCGCGGATGATTCCGCTTCCGACGCTTTTCCCCTGCTTCTCCGCGCTGACCATGAACAGCCCGATCCACGCGGTTTCCTTCGCGGGATAGCCGCTGATCCAGTCCAGAACAGCGACCAGCTTTTTCCCCTCAAAGAAGCCGACATACGCCTTGTCCTCCATACCCTTTCCCGGCGGAAGCGCGGTCATGTCCGCCAAAATGCTTTCCCTCGTCGCCATCGGCGGATGGTATTGATAAAACAGCCGGTTTCCTTCGCAAAGCGCCAAAATCGCGTCCACATCCCGCTCGCCAAGCCGCCGCATCTGAAAGGCATTGCCCGTCGTTTCCGTCCGCATATTCATTCCTCCACCTTGTCCAAATTCTTCCATCCGAACCGCATGATCGAAACCAGCATGGATACCTCCGTCACCGCTTCGTCGAGCACCCCGGCCATTGCCCCGCAGATCAGGTTGTATTCGTTATAGTCCCATCACGTATACCTGACACGGGTTCCATTCGTCCCACAGGTGCGGAAACACCTCGAACTCCTTAAACCCCATCGCCAGATAAAACCGATTCGTCGCGTCATACTCGGCGTATTTCCCCATCTGCACCGTTTTCACCTGCATGAACGCATAGCCCGCCTCGCGCGCCGCCCGCTTGGCCGCTTCCACCAGCGCGCGCCCCGCGCCCGATCTGTGCCATGCCTTCAAAACGCCCATCACGTACAGCTCCACCGTATCGCGCCCCGTCTCCTTCAGGCAGAGAAAACCGACGGGGTTTTCTCCGTCCATCGCGGCGAAAAAGAGCTTGTCCGCGCTCTCGCTGACGTATTCCTCCCGCGCCTCCGGGATGCCGAACCACTCCGGCAGCGCCTCCAAAATCACGCGGCAGATTCGCCGCTTTTCCTCCGCGCTTTCGATTGTCCGAACCTCTGTTGTCATTTGCTTTTCCTTCTCCATCTGCAATTTTCTCCGTAGGGGCGCGCATTGCGCGTCCGCCGTTTTCCGCCCCTTTTGCGGTTTGAACCCGTTTCAATCATAGTCCGCTTCGCGGCGACAAAAAGCGGCGCCGCAATATACGACGCCGCTTTCCTCATTCTGTTTTACTTCGCGATTCTGTTTTACTTCGCGAACTCGGTGCAGCGGGTCTCGCGGATGACGTTGACCTTGATCTGTCCCGGATATTCCAGCTCATTTTCAATGCGCTTGGCGACCTCGCGGGCGAGCACATAGGTGCCCTCGTCGGAGATGTCCTCCGGCTTGACCATGATGCGCACCTCGCGGCCGGACTGAATCGCGAACGACTTTTCCACGCCCGGGAAGCTGTTGGAAATCTCCTCCAGCTTTTCGAGGCGGCGGATGTAGTTCTCGATGCTCTCGCGACGCGCGCCCGGACGAGCCGCGGAAATCGCGTCGGCCGCCTGAATGAGCACGGCCTCGACGGTCTGCGGCTCGATATCGTTGTGGTGCGCCGCAATGCAGTGGATGACCTCGGGGGACTCGTGGTAGCGCTTGGCCATTTCAACGCCCAGCTCGACGTGCGTGCCCTCCATCTCGTGATCGACGGCCTTGCCGATGTCGTGGAGCAGACCCGCGCGCTTGGCGAGCTGCACATCCGCGCCCAGCTCCGCCGCCATCAGACCGGCCAGATGGCTGACCTCGATGCTGTGCTGGAGCACATTCTGGCCGTAGCTCGTGCGATAGCGCATGCGGCCGAGCAGCTTGACCAGCTCGTGGTGGATGCCGTGCATGTTCGTTTCGAAGATGGCCTGCTCGCCGGCCTCGCGAATCTGATTGTCTACCTCGCGCTTAGCCTTTTCGACCATTTCCTCGATGCGCGCCGGATGGATGCGCCCGTCGGCGATCAGCTTTTCCAGCGCGATTCGCGCAACCTCGCGGCGAATCGGGTCAAACGCGGAGACGATCACGGCCTCCGGCGTATCGTCGATAATCAGATCCACACCTGTCGCGGTTTCCAGTGTGCGGATGTTGCGGCCCTCGCGGCCGATGATGCGGCCCTTCATATCCTCGTTCGGCAGCGACACGACAGAAACCGTGGTCTCTGCCACATGGTCGCTGGCGCAGCGCTGAATCGCCATCGCGACGATGTTGCGCGCCTTCTTTTCGGCCTCGTCCTTCGCGGTCTGCTCGATTTCGCGCACCATCACGCCCGCGTCGTGGTAGGCTTCCTTCTGGATGCGCTGCACGATCATGTCGCGCGCCTCGTCCTGCGTCATCTTCGCGACGCGCTCCAGCTCGGCGCGGCTCTTTTCTTCCATGTCCTTGGCGGTCTTCTCGGCCTCCTCGGCGGCGGTCTTCTGGCGGACGCTGTATTCCTGCGCCTCGGCGGTCAGGCGATCCAGCTCGTTCTGCTTGCGCTCCAAGCCGGTCTCGCGCGCGTCGAGGTTATCCGCTTTTTTGTCAAGGGTTTCCTCGCGCTGGGTCACGCGGCGCTCGCTGCGCTGCACCTCGGCGCGGCGGTCGCGAATCTCGCGATCCAGCTCGTTTTTGAGGCGGATGACCTCTTCCTTCGCTTCGAGGATGCTTTCCTTCTTCTTCTCCTCCGCACGGCGCTGCGCGTCGTCCAGCAGATTACGGGCATATTCCTCGGTGCGCCCGATTTTCTTTTCCTGCACGTTCTTGCGATACATGTAGCCTGCCGCAACGCCCGCGGCCAGCGCGGCTGCAATCGCCAAAAGGGTAAAAATAAACGACGCCAATCTGCTTCACTCTCCTTCTGTTTGGATTCTTAATTTCTTTCAATCAATCGTCCAAGAAAAAAGTGTACAGATCGACGCCTGCCTCTGGCGATAAACAATACAAATTAGGCGCAAAGAACCATGCCATCGTCGGGGCACAAGAACCCCGCCGCGGCTTTGCCGCCTATTCAGTTTTGATGTATCAAACGCCCGGAAAAGTCGGTCTAAACGCACCCCGCTTTTCCCCGGCGCAATGTCCAGCACAGCATAAATCTGCACACGCTTTCACTCTGACTATCTCTATTTTACATTTGATTGAACCGCATGTCAAGAGAATTTGTCAATCCGGTGAAATTTGCGTTGCGTTTTTGAGCAAAACATATAGAAACGGACGGGCATTTCTGCCCGTCCGTGCCTTCAAAACTTAAAAAGTCCCGCCTTTAGACTTCCTTTTTCAAACATCGGCTTCCGTTTAGGCTATTACAATAATTGAGCAAAAAGCAAATTCTGCACAAAACGCGGACGCGCAATGCGCGTCCCTACGGGTACGGCGCAACTTATTGCTTAGACGGAAAATGATCTGATAAAAAGGCTCCCTCTTCGAGGGAGCTGTCAGCGAAGCTGACTGAAGGAGTCAGGCGCGCATCGCGCGCCCGTTACAGGATTTTGTGCATAATTTGGATTTTCTCATTTACTGTTATTATATCATTTTTTCGTTTTCTTTTCAATGCGGTACACAGAAATAAGCCGGTCAGCCTTATCCGCTGACCGGCTTATTTTTTACTTAGGGGGGAGAATTATTCCTCGTCGTCCGCGAGATCGGCCTTATGCGCCTCGATGATCTTGCTGGAGATGGCCTGCGGCACTTCTTCGTAGCGCTCAAAGTTCATCTTGAACGCGCCCTTCGCCTGCGTCATGGAGCGCAGATCGGTTGCGTATTTGAACATTTCGGCCTGCGGCACTTCGGCGATAATCAGCTGCTTGCCGTCGCTCTGCTCCATGCCGAGGATGCGGCCGCGGCGCTTGTTCAGGTCGCCCATGATATCGCCCATGTACTCGTCCGGCACGCTGATTTCCACGTGCATGATCGGCTCGAGCAGCACCGGGTTGGCGTTGATGCACTGCTTATACGCGATGCGCGCCGCCGTCTTGAACGCCATTTCGGAGGAATCGACCGGGTGATAGCTGCCGTCGTAGAGCTTGGCGCGCAGACCCGTCATCGGGAAGCCCGCGAGCACGCCCTTGACGAGGTTCTCGCGCAGACCCTTTTCGACCGACGGGATGAAGTTGCGCGGCACCGCGCCGCCGACCACCGCATCGACGAACTCGAAATCCGTGCCCGGTTCGGCCGGGGAGAACTCGATCCACACGTCGCCGAACTGGCCGTGGCCGCCGCTCTGCTTCTTGTGACGGCCCTGCACCTGAATCGTCTTGCGGATGGACTCGCGATAGGCGATCTTCGGGTCTTTGAACACGGCATCCGCGCCGAACTTGCTCTGCAGCTTCTGGCGCACGATTTCAAGCTCCAATTCGCCCTGACCGCTGATGAGCGTTTCGGTAGTCATCGGATCCTTGGCGACGATCACATCCGGCATTTCTTCGCACAGGCGCGCCAGACCGGAGAAGACCTTGTCCTCCTCGCCCGCCTTCTTGGCGTATACCGCCAGAGAAATCTGCGGCGCGGGGAAGTCGATGCTGTCATACTGAACGACCTTGCCGATTTCGCAGAGGCTGTCGCCGGTGGAGGTGTATTGCAGCTTGCTGAGCGCGCCGATGTCGCCCGCGCAGAGCATGCCGACCGGAATCTGCTTCTTGCCGCGCACCATGAAGATGCCCGCCGCCTTCTCGGGCTTGTCCGCGTTCGCGTTGAACAGCGGGGTCGCCGGGGTCAGCACGCCGGAGATGACCTTAATCAGGGACAGCTTGCCCACGAACGGGTCGGCGATGGTCTTGAACACCTGCGCGGTGAAGCTCTCGCTCATGTCCGCGTGGCGGATGTGCATGGATTTGGTCTTGGGGTTGATGCCGTGATAGGTGTGCTCCATCGGGCTGGGCATGTACATGGCCAGTTCATACATCAGCGGGCGCACGCCGATGCCGTTCAGGCTGGAAACCGGGGCGACCGGCACAATGCTGCCCTCGTAAATGCCCGCGGAAAGGCCGCGCAGCATGTCTTCCTCGCTCAGCTTGCCCTCGTCGAAGAATTTTTCCATCAATTCTTCGCTGGTGCTCGCCGCCGCCTCGTTGCAGGCCTCGCGCGCTTCTTCGACCAGCGCTTCCATCTCTTCCGGAATCGGGATCTCGCGGCGATCCTTGCCCGCGCCGGTGAAAGCCTTGCCCGTCAAAACGTCCACCACGCCGACGAAGGACGTGCCCTCGCCGATCGGCAGAACCGTCGGGATGATGCAGTTGCCGTAGGTGCTGCGCAGATCGTCGAGCACCTTGCGGTAATTGATATGTTCACGATCGACCTGCGAAACGGCGATGATGCGCGCCAGGCCATGCTTCGCGGTCGCGTTCCATGCTTTTTCAAAGCCGGTGGAGATGCCCGTTGCGGCGCTCAGAACGATGACCGCGCCCTCCACGGCGTGCAGCGGGCCGGACATTTCGCCCGCAAAATCGAAGTAACCGGGAACGTCAATGAGGTTGAGCTTCTTGCCGTGGATTTCAATCGGCGCCACGGCCGCGCTGATGGAGATATGACGCTTGATCTCTTCGGGATCGTAATCACTGACCGTGTTTCCATCCTCGACACGACCCTGGCGGTCAGTCACGCCGGCAGCATAGAGCATCGACTCAACCAGCGTCGTTTTGCCTTCAGAGCCGTGTCCCAATACAGCGATGTTGCGTATGTCCTTCACCATGTAATCCTTCATAAATCGTTCCTCCTTTGAAGCCTTGTTTCGGCTGTTTTTCAGGCGGCTTGTTTCGCGCCCGCCCGCATCTGATGCTCATTATATCAGAATGTATGAAAAAATGGAAGTGTTTTTGGATAATTTCTTTTCTATGCTCGGTCAATTTCGCCAAATTCGGCCCCTTTTTTTACGAACTTTCCGCATGATAATCCGCCGTTCGATCGTTTTTTGCCTTCTCCACGCCTTGCTCGCGCAGGGCGGCTTTGCGCAATTTCTCATACACGCAAAAAACGTCCGGCGGGCGCAGGCAGTCGGGCGCTTTTTTACGCGCCCCTTTTGCCGTTTCCGTCGAACGTTTCCGTTTTTTTGCTTTTTGTCTTCTTTTTTTGTTTCTTTGCAGGCTTTACGAATTTTTTTCTTCGCTTTCCGCCTCGCCGAGCTGCTCCATGATCGTCTGATACAGAAACGGCGCGCGGCTTGGCCAGCGCTCGCAGAAGCGCTTCGCCTGCGCCTTCGTCGCCGCCGTCAGCGTCATGGAGAAGATTTCCGCGCCGCCCTCCAGCGCGCGCAGCGTGACGGCGAAGCCGTTGTCCGTCTCCTGCCACGCGGCGGGCATTTGCAGCTCGTCGCGGATGCGCCGCTTCCACGCGGGCGCGTTCGCGTTCAGCTTCTCCGTCTGAGAAGCGCGGATGCGGGAGGCGAACATTTCCACGCTCTCGCGCCCCTGCGGGGTCAGAATCAGCAGCGTTCCCTCCAGATGGCGCGCCTCGCGAATGAAGCCCGCCTCTTTCAGCCCGCCCAGCGCCAGATAAAACTGAAATTGATTCATCAGCGCGTTTTCAACCAGAAAGCGCAGAAGCTGTTCCTCCGTGCAGCCGCCGAGGCGGTTCAAAGACGACAGCACCACGAGCTTGTCCTCTTCTTCCGTAGCATGCACATCAAGCGGCATGGGCTGCACCTCCATCCCTTATTTCGCGGCGGTTTCCTCGCCGTCCTTGACCAGATAGCCGTCCAGATCGCGGAGCAGGTCGTCGCAGTCATCGCTGTAAATCGTCATGGTGATCGGTCGGGAGAGATCAATCGAGAAAATGCCCAAGATGGATTTGGCGTCCACCACATAGCGCCCCGAGCGCAAATCCATATCATATGGATAACGATTGACCAGGCGGACAAAGTTTTTCACGTTGTCCGTCATCATCGTCAGGCGAATCGTCACGGTTTTCATATTCATGCACCTCGTCACATATTCATATCAGTCGATATTTTTCCTGTATTCCCCTTTATTATATCCAAAATAGTGCTGAAATGCAAGTACGGTTTTTGTTTGCTGCATTGCCTTGACGCTCCCCGCGCGTTGTGCTATGCTGTTCGCATTGCTCCAGGATTGAGGTGATCGCTTTGTTTGCCCATCGTTCGCATCGTCAGGTGGAGATGACCGCCGGGCCGCTGCTGCCCAACGTGCTGGCCTTCGCCGTGCCGCTGATTCTCTCCGGCATGCTCCAGCTTCTATATAATTCCGCGGATATCATCGTCGTCGGGCGCTTCGCCGATTCCGTCGCGATGGCTTCCGTCGGCGCGACGACCTCCCTCATCCATCTGCTGGTCAGCCTGCTGATGGGGCTGAGCGTCGGCGCGTCCGTGGCCGTCGCCCGTTCGGCCGGCGCAGGGGATCGGGACGGTGTGCACCGCGCGGTGCATACCTCCATGGCGCTGGCGGTGCTCTCCGGCGCGGCGCTGGGCGTGCTGCTGCTCGTTCTCTCCCGTCCGCTGCTCGAAATGATGGGCTGCCCGGCGGACGTGGTCGGCGGCGCGCAGCTCTACCTGAACATCTACGCCGTCGGCCTGCCTGCCAGCCTCGTCTATAACTATGGCGCGGCCATCCTCCGCGCGGTCGGCGATACCAAGCGCCCGCTGTATTATCTGACCGTCAGCGGTCTTTTCAACGTCGTCCTCAACGTGGCGCTCGTCGCCGGGCTCAGGCTCGGCGTTGCGGGCGTGGCCATCGCAACCGTCGTCAGCGAGACCATCAGCGCCGCGCTCGTGCTCGCCAGCCTCATCGCCAGCCACGGCGACGTTCGCTTTGAGCCGAAAAAGACGCGCATCGAGCGCCGCTCGCTTTCGATGATCCTGCGCATCGGCATCCCCGCGGGGCTGCAAAGCAGCATGTTCTCCATCTCCAACGTGCTCATCCAGTCCGCCATCAATTCCTTCGGCGCGGCCGCCATCGCGGGCAACACCGCCGCCGCCAGCATCGAGGGCTTCGCCACCACCGTCTCCAACTCCATCTCGCAGGCGGCGCTCACCTTCTCCAGCCAGAACATGGGCGCGGAGAAATATGCCCGCGTTCGCCGCGTGCTGCTCGTCTGCCTTGCGGCCACGTTCGTCGGCGGCCTGACGCTTGGCCTGCTGATTTACACGTTCGGCACGCCGCTGCTCGCGCTGTTCAACACCGATCCGGCGGTCATCGCCAGCGGCCTCGTCCGCGTGCGCCACAACATGCCGCTCTATGTCCTCTTCTGCATGCAGGATACCTTCGTCGGCCAGCTTCGCGGCGTCGGCTATTCCCTTCTGCCGACCATCACCAGCCTGAGCGGCATCTGCCTGCTGCGCGTGGTCTGGCTGTATACGGCCTTCGCCGCCTCCCCGACCCTCGATACGCTCTATCTCTCCTATCCCGTTTCCTGGGCGGCGACGCTTTTCGCGCTCATCGTCTGCTACGTGGTCGTGGTGCGGAAAATGCCGAAGGCGTGAATCTTTCTTTCTCCTTCCGTCACGACTTCGTCGTGCCAACCTGCGGCGTTTTCCACCGTCTGAATCCGCCGCAGGCGGCGACGATAGAAAACGTCCCTCTAAGCGACGGTGGCTTTTCTTTTTCGGGAACAGAATGGCGTGCGAAGAAAATGACGCTGAAACAAGCGGCGGAAGCTTGTAATATGCCTGTTGGAACATTCTATGACAAAGCTCGGAAATTTGAAAACACTGCTTAAATTAAACGAATCAATAATTTGGGAAAGTGTACCATTGCAAAGGTCGAAAAGAAGTGAAATTTTGCCTTAGAATAATCGTGTTTCCCCTTGTAAATTCTGAATTTTAGTGTATAATGTAAGATATATTATTGCAAATTGTATCTTCATAAAAATTTGCAAAGGTACACTTTATCAAAATTCAAAAGGAGGGAATGGGCTCGGCTCTTATGAAGAATTAGGAGCGTGTGTCTGAAGTACGATGAAAAGAAAAAAGGAAGTGAAAAGGGTTCTCTCGTGTTTGTTGGCGTTGGTGTTGGTGTTTTCAATCACACCGAGCGTATTTGCGGATGAGCCTGTCGGCGGCACAACAATCTACGTGGATGCGAAAAATGGTGATGATACGCAGGAGGGAGTCGGCACAACCAGTGACAAAGCTTATAAGACGGTAGCTAAGGCTGTGGCTGCTGCAAAAAGTGGCGATACCATCCAACTGGGCACGGGTAACTATACGCTATACAAGGTCGACAGCACAGGGCATACCAAAGGCAAAGACTTGACCTTTGTGGGTCAGGGAGCCGATAAAACAGGGTGGAATATCGGTGCAGAAGTTCCTGATCCAACTCATTTCGGTACAGAGTACAACGGCGATTACAGTTTTGATGGGGCAGGAACAATTGCATTTGAAAATATGACGCTCCGTTCGGGTAAAGTAGATTACCTTGGCTTTATCCGCGCCAACAATACTATTGTTGAAAACTGCGTGATCAATGGAAAGACTTTCTACTGGGGTTATCAGACTGCAACATTCAGAAACACCATATTCAACTGCCCAAATGGAGATTACGCCATCTGGACATACAGCTCTCCCGTGATGACTTTCGATAACTGCACGTTTAATTCCTCTGGCAAAGTCATCAATGTCTACACCGATGCAGGTGCAGGAAAGCATGACATCACAGTAAATTTCAACGGTTGTAGAGTCGAAAATTCCGGTCTGTCTCTGAAACCAGTGCTGAACATCAATGACAGCAATATGGGGAATTATAAGTATGTCATCAATATTTCCGGCGACAATGTTGTAAAGGGGGTAAATACAGATAAAATAACCTGCTCTCGTTTGTTTGGCTATGGCGGTAAACCCGGCAATAATACAGGCAAAACTATTGTAAAGTTCGGTAACACTACCGTTTGGCAGAAGGGCAAAATGGTTGATGCCCAGGCATACCACAACAACGGTGTGACGGCAGATGGCGTTACGTACGACAATCATGTTGCTGGTTCCAATAATAGTCTGCATGCCGAAGGTTATAAGGATAATGCGCTTGAAACTACCTACGATGAGTGGATTGCAAACGAAGATGGCACGATAACCCGCGATAGAACAAAAAAATGCACGTATTGTGGATATGAGGAAAATGTCACGGAATATTAAGTTAAGTTGACTTATGATGCAAATGGCGGCGAAGGAGCAATAGATTCAGCAACTGGTGCAGCGGGAAAAATCGTGACAGTTGCTCAGAACGAATTTACCCGTAACAACTACACCTTTACCGGCTGGAATACACAGGCAGATGGAAAGGGTACCGCTTACAAACCGGGCGATAGTTTTACATTGACTGACAAAGATACCATGCTTTATGCTCAATGGAGTAAAAACAGTGATAGCGCTGGCACTGGTAGAAACAGAACAGTCAAACCAACTGACCTTCCGAAAACCGGTGATAATAGCAACCTTGCCTTATGGTTTGTTCTGCTGCTTGTCAGCGGTGGTGCAATAACCGCAACAGCCGTTATCAGCAGCAAGAAAAAGCGCAGTGTAAAATAAAGTCAAATGAGTCAAAACCACCGGCGAAGCCGGTGGCTTCAGACTGTAGACAAAAAGGGTACTTTCGCGAGTCGAAAGTACCCTTTTTGTCTACAGTCCGGAGCTCCCTCTTCGAAGGTCTGGCACGGCATAGCCGTGACTGAGGGAGTTACAATGGAGCTTCCATTTATAAAATTTTCTAAATACCTATTGACAGCCTTCTCCATTCCTGCTATAATTCAAGCATCCACTATTTAGATTTTTTTCTAAATAGAAATCCTGAAAGGATGTCGCCTATGAGCTTTGCCGAAACCTTCAAAGCGCTTTCCGACCCGGCGCGGCGGGAAATTCTGCTGCTGCTCAGGGGCGGGCGCATGAGCGCGGGCGAAATCGCCGGGCATTTTGAGATGACGGGCGCAACGGTCTCCTATCATCTCAGCGTGCTGAAAAAGGCCGATCTCGTGTTCGAAACGCGCGAAAAAAACTTCATCTATTACGAGCTGAACACCTCCGTCGTCGAGGAGGTCATGCTCTGGCTCTCTCAACTGAAAGGAGACAACCATGAAAGCCATTCCTAAACGCACTCTGCTTGTTACCTGCATCGTCATCCTGCTGCCGATGTTTTTCGGCCTCGCCCTGTGGAACCACCTGCCCGAGCGCATGCCCACCCATTTCGATTTCAGCGGCACGGCGGACGACTATTCCGGCCGCCCGTTCGCGGTGATCGGCCTCCCGCTGTTTATCCTCGCCATGCAGCTCTTCTGCGCCGTCATGCTGCGCGCCGATCCCAAAAAGCAGAATATCTCCGAGAAGATGGCGCAGCTCATCCTGTGGGTCTGCCCCGCCGTCAGCCTGTTCGTCGGCCTGTCCATATACCTGAGCGCGCTGGGCTTCGCCATCAACGTCTCGCGTTTCGGCATGATTTTCGTCGGCCTGCTCTTCATCGCCATCGGCAATTATCTGCCCAAGTGCCGCCATAACTACACCGTGGGCATCCGCCTCCCGTGGACGCTTGACGACGAGGATAACTGGAATCACACCCACCGTTTCGCGGGCTATGTATGGATCATCGCCGGGGTGGTCACGCTGCTTTCCGTCTTCCTCAGCCATACAGCCGTCGTCTGGGTCGCCGCGATTGTTGTCGCGTCCCTCTCGCCGCTCGTCTATTCGTTCGTTTACGCGAAAAGGCACGGAAAAATCTGACCGCGCCCCGACCGAATGATTGCGCCTAAATAAAACGCCGCCCTTGACGCGCGGCGCGGATCATGCTACAATAAAGGCACGACGAGGGCTTTTAATCGTCTTAGCCTCTCGGCACTAACACGATGATGATGTCGACATCATCGTGTTCTTTCGTTTCCTGCGATTTTTCGATCTTGACAGACGTAACAAGCGTCTGTCGGATCGTAATCGTGGTCGTTTCTTTTGCTTTGATGGCTCTCACCTCCCTCCGGTCAGAATCCGGGGTGTTCCGGTGTCAAGCCCTCGCCATGCCCGTCGGCAAAACCGACAAAGGCATTATATCATAGCTTTCTTTCCGGCACAAGAACGGTGCCGGAAAGAAGTCTTTTCGAGCCGATTGAAAGGTCGTGATTGCATGTCCACCCGTTTTATCCCCAAGGAAAAACTCAGCAAAAAAGCCCGGCGCGAATTGAACGCCGCGCAGCGAACGCTTTGGGTCGTCTCCCCGATTTCCAAAAAGGTTGAAAGCAAAAAAGTGTATAATCGTAAGAAATCCGCCCGGCTGTATCACGACGATACCGGGCGGATTTTTTCATCCTCTATTCGCTTTCAATTTACGCTTTCAAAAATTCTCCGATTTTCTCCGCGTCCCGCATGCCCTTATCGTACATCATTTGCAGCTTCTCGTGGCTCTTGCTGAGCGTGGACAGGCCGCAGATATCGTCCGGCGCGACGATGAGCA
>ERZ827108.3282-NODE-3282-length-14080-cov-4.849554_pt1 | contig 14080 bp, 10 predicted proteins | sample MGYA00519921_ERZ827108 | MGnify/ENA primary metagenome ERZ827108 (study PRJEB31778, sample SAMEA3449258) | human gut metagenome | biome: human gut; feature: human-associated habitat; material: faeces | place: United Kingdom | collected 2010/2012 ... | reverse complement strand
TGTACATACGGACTCCTGACCGGACCAAACGGTCCAACTATTCGTCCGCACCCCCCATTAAACCGCGATCCAAAACCTGAACGCCTCTTCCTACATCACCCACTTGAACACGGCGCGGAACAGCCAGACGAAAAAGCCCAGCGCGACCTTAAGCGCCGCCTTGAGGGGCCTACCAAGCCTCTTCATCGACGTCACCCCGATCTTCCTTGACCTTGCGGGCGCCCTCGTCGGCGCCCTCTCCCTTCTCTTCCGCGAGCAGCCTCGCCAGCTCGTCGGGCACGCCCGGGAACTCCGCCCTCCCCCGCGCGCGCTGCAGGTCCCTTATCTGCGATTTCAGCGGTTTTGAGGGAGGGCCCACGTACTCGCGATAACAGACGCCGATCGCTGCCGCGTCGCACAGGAAACCCCGCACCCGGGCGAACGCCTCGTTCCCGTCGAGCAGGACGCGGCGGGCGCGCCCGAGCTCTGCCTCCGAGGCCAGCATGAAGCGCCACCCACGGGACCTGCGCGCGGCCAGGATGCCGTCCGCTGGCGCGTCGGTGCGCCAGTCGTCGCGCACCTGGTGCCAGTTCGCCGTGAGCCAGAGCCCCTTCTCGGGCTCGTCGCGCATCTCGAGCTCGAACTCCGTGAGCATGTTCGCGCCAGAGAACGGCGACCCCTTCGTGAACGAGAGCGTATCGAACAGCGTCGTCCTGCCGCCTTCGTACTCTATCCTCGCCATCATCTCCGGCCCCTCTCCCTGCGCTGGTCCCGCTGGGCCCGCTGTCGCTCGGCGGCGAGGATTCGCTGTTGCTCGTCCTCGCGGCGGCCGTCGCGAGAGTTTACTTCGGCAGCACCGCGCCCGCAATCGTCCCCGTAGCGGGTCTTGAGCGGCATGAGCCCGTTCATCGCCATGTAGTCACGCGCAGCCTCGAGGCGGCGATACCCCTCGCCGCCCGCCTGGCCGCGGCGCTCGAGCGTCGCCATCCTGAGCCCGAACTCCTCGATGGACTCGACGTCGAACTTCGCACAGGTCTCGAGCGCCGAGGAGAGCCTGCTCAGCTCCGAGAGGTCATTGAGCTCGAGGGCGTGCTCGGCGGCCTCGCGGATGCGCGCGGTGCTCGCGTCCGTGGGACGGTAGGCGCCCTCGCGCTCGAAGCGACGGCGCAGCATCTCCTTGCCGTAGACAAACCCCAGGCGCTCGCCGCTGACCTTCTTGGAGGGCTCCTCGGCCAGGCTGAACACCCCAGTCGTCCCGCCTCGCCTTGGCCGAGTTGTCGGCGGCGTGCACGCCCAGGGCGTCCAAAGAGCGCCGAGGCGGGTATTCGGATTAAAGGGGGCGAAGGCGTGCGGCATGGAATCGGCCATGGGCGCCGAGACCCTCCGGGCATGGGTGCGGCCCGTCGACGACTGCAGGGGCGCTCACGAGGTCTGACGACGACGATGTCGCGGCGGGGACGACGGGTTGCTGCCAAGTCGCGGTGCCACGGTCCTAATCGGGACGACCTTTCCCGCCCGCTCACGGCCGGAATGCGCACGGGATCGCTGGCGGCATGCGGCTCGCCGCCCAGAACGGCTACGGTGATGTGCAACGCGTCCGTCGGAAGAAGGAGGACGGCTGATGATGGGCATCGACGAGAAGAACGAGCGTCGTGAGCTGGTCGATGCGGTAATGGATGCTGGAAGGCTGGCAAAGGGCCCGGACCAGCTGCTCGAGTCCCTGGCGCACGTCGACCAGCTGGACCCGCTCGACGTCGAGGGCATCCTGGCCTTGAGGTCGATAAGCCAGAGGTGCGCCGAGCGCGTCGGGGACGCCGTGCGCATCCTGGAGGCACATAACGAGGCTATCTACGCCGAGGAGCGGGCGACGACTGGGGTCAAGGCGCTAGGCGCTCTTCGACCGTAAACACCCCGTAGAAACGATATTCATCAAGCGGTTCGCACCTCTCTTGTTTTTCGTCCTTCTGGAAACACTGCGGTGCACTATGGCGTACAATTACAATGTATTGCACATTGCAAACATTAGGATGGACGATATGGGCTACGCCGATATGATCCGCAATGACGCGAATTCCACCGACATAAGGGAGTATCTGGTGAGTGGCCACCAGACCGCCATCACCATCAGGATTCCCGACACGCTGCGAGATGCTGCTAAAGAGGCCGCTGCGTTAAAGGGCACGAGCCTGAGCGCCTACGTCCGCGAAAGCCTCATCAAGGAGCTCACGAATGGCAGATAGCGAGCAGAAGTACAGCCTCTCTTTCACGAGCATCGGCGCCCGCAGGCCCGAGACCGTGGAGGTGGCCAGGGCCTACGTCGACTGCCTTGATTGGACCGAGGTCAGGCGGCGCATCGTCGAGGACAACATCATCAGCCTCAACAAGGAGAGCACGCGCAAGCGCGTGGGCAGCGAGCTCGTCAAACGCCTCAGGATGCTCGACACGGACGAGATGGCATTCTTAGCCGACGCCGTCGACGACGACCAGCTCGCCATGATTTGGGTCGTCATCTGCCGCACCTATCCCGTCCTGCGCGCGTTCTCGACCAACGTCGTCGCCGCGCGCTTCTCCAAGATGGTGCCCGACGTGCCGCGAACGGCATGGACGGCATTCGTCGACGAGGAGTCGATGGACCACCCCGAGCTTGCGCGCCTTACCGACAAGTCGCGCAAGCAGCTCGAGATCAGGGCTTTTGGGATGCTCCGCGAATGCCGCCTCCTCGACGACGACTACAACATAACCCCGCTCTATCCCTCGCCCCGCTTCGCGACGCTCGTTCGCGGGCGCGCACCGTGGGACATCGAGCTATTCCCGAAGGCAGGTGTCCTATTGTGACCCGGAAGTTCGAGCATATCGGAGCGCCCGAAGCACGCTCCTTCATTGTGGAGCGCCTCTCCGACGACGCACTGCTCGGCCGCAAGGGCTTCACCATGCGGCAATCGACCTACGTCCTGCCGTATCCGCCGTCCCAAAGGTCCTATGCTCGGGACCTCGTGACGGCCGTCTGCGCCGACGACCTGCCCAACAGGGGCGTTCGCGCCGCGCAGGTGAACCTCTACGACATCGTCCTCGACTACCTGGATTCGCAGGGCATGTGGGAACCCCTTTGCGAGGCAGAGCAAGCCGCCACGCGGGATGAGCTGATCATGATGTTGCAGGACACCATCAGCGTCACAAGCGTCATCAAGCCCGCCGTCGAGAGGCTCGTCGGCGAGGCGGAGTGCGACATCGCATTCATCACGGGCGTCGGGGAGACGTTCCCCTACGTACGCACCCACACGCTGCTGGGCGAGATTGACACCGATACACCGATCGTGCTGGTGTTTCCCGGCGAGTACCGCCAGAACGCCGACGGATCGACCTCTCTTGACATACTGAACATTCCCTCTGACGCGAACGGCGGCTACTACCGCGCGACGAGCGTGTTCGACCTTTAGGAGGCAATCCCATGAGATACGAGGACATGTACGAAAAGCCAATCGACAGGCCAATCGACGCGGTCGTGAAGGCCTCCAGCGTCGAGCACCTCGCCAACGAGCTTGACGAGTACGTCATCACCCCCGAACTCGCGGGGCATCTCGGCCGCTTCTTCGACGAGTACAACGACCCCGACGCCACTGGCAACGGAGCGTGGATCGCGGGCTTCTTCGGCAGCGGCAAGTCTCACTTGCTGAAGATCCTCGCCGTAATCCTGGAGGACCAGGAGGTCGCTGGCAAACGGGCCATCGACTACATCCTGCCCAAGCTTGAGGACGACCCCGCGCTGCAGGGCGCCATGGAAGTGGCCCGCACCCACCATCCGAGCGAGTCGATCCTCTTCAACATCGACATCATCGCGCCCAACCAGGGCCGCACCGAGGCGGGAGGTCTCCTTGCCGCCTTCATCAAGGTATTCAACCGCCATTGCGGCTACTTTGACGGCGACCAGCAGCATATCGCCAAAATGGAATATGACCTCGATCGAGAGGGACTGCTGGACGCATTCAAGGCGAGGATTGAGGCGGCAACCGAAAAACCGTGGGAGGACGTCCGCAAGGCGGCGCTCCTTTACGGCACCAAGATCACCGCGGCTTTCGACGAGGTGTGCGGAAACGAGCCCGGAACCAACGGCAACGTCGTAAGCTACTACCAGCAGACCTACAAGCCCGACATCCACGCCTTCGCGCTGCGCGTAAAAGAATACATCGACGCGCACGGACCCGGGTTCCGCTTGAACTTCTTCGTCGACGAGGCCGGCCAGTACATCGCCAAGGATTCAAACTTGATGACCAATCTGCAATCCGTTGCAGAGGAACTCGCCACCGTGTGCGACGGCGCTTCATGGGTGGTCGTCACCAGCCAGGAGAACATGGAGGACACCATCGGCCAGATGACCGACAGGTCCGCCAACGACTTTTCCAGGATCCAGGCACGGTTCAAGGTCAAGATGCAGCTCACGTCCAAGGACGCCAAGGAGGTCATCAAGCAGCGTCTTCTAGCCAAGAGCCGCGGTGCCCTCCCCGCCCTGGGCGCAATGTACGACAGGTACAAGGACGACTTCCCGGTGCTCTTCGACTTCGCCGATGGCTCGAAGCGCTACGTGAACTACAGGGACGAGGACGATTTCGTGGACACGTACCCCTTCGTGCCCTACCAGTTCGAGCTCTTCATCTCTGCCATGCGCGGGCTTTCCGACTACAACGCCTTCACCGGCAGGCACCACTCGACGGGCGCGCGCTCGATGCTCGGAGTGTTCCAGGAGGTCGGCGTCGAGCTCAACCGCGGAGATGGCTCGACGGAGGATCAGGACCTGGCGACGTTCGACTCGATGTTCGAGGGCCTTCGCAACTCGCTGAAGAGCGAGGTCTACGGCGCCATCAGCACCGCAGAGACGAACCTCGCGAACATGCCTATGGCCATCCGCGTCCTGAAGGCGCTCCTGCTCGTGAAGTACTGCAAAGACTTCAGGGCGACGTCGGGCAACCTTCGCGTGCTGCTGTACGGGTCCTTCAAGCAGAACACGGCGACGCTCGAGCAGGAGGTCAAGGACGCGCTAGCCGAACTCGAACGCCAGCTCTACATCCGGCGAAACCCCAACTCCAACGTCTACGAGTATCTCACCGACGACGAGAAAGACATAGAGAAAGAGATACGCAACACGGAGATCCAGACCTCGGACGTGCGCGACAAGATCGGCGAGGCGTTCAAGGACATCGTAGGCGCTTCGCGCGCAGCATACGAGAACGGCGCTTTCTCCCATGCTTTTCCCTACAACCTCAAGGTGAACGGCGACGCCATCGGGCGCGGGGGCAACGACCTGACCCTCGACATCGTGACCGACGCCCCCTCCGGCATCGCCGACATCCCCGCCTCGGGCCCCAAGACGCTCACCGTCGCGCTGCACGATCCCAACGCGTTCCTCAACGACGTCGCCATGTTCGTGAAGACCAACAAATACGTGAACCAGGCGAGCGGCACGGGCGAGGTACGCGGAACGATCATCTCCGACAAGAGGGCGATGCTCAACGGGCAGTCGCGCAAGCTCCGCTCCGACCTGGAAGGATTGATCGGGGAAGCCCGATTCTACGTCTCCGGAGTCGACGTCACCGAATCCGTGAGCGGCACGGGAAAGACCGCGGTCGAGTGCGCCATGGGCGAGCTCGTGCGGCGCAGCTACACGTGCTTGCAGCAGATCACGCAGAACTACAGCGACAGCGACGTCTACAACAGCTGCCTGCCCGCCCAGACGGTCATCGATCTTCCCCTGCCCGAGTACGCCCAGACCGTTCTCAGCTGGATCGGCCTTATGTGCTCGGGCTGTTCCGTCACCGTCGGCGGCGAAGGCACGGCGAGCCTGGCGGCGCATTTCACGAAGGACGAGTACGGGTGGCCCGACGTCGCCGTCCGCAATGCCGTGGCGACGCTCTACGCCGCCGGCCGCATCGAGATCCGCAAGGCCGGAGCGCTGCTTGAGGGCTCCTCCCTCGCGCAGGCGCTCAAAACCGGCCGCGACATGGAAAAGCTCGTCGTCTCCAAAGTCGAGGCCGTGCCACCCGAGCGGCTCGCAAAAATCAAGAGCGCATACAGAAATCTCGTGGGCACCAATCCCGTCGGCGGGGACGCCAAGACCATCGCCGGCGAGCTAGCATCCCAACTCGAGCAGGAGGTCCCGACGTTCCGCGGCGCCCAGGGACGTGCCTCGGCCTATCCCTTCGCCGCGGAGTTCGCCGAAAAGGTCGGAAAGCTCGACCACGCGCGCGGCGCCGTGAGCGGCGACTGGAAATGGATCGTCGACCAGTTCCCCGAGAGCGCGGACGGCCTCACCGAGGCAAAGGCAGATCTCTCAAGGATGAAGCAGTTCATCGAAGGCTCGCAGCTCGCTGCCAAGTGGAACGAGGTCAGGGAGTTCGGCGAGAGCGGCCTTTCCGAGATGCGCGACCTCGGCATCGACGTCCCCGCCGAACTCGAGGGTGCACTTGCGGTCGCGGGCGACCCCGAATGCTACAAGTCCCGCGAGATTCCCCGCGCGGCAGGCGCCGTCAGGCGTGCAAAGGACGAGATCGACCGCGCAAGGGAGAGCCTGCGCGCTGGCGTCGCCGGCGAGCTCGACGAATACCGCGCCTCGTTCGAGAGCATATGCGACCTCAACGCTCTGCCAGAGGAGAGCCGGCGCATGTTCGCCGAGCTCTTCAAGCGGACTGCGGACAAGCTGTCGGCGGAACGGTCGCCGCTGCGCATCCGGACCTTCCTCGAATCGTTCAAGAGGGACAATGCCGCAAGGATAGTCGCACTCCTGAACCCGCCCGAGTCCGAGTCCTCATCCGAGCCGGATGCCGCGGAGACCGATGAGACGGGCGGCGGCCCACAGCCCGAGCCCGCGCGGCCGCGGGCACCCAGGACCTGCGAGCTGAACTCGCTCCGCGTGGGCGCCTACAGCAGGCCGACCATTAAGAGCAGGCAGGATGTCGACGACTACCTCGAGGCGCTGCGCGCCGAGCTCGAGGCCAAGGTCGACGACGGAATCATCGTTACGAGGTAGGACAGTGGATATCGACGCACATGAAATAGAGGACAGGATCAAGGGACAGTTCGACCTCGGCCACGCAACGCTGTTCTGGGAGGACGAGCCCGGCGAGTACGCCGAGATCGTCGATGCCCTCGATCTGGGCAACGGCGCGATCGTTGACGTGACCGGCGCGGAGCTTTCCAGCAAACGGACGATCCTTCGCGAACGGCCGGCCCGCAGCATCGTAATCTATCGTTCCGGCCCCAAGCCCCGCCCTCAGGATGACTTCCTCTACGACGTGAAGCTCGCCGCGACACCCTTCACGTGCAAGATGGAGGGGATCTGGGCGAGCGAGTGCGACGTCCCCATGCCTCTCGCTGCCGTGCTTAGCGAGCACGGCAGCTTCTTCAACTCGAAGGAACGCCGCGGCGCCCTCGCCGCGACCCCGCTTCCCAAAGGCGACGAACGCGCCCTGCGGCTGGCGATGCTCGCGGCGTGCGCGGGGTCGAGGGCCGAGGCCCCGCGCGACGCCGTGCGCGACGTGGTGAAAAGGCTCCTCGTGGATCTCGGCCGCGGGCAGGGCAAGACCCTGCGCACTATCCGCGAATGCGGGCTCGCAGCGACGCTCTGGTCCGAGGTGCTCGAGGTCGTGGGGTACGCCGCGCCCGCCGGCGAGGACCCGACCCCCGAGGACCTAGCCCTCAGGATGCTCAAGGCACGTTGCGCGAGCCTCGTACACGATGGCGCGCCCCTCAAGGCGGACGCCTCGAGGATACTCGCCGACCTCGCCGCGAACAGCCGCACCCGCGATTCGTACGACGCGCTGGCACGCGAGTACTCCGATGCCGTCAGCTCGTTGGTGCCGACAGGCGAGCGCACCATGGAAGCCGTCGGCACCAACGACGCCATCCCCGTCTTCGATGACTGGATCGTCGCCGACATGCTCGGCCGCGCCCTCGACGGCACGTTGCGCGCAGCAGACGCCCGCGCAGAGCTGAACTCGCGCCTGCACACCCACTGGTTCGAGGACTGTGCCTGCCAGTACGAAGCCTTGGCCGCCGGCGCGGCGGCGCTCGAGGGAATCGAAGCCTACAAGGGCACCTGCACCGCCATGACGACGGAGAGGGACATCTTCGAGGCGTACCGCGCCGACTGGCACCGCATCGACGGGGAGTACCGCCGATTCGTCGGCGCCATGCGCAAGGCGCCCGCAGGCTTCAAGAGGAGGGCTGGCGAGCTCGTGTCTCAGGTTGACGACGCGTATGGCAAGTTCCTCGTCGACCTCACTGACCGATGGCAGCTGCACCTCATGGACGCAGGCACCTACCCGCCCGCGGACATCCCCTCGCAGGCGGATTTCTTCTACGAGAAGGTGGAGAAGGAGTTCCCGAGCGCAGAGGACGGCAAGCGACTCGGAGTCATCGTCTCCGACGCGATGCGCTACGAGGTCGGCGCCGATCTGGCGGCGCGGGTCGCCAGCGGAGCCTTGTCCTTGGGCCGAGCCCGCGTGGGCGCGGACTGCGAGGCCATGGCCTGCATGCTGCCCAGCTACACCCAGCTGGGCATGGCCGCGCTGCTCCCGCGGGGGCCCATGACGGTCGACCCGGCGACTGAAAACGTGCTGAAAGGCGGCGACGCCACAGACGGACTCGCCAACCGCCAGAAAGTGGTGGGGGCGGCGATGCCGGGGGCGGTGCTCCTCCAGGCATCGAAGGTGTTAGAGGACGGTCTTCCGCCCGTCGAGGACGCTCCGCTCGTGATGGTCTACCACAACGCGATCGACAAGCGCGGCGACTCCCGCGACACCGAGGGCGAAGTCTTCGCCGCCTGCGAGGACGCCATCTCCCAGGTGGCGAAGATAGCCGGCGAGCTCTTGCGCGCCGGGTGCGGCAAGGTGATCGTGACCGCCGACCACGGCTTCCTCTACCAGGACAGAGAGGTAGAGGAGTTCAACTACGCCGCAGTCGACGGGCTCTCGGACCTCGCCCATGCTCCCGGTCAGGACGTCAGCCACGGCAGGAGGTACGCCATGGGCACGACCCTGCCGAAGAGCGATATCCTCATCGAGTACTCCTCGGCGGAGCTCTCTCTCAACGGTGCGGGCAGGTTCGCCTTTCCCCGCGGCATCACGCGCCTTCGCCTGCGCGGCAGCGGCGCCCGTTACGTCCACGGGGGTGCCTCCCTGCAGGAGAATGTCGTCCCGGTGGTGACCATACAACGCGTCGACAGCCGCCGCGCCGCGGAACGCACCGGCGTACAGGGCTTCCTCACCGGCAGGCCCTCCATCACGGGTTCGACGGTGACGCTCGACGTGTACCAGACGGAGCCGTGCTCGACGAAGGTGACCCCACTTACCGTGCGCGTCGGCCTCTACGACCCCGACGATGCGAGCCGCCTCCTTTGCGCCGAGGAGTGGACGCTCGAGCTCGCGAGCACGGCCCAGAGCTCCGAGGAACGAAAGACACGCGTCACGCTCCATGTGACCGACGATGTGGACGACTGCGTCGCCGCCGTGCTGAGAATAAGCGGGCGCGTGGGAAAGACCAACCAGTTCGACGCCGAGTGGGAGCAGCGGCTCTCCGTGAACCGCGCATTCGGCAACGACTTCGACTTCTAGGACGGCAGACATGGACTCCAACAAGATAAAGAACCTGGCCTTCGGCGCCCGCGACGCATTGCGCGCCGAGGTCGCCGCGAGGATCGACGCCGTCCTGGAGCCCGGCAGCCCCGAGCGGCTCGACCTGCCCGAGAAGGTCAGGAGGCTCGAGGCCGCCATCGACGGCAAGGGCATGGACGCCGTCGTCGAGTCGACGGCGTACACCTGGTTCAACCGCCTGTGCGCGCTGCGCTTCATGGACGCGAAGGGCTACACGCCCGTCCCCGTGGTGACGCCGCGCCCGGGCGCGACCCAGCCCGCAATCCTCGCGGACGCCGCCCAGGACGTCTTCGACCCCGACTTCGGCTTCTCGCGCCTGGTGCGCGACCGTGTGCAAAGCGTCCTCGCCGGCGGCAGCGGCTCCGGCGCGAACCGCACCGAGGCGGCCTACGGCGAGCTGCTGGTCGCGGTGTGCGACCGCTACGCCGCAGCGATGCCCTACCTGTTTGGTGAGGCGGCGGCGTCGAGCCTCGTCATGCCGCAAGGCCTCCTCGCCGAGGGCTCGATCCTGCGCCGCATCGTCGAGGACATGGACGACGAGGAGTGCGAGACCGTTGAGATGTTGGGCTGGCTCTACCAGTTCTACGTGGCGGAACGACGTGCTGAAATAAATGCATCCAAGGAAAAACGCACGGCTAACGACATCGCACCTGCGACCCAACTCTTTACCCCTAAATGGGTTGTTCGTTATCTTGTGGACAACTCTCTTGGACGATTGTGGATGCTTAATAACCCTGGATCAGAGCTTGTTAACACTCTTGATTATTTCATTTCGGCCGAAGCTAAAAACGAAGATTATCTTCGCGTTTTTAGTCCAGAAGAATTGACGATGTGCGACCCAGCGTGCGGAAGCGGCCATATCCTGGTGTATGCGTTCGACGTTCTTTACGAAATTTATCAAGAGGAAGGTTATCTGCCCGAAGACATACCTGAGCTCATTCTTCGGAACAATCTATTTGGCATGGAGATTGACGGACGTGCCGCTGAAATTGCGAAGTTCGCCTTGGAAATGAAAGCAAGGGAAAAGGACCCCCGCTTTTTCGATAAGCACATTGATGCAAACATAACCGTATTGAGCTCCATCACCTTTGACGATAGTGAATTGCACGAGCTTGACCGTTTGTCTAGAAATACGCAGCTGCTTAATGAATTGGCGCATATTGGCGAAAATGGCAGTTTGTTTCAGCCGAAGGACGAGGACATCTGTTTGGTCGCAGATTCGCTTCGTAAACTTGAAGGCGGCTCTGGAATATTTGAAACCAAAGCTGTCGAGAAGCTTGAATATGCACTCAAGATGCTAAGAGTGCTCGATCGGCGCTATTCTTGCCTTGCAGCAAACCCTCCGTATATGGGATACAGGCTCTTCAACGCTCATGTTTTTGATTGGACTAAAGAACACTATCCGACAAGCTATTTCGACCTCTGCGCTGCTTTTATTGAAAGGGGCTTTTCTCTAATTGAAAATGGCGGCTTTCTTGCTGAGGTTACTATGCATACCTGGGCAACAGATAAGAGCTACCGAAAGATGAGGAACCTTATTTTCAATTCCCGAGGAATTGAGTGCATGATGCACATGGGTTCGATGGTGATGCCTATTGCTTTTGAAACTTCTGCAACCGTTTTCTCCGACAAACACGTTAATAGTGGTACTTATTTTAAGGTCGATGCATCCGATCTCGATGGTGAAAGGCAATTGCAGCCATGCTCATTTTCGGCTTTGAGACGCTGGAAACATACGGCCAGCTCCTTTAAGTCTATCCCTGAGGAAATAGTCGCCTACACCCTTCCGGAGAAGGCTTGCCTTTGCCTTCAGAATTATTCTTCTGTCGCAGATGAGATAAAACCACGCGTTGGTATCCAAACCGGTGATACGCCTAGCTTTGTTAGGTATTGGTGGGAACCGAGCCCTGACAAGGTTCAATTCCCATCTGACCTTACTGTCGACGAATCAAAAAAACGGTGGTTTCCATATAAGAATGGTGGAGAGGCGCGCAAGTGGTACGGAAACGCGCTCAGCGTCGTGAATTGGGAGCATGATGGCTATGAAGTGATTGACCGAGCACCATTAGATAAACGTAAAGTCATGGGGCTTCCAAAAGAATATCGCTTTAAGCAGATGGTGAGTTGGGGCGAATACGGATACGGAGATTCTACTTTCCGCTTTGCCCCTGCCGGTTATCTGTTTGATGTCATTGAGCCAGCATTTGTTGATATTTCGGGATGCAATACCAGGCGCCTTATGCTGCTTCTTGGCTTTTTGAATAGTAGCGTCGCTGGCCTATATATCCACTCACTTATGCCCGGGCGCCATAAAAACGTAGGGAAGATGGGGAGCTGCCTTTCTCAACCGGCGGAAACGATGACGAGATATGCGAGCTTGTCTCTGAGAATATTCGCCTGGCGCAGGGCGACTGGAACTCATCAGAAGTTTCGTGGGATTTCCCCATTAACCCGCTGGTCCGTTGGGCTCAAACCCTGAGGGGCTCCGGCGTTGATGATGTTTCTATTTCCGATTGCTTCGAGTGTTGGAGACGGGAGTGCCAGGAAAGGTTTGATACGATGAGGGCGAACGAAGAGGAGCTTAATTCCATCTTCGTGAAAGCATATGAGCTTTCGTCGGATCTCGATACTGCTGTTCCGGACTCGAAAATAACTGTTCGTTTAGCCAATCAACGTGAAGAAGTGGTTCAATTTCTTTCATATGCCGTTGGATGCATAATGGGCCGTTACTCAATTGGCATTCAGGGGTTGAAAAAAGACGAGACTACTCAGTTAGAGGGACAGTGTGATTCTGAGAAATTGTCTGTTTTTTCTCCTGACCGAGATGCTATTGTCCCCATTCTTGACGACCAGTGGTTTGAAGACGATGTTGTTGCCCAGGTAACAAAGCTAATAGAAGTCGTCTTTGGAAAATCGACCCTTGAGGAAAACCTTAGTTTTATCGAGTCGGCTCTTGGGAAGAAAATACGACTCTATTTTGCGAATGACTACTACGAAGACCATTACAAGATGTATTTCAAGCGTCCAATCTATTGGATGTTTGCAAGCCCCAAGGGCAGTTTTCAGGCGCTTGTCTACATGCACCGCTACACGCCGAGTACGATCGGGCAAATTCTGACTAAGTACCTTCGCGAATACATTGAGAAGATCAACGCGAAGATCGGCCAGCTCGAGCAGAGCGACCGTGCAGCCGATAACCGCCAGGCGGACAAATATCGTGCGGTGGTGCGCGAGCTTACCGACTGGGAGCGCGACGTCATCTACCCGCTCGCGAATGAGCGAATCAGCATTGACCTGGACGACGGTGTTAAGGTCAACTACAACAAGTTCCCGCATGCCCTTGTCAAGGTCACGGGCCTGAGCACTTGGAAGTAGGCCGCAAAGGAGGAGCTTTGATGAAAGACGCCGGACTGCTCGTTTCCGAGCTTGCGAAAACCACAACCGAGCTCGAGTGGGTGGAGTTCAAGACCAACAACAAAGACCCCAAGATGATCGGCCGCGACATCAGCGCGCTCGCGAACTCGGCCACACATCGGGAGGCGTCGTGTGCGTACATGGTATGGGGTGTCGACGACGCAACACACGAGGTCGTGGGGACCGAGTTCGACCATCGCACGCTGAAGTGCGGCAACGAAGAGGTCGAGAACTGGCTTCACCACCAGCTCTCGGGCAACGCGTCGTTCGAGTTCGTCGAAGGGGAATGCGACGGGCGCCGCGTAGTCGTGCTCTCGGTCCGGCCAGCCTTCTCCCACACGGTCGACTTCGAGAACGTCGCCTACATCAGGGTGGGCTCCTACACCAAGCCGCTGAAAAGCTACCCGGCGATAGAGACCGAAGTATGGAACAAGATAACCAAGGCCGATTACGAGGCGTCCACGGCACTTGAGGACGTGCCGCTACGCGGCGTGCTCGAGCTGCTCGACTACGCGAAGTACTTCGAGCTGCTGAGACTTCCGCTGCCGCAAACCCAGGAGGAGACCATACGCTACCTGGGCGAGGACTGCCTGGTGTCGAAGCAGGACGACGGGCGCTTCTCGGTAACGAATCTGGGAGCGCTCCTTCTTGCCCGCAACCTGTCCGACTTCGCCAGCCTTGAGCGAAAGGCCGTCAGGATCGTCAAATACGAAGGCGCGGGACGGCGCGCAATTCTGAAGGATCGCGTTTCCCTCGTCGGCTACGCCAACGGCTTCGAGCAGACCATCGAGTACCTCCACGCCATCCTGCCGTCGAACGAACCCATCGGCAACGCGTTGCGCACCCAGCAAGTCCCGTACCCTGCCGAGGCACTTCGCGAGCTCATTGCGAACATGCTCGTGCACCAGGACCTGACGGCCTCGGGCAACGGCCCGCTCGTCGAAGTGTTCGACGACAGGATCGAGTTCACCAACCCGGGCGCCTCGCTAGTTGTTAAGTGCCAAGACGTTGTTTACATCCGCGGGTGACAAATAGGGAGGGTTCCC
>ERZ827108.3274-NODE-3274-length-14111-cov-2.721044_pt1 | contig 14111 bp, 14 predicted proteins | sample MGYA00519921_ERZ827108 | MGnify/ENA primary metagenome ERZ827108 (study PRJEB31778, sample SAMEA3449258) | human gut metagenome | biome: human gut; feature: human-associated habitat; material: faeces | place: United Kingdom | collected 2010/2012 ... | reverse complement strand
ACTCCTACTGCGCTGCGTTTCTGCCGCAGCGCTGCTTATACTTCTTGCCGCTTCCACACGGACACGGATCGTTCGGATATACCTTTGCCGCAGCACGCTTCTTCGGCGTGTTCGTCGCAGACTCATCCTTGTTCGTTCCGGTCACTTTCGCTACCTGCTCACGCTCAACCTTCTGCTCAATCTTCACATGATACAGTAGCCGGATCGTATCCTCCTGAATGCTCGCCGTCATCTCGTCGAACATGTCAAATCCTGCCATCTTGTACTCGACAAGCGGATCTCTCTGTCCGTAGGACTGCAGTCCGATACCCTGACGAAGCTGATCCATATCATCAATGTGATCCATCCACTTGCGGTCGATCACCTTCAGGAGAACGACACGTTCAAGTTCACGGAACTGCTCCGGCTCAGGGAACTCCGTCTCCTTCGCCTCATACAGCTTCACTGCACGCTCCTTTAACAGATGCTTCAGTTCCTTATTATTCTTAACGCTGTCCACGTCCTCCGGCGTCACTGCCTGCATCGGAATCATGGAGAGGATCAGCTGGTTCAGTTCATTCAGATCCCACTCTTCCTTCGGAATATCAGAAGAAATACAGGTATCTACACAATTTTCCACACGATCCGTGATCATCTTGAAAATCGCATCGCGCATGTTCTCTCCGTCCAGTACGCGGCGGCGCTCCTTGTAGATAATCTCTCTCTGATCGTTCATAACCTGATCATACTCAAGAAGATTCTTTCTGATACCGAAGTTGTTGCCCTCGATCTTCTTCTGCGCTTTCTCAATCGCAGATGTCAGCATCTTATGCTGGATCTGCTCACCTTCCGGAACACCGAGTGCATTGAAAATGTCCATCAGCTTCTCAGAACCGAACAGACGCATCAGATCGTCTTCAAGAGAAATGAAGAACTGGGACTCACCCGGATCTCCCTGACGTCCGGAACGACCGCGCAGCTGGTTATCAATACGTCTGGATTCATGACGCTCTGTACCGATGATCTTCAAACCGCCTGCAGCCTTCGACTCATCATCCAGCTTAATATCGGTACCACGTCCTGCCATGTTGGTCGCGATCGTCACCGCTCCATGCTGTCCGGCACCGGCTACAATCTCAGCCTCTTTTTCATGGAACTTTGCGTTCAATACCGTATGCGGAATTCCCTCGCGCTTCAGCATGCCGCTGATCAGCTCGGAAGTATCGATATTGATGGTACCGACAAGTACCGGCTGTCCCTTTTCATGGGATTTTACCACTTCCTCCACAACCGCCTTGTATTTTTCATTCTTTGTCTTGTATACAACATCATGATGATCGATACGGGCGATCGGGCGGTTGGTCGGGATCTCGACGACGTCCATGCCGTAGATGTCGCGGAACTCCTTCTCCTCCGTCAATGCGGTACCGGTCATACCTGCTTTCTTCTCAAACTTGTTAAAGAAGTTCTGGAATGTGATCGTTGCCAGAGTCTTGCTCTCTCTCTTGACCTTCACATGCTCCTTCGCCTCAATCGCCTGATGAAGTCCGTCTGAATAACGGCGTCCCGGCATGATACGTCCGGTAAACTCATCGACGATCATAACCTGGTCGTCCTTCACCACGTAATCCTGGTCGCGGAACATCAGGTTGTGTGCGCGCAGCGCCAGAATAATGTTATGCTGAATCTCCAGATTCTCCGGATCAGCCAGGTTCTCTATCTTGAAGAACTGCTCAACCTTCTTCACACCATCCTGTGTCAGGCTGACCACCTTATCCTTCTCGTTTACGATGAAGTCTCCGGTCTCCTCCTGCTCCACGCCCATGATAGCATCCATCTTGGAGTACTCCGGCATATCCTCACCGCGCTTCATCTGGCACGCCAGAATATCGCATGCCTCATACAGTCTGGTGGATTTGCCGCTCTGTCCGGAAATGATGAGCGGTGTACGCGCCTCATCAATCAATACCGAGTCGACCTCATCGATGATGGCAAAATGCAGTCCGCGCTGCACCAGCTGTTCCTTATAGATTACCATGTTATCACGCAGATAATCAAAGCCAAGCTCATTGTTTGTCACGTAGGTAATGTCACAGTTATAAGCATCCCGGCGCTCATCATTCGTCATCTCGTTCAAAACCACGCCGACTTTCAGTCCCAGGAATTCATGGACCTGTCCCATCCACTCAGAGTCACGCTTTGCCAGATAGTCGTTGACTGTGACGATGCACACGCCCTTGCCCTCAAGTGCATTTAAGTATGCCGGCAGTGTCGATACCAGAGTCTTACCTTCACCGGTCTTCATCTCAGCGATACGTCCCTGGTGGAGAATGATACCACCAATAATCTGCACACGATAATGCTCCATGCCGAGCACACGCTTCGCCGCCTCACGCACCGTCGCATATGCCTCCGGAAGAAGATCGTCCAGCGTCTCGCCGTTCTCCAGTCTCTCCTTATATTCCTTCGTCTTGTTCTTTAATTCTTCATCGGAAAGTGCTCCCATCGCCTCGCGGTAAGATTCCACCTTGTCGACAAGCGGGTAAATCCGCTTTAACTCACGCTCGCTGTGGGTTCCGAAGATCTTCGTTATTGCACTCATAAAAAGCTCCTACTCCTGTTTTTACACAAAACTGTGTCAAAATCCATTCTCCTGCGGGACTCCTGCAAAAGGGTATGACCCCGCACAATATTGTTATTGTAACACTTTTCCAGCACCACCACAATAAAAACAGGCGTAAAAGAATTGTAAATTTTTTATTAACTGCCGCTTTACTGCAAATTTTTCTTGCACACTTCCGGTTCCATGTTATACTCAAAAGTGATCTGAACGATATATTTTTTCAATAAAGGAGGATTTCAAAATGACATACACATATAAGACCAAGGGCACCTGCTCCACACAGATTGATCTTGAATTAGAGGGCAACATCGTGCATAATGTAAAGTTCACCGGCGGCTGCAACGGCAATCTTCAGGCGATTCCGAAGCTCGTCGAGGGTCTTACCGTTGAGCAGGTTGAGGAGAAAATCGGCGGCATCTCCTGCAACGGACGCCCGACTTCCTGCGGCGATCAGCTGGCTAAGGCCTGTCGCGAAGCCTACGAGGCATCCAAGCAGGCGTAAGGAAACACCTGTAAACGCAAAACGCGCCTGTCCCGGGACAGGCGTATTGATTTTTGTGGACTAAGTTGCAGGAGTAGAAACCGAGCGCTCAATGTTCCGGCTGTAACGGAGGCGGCATTTCTAATCGCAAAATCCGCCCCTGCCAGAAGCGGCCGGAACATAAGATGCTCTGATTTTTTGCATAATAAAACGTCCCCGGCATTTTCCGTCTCTGCCTCCGCCCGGCTCCGTCAGATCTGCGTTACGTCGGGGTCTGCAGAATCGGCTGGATCTGTTTGCCGGCGAGCGCCGCCTCGATTGTGTCCGGCAGGAGCTCCATTTTTGCGATCATGGAGTTCGGCTTGCTCTTGCAGTTGTCCTGCCCGAACGGAACGAAATAAATATTTTTCATATTCATGAGCATTCCAATATTCTTAAAGCTGGCGCCGAGCGCATCGTTCGTCGAGATGGCAATCACAAGCGGCTTACCGTTGCGCATATGCGCTTTGGTCGCCATCAGCACCGGCGTATCCGTGATTCCGTTGCAGAGTTTTGCCGCCGTATTTCCGGTGCAGGGCGCAATGACCATGATGTCCAGAAAATTATTCGGTCCGATCGGCTCCGCAGCACAGATGGTACGGATGCCCTCATTTCCGGTAATCTCGCAGATTCCGTCCACATAATCTTTCGCACTTCCGAACCGCGTGTCACACGTCTGCGCATTAAATGAAAAAACCGGCACCACATTGGCGCCCATATCGCACAGCCGCTGTATTTCTTTTCTTGCTTTCGCAAACGTACAAAACGAACCGGTAATTCCAAGCCCGATATTATAATTGGAAAAATCCATCACATTTCATGCTCCTTTCGCACGAATCTCTCCACCGCCCGGTCCAGAATATAGGCGCTCTCCTTCGGCGCATATTTTCCCGGAAGTCCAAGTGCCAGATCCGCACGGATGCCGCACTCTCTGGCGCAGGCAAAATCCGTACCGCCCGGTTTGGACGCGATGTCTAAAATATATGCATCCCGCGGCAGTTCGCGGATGATCGCACCTGTAACCACAGGTGCCGGAACCGTGTTGACCAGCATTGCCGCCCCCATCGCTTCCTCCGGTCCAAACGCAAAATCCGCGGCATAAAATCCATCCTTCTTGGCAAGTTTACGCACTTCCCGTCTTCTTGCCAGCACTGTCACGCGCGCGCCGAGCGCTTTCAGCCTCGCAGCCACCGCTCTGCCGCAGCAGCCGTAACCGGTGACGATAATTTTTGCCTCCTCAATGTTATAAGGGCTGTGGTTCACAAGCTCCGCGATCACGCCCTCCGCCGTCGCCACTGCATTTTCTTCCGTCACAATCTCATCTTTCATAAAATCCAGATAGTGAATGTCCCTGCGCTCCAAAAGTTCCTGCTGTTCCGGCGAGAAGCAGCCTCCAAGCACCAGCGTATCGTTTGTCAGGTTTTTATTCAATATATCGTTCAGCATTTTCTGTTCCGGTATCTTTGTCACCGGAATCGGGAGGATCAGCATATCCGCCTCCGCCAGAAAACTTTTCAACTTCTCGAGCTGTTCTTTTACCGTCCCGCTGTTTCTGATATCCAGGCAGCGTACGTTGAGTCCTCTTTTGGTCATAATCTCCGCCAGATAGACCTGACGCATGTCACTGATGAAAAGTATGGTCTGTCTATTCATAGAATTACGCTCCCTTCTCTTTATTATATGAAACGCGCGCTCTTCTGCCACAGCGAAGCATTTACATGTATTTTACGAAAAATATATATTATATCTATTGCATCTATATTTTCAGAATATTTTTTCGTTTATTCTTTGTTTATTGTTTTTAAATATTTTTTATTATATTTTTCTCATTTTATGCTTGACTTTTTCTCATATATCAGATAGAATAAAGACAACAAAAAGAAAGGAAAACGAAATCGAAGGAAAGGAAGGTACAAGCCACCAGAAACGTAACGATTTACCCAAAACGATATTAAGGAAAGAGAGGTACAGACCACCGAAAACGTAATTGCATTCGTTTTTTTCTAACTCCCGAAGAACACACGTGACAATCCAAATCATGGAAAGAGGAATCAGTATCAGATGAGTTAATCAGATATGATGCGATATCCACCGTCATAAGAAGAGTGATACAAAGGTACGAAGGAAACGAAGAAGTCCGAAAGAGAGAGCAAAAAAAGAAAAGAGAGGTACAGTCCCATGGACGAGATAGTTTAGAAGGCGACATCGATTCAAATGAATAGGATGTCGCCTTCGTCGTTCTATTTTTTCTATTTTATCTGTTTTTCCTGCTCGCTCTCCGTCACGGACATCTCCGTCTGCTGCCAGGGATTTTCCTCATCCGGATCAGTCGGATCCCAGTGGCAGTCCGGATCTGATTTATCCAGTTTTTGTGCCTCCGGTTTCCCGAGCGGCCCCGGGTCTTCCCCGTCGTATATTTCAACCGTAGTGCCTTCCGGGCAGTTCTCCGCAATCCATTTTGCATCCTCCACCGTCAGTCTTACGCAGCCCATCGACGCCTGCTGTCCCAGCTTGTTATACTTGTCCGTACAGAGTGTATCCTTTGCGCGCTTGTAATAGGGCACAGAATGGAACAGGATTCCCCCGTGAATCCGCGTCGCGTACTGCCCATACACACCGCCATAGAGTTCCCGCCACAGATACTTGGTGGAAATCTGGTAAGTTCCGCGCGGCGTTGCGTTGTAAAGTCCGGTCGAGCATACCATTGCCTTATAGGGTACCGTATACTCCCCCTCCTCATCCTGGGTGTAGATCGTGACGCAGTTCTGCTTGCGATTGATGCGGATATAATACGAAAATTCCGGTGTCTGCGTCTCCTTAACATCCGCTTCCGCTTTTCCGGTTCCGCTTACATCCGGCGTCTCAGTCTCTTCCTGCCGCACCGCTTCTGTCCCTTCCACCTGTAAGTCTTCCCCGTTCCCTGCATTTTCACCGGTCTGCGCCGTCCCGCCGCTGCCGTTTTCCCCCACATTCGTTTTGGCATTCTCACCGCTTCCTGTGAGCGGTGTCTCTCCATCGTCTGCGAGCAGAATGTTTTCCGTGCTACCGTCCATCACCAGTTCTTCCCGCTGGTACTCCCTGGTCCACAGTCCGTTGTCGCCGCTTAGCACCGCCAGTGCAGGCACATTCCACTCCATCTTGAGCGCAACAAATTCAAACAATGTCAGTACGCACAAAAAGACAGTGACTGCAGCCGCAATCATGCGGGCAGCCCTGCCTTCCATCATACGCTGTAATTCATTTTGCTCGTGCTTGTCGTTCTTCATATCTTAATCTTAGAGCTGGGTCTCCACGAAAATGTCATAGATCGCACGGATTGCCGGTTCAAAATCCGCATTGCTCACACCGATAATAATGTTAAGCTCAGAAGATCCCTGATCGATCATCTTGACGTTGATGTTTGCATGTGCCAGTGCCGAGAAGATACGGCCTGCCGTTCCTCTGGTCGACTTCATGCCGCGTCCCACAACCGCGATCAGCGCCAGATCACTCTCCAGCTCGATACTGTCCGGCTTTGCCAGACGGTGAATTGCTGAGATCACTGCCTGCTCCTTGCCCTCGAATTCCGGCTGGTGAACGAAGATTGTCATCGTGTCGATGCCGGACGGCATATGCTCGAATGAGATATTATTCTCCTCAAACGCGGACAATACTTTTCTCCCGAATCCAACCTCGGAATTCATCATATCCTTATCAATATTGACGGAAACAAAACCTTTTTTGCCGGCAATACCGGTAATGGTGTATTTTGACTGATGGCAGGTGCTCTCCACGATCCAGGTTCCCTCGTCATCCGGCGCGTTGGTATTGCGGATGTTGATCGGAATTCCTGCTTTTCTCACCGGGAACACTGCGTCCTCATGAAGCACGCTGGCCCATATAGGAAAGCTCGCGCAGCTCACGGTATGTGATCGTCTTGATCGGCTGCGGATCCTTAATGATGCGCGGATCTGCAATGAGAAAGCCCGACACATCCGTCCAGTTCTCATAGCAGGTGGCATGTACCGCACGCGCCACGATGGATCCCGTGATGTCGGAACCGCCTCTGGAAAAGGTCTTGATCGTTCCGTCCGGCAGTGCCCCGTAGAATCCCGGAATTACCGCACGCTCGCATTTCTCCAGACGCTCTGCCAGCACCTTGTTGGTCTTCTCCGCGTCAAAAGTTCCGTCCTCCTCGAAGGAAATCACCTCTGCCGCATCCACAAACTCGTAGCCAAGGTAATTCGCCATAATGATACCGTTCAGATATTCGCCGCGGGACGCCGCATAGTCAACCCCCGCTTTATTTTTAAAGTTCTCACTGATCTTTTTGAATTCTTCCTCCAGTGACAGCTTCAGATTCAGTCCATTGATAATTGTGTCATAGCGGTCCTTGATCTTCATCAGCGGCACGCGGAAATCCTCCTCCGCCTCCACCAGCGCATAACAGGCATATAACATATCTGTGACCTTGGTGTCCTTGGCATTGCGTTTTCCCGGGGCACTCGGCACTACATAACGTCTTTCCTTGTCCGCCTGAATGATCTTCCCCACTTTTGCAAACTGTTCCGCACTTGCCAGAGAGCTGCCGCCAAACTTCACAACTTTAATCATTTTTCTGTTCCTCCAATTACCAGCTATCGTCAGGGACGCTTCCGTCCTCGCTTTAACGATTTAATATAACGATATATATATTATCATAAATGGCGGTTCCGTCAAATGATTTTTTTGAAAAATCGCGTTTTTCCTACAAAATGGCAGCCGGTCCGGCAAGCTTCTCACGTACCACATACATGGTCATGTCCGGGCGCGTCGCCACCTTCCATTTCACAAGCGTCATCTGCATCTGTTCCAGTTCGATGGCAGTGATGCACCCGGGATGCACACAGCTTCCCGCATTCAGATACAGCTCCCCGTTTTCCGGCAGTCTCGGTCTGTGTGAATGGCCGGCAATCAGATAACGGTCGTGAAGTCTGGTCCAGCCCGCCAGGCACTGTTCATACCGGACCGCCTTTTTATAATTGCGCGCCGCACTCGTGGGATCATTCACGCCGGAGCGCTCCAACGGTTTCCACACGTAGCGCACCAGAGCTCTGGAGAGCCTCCAGCACACAGAATTAAAAAAATCCGCCTGATGCCCGTGAATCATGCAGACATCCCTTCCGCCCTCGCAATTATCTAATATAATCGCCTCCGGCAGGATTTTTCTCAGCTCCATATTGTGGTTTCCATAGATGCGGCACAGCGCATTCCGGCTTTGCAGACAAGCAAACATCTCATACACGGTCTCGTGATAGTGCACAATCCGGTCCATGCAGCGGTTTTCCCAGAGTTCCTCCCCATCCCCCAGTTCCAGATAGAAGAATCCTCTCTTTATATAATGTTCCATCGCCGCCTCGTACAGGTACGCGTTTTTCAGGAAATTGTCATTTGTTGTCCCTTCCCCTCTGTGGCAGTCACTGATCACCACATAGCGGCTGCCCGTGCCAAGCGGAAGGTGCAGGGCATGTTCCAATGCCCTGTCAATCCTTCGATAACATCCCATGTTTTCACCTGCCCCGACATGATCTGTGCGGTTTCCTGGTTCTGCAGCGCGGTTTGCATCGCCCGCCCGAAAGCACCAGAATCTTCCGAAACCATCCCGGAAGCAGATAATATAGAAATACCATTCTGTCCGCCGTCCGTTTCCACGGGTATGTCACGATCCTAAATCCTCTGCACAGCAGCCTGTTCCAAAGAAGCACCGCGCTTCTGTAGATTCCCGGAATCAATCCGTGTTCCTCCGAAAAATTCATCCGCACACTGACTTCTCTTCCGCAGATGCGAAAAAGGCTGCGCGGTTTTCCGGTTTTGCGGAGACCTTCCCAGAACGCCAGCGCCATCTCCTGCTCTGGGAAAATCAGCGTCGTGGCAAGTCTGAGGCGCGACGGTTTTGTATACACGCCCATCCGAAAGCCGGTGAGCCACCAGTGTCTGGCACAGATTTCATAAAACGTTTCCTCTGCCGTGTCCAGACAGCTGCAGATTCTCGGGAGTTCTGCATCCGATACCGCTTCAAAATGCGCCGTGTGATAGGCGTGCGGCGGAATCACGCCCTTCGCATGGTAAATTCCGACCTCTCCGCCGGTGTTGATCCCGTACTGTCCCTTCCAGAATTCCACCAGCCAGGTTCTTCCCTCATAATTAAAGTACACGGGAAATGCGTCAATCACCATCCCGGCACCCACCGCCATGGTATCATATTTCGCCTCATATCCCTTGTCACGCTGCCAGGCATCCAGCCTTGAGGTAAAAATATCTTCCGACGGCAGATAAGCAAATCCAAAGGGTTCCGCCAGTTCATTGAGCAGCCGCACCCGTTCCCCGGGAGTCAATGCAAGAACTTTTTTCTTCGCCCGCACTCTGTGCACTACTGCCAGGATCAGCAGCGCCGCAAATAGTACCAGAAAGGCGATGCACAAGAGGCACCGCCCGTTTGCAAAGCACATCAGCGCGCCAGAAGTCCTCTTGCGAGATAATCAGCGAGTTCCAGCACCAGATCACTTAAATCCCGGAAGGTATCAATGCTCTGGTCATACTCACCGTTCATCTGATGTTCTATAATCTCGCGCGTCATATCCAGATAATTCAACAGAAGATTCCTCGTCTCTTTTCCTGCAAAGTAGGGATTCTGGTCAGTGAGAAGTGTTGCGATCTGATTCGCATTAGCATACCACTCCCGGATCTGCTGTTCATAATTCTCCTTATCCCCGGATTTTAACGTGCGGATGATCTGCCCCGTCATCTCCACATGTTCCACGAGCAGATTGCGCAGCTGTCTTGTGACAGCTACCGGCAGCCGCTCTGCAAAAACATCCGTGATTGCATCTGCAGTTTCCAACAGGCGTCCCTCCACTGCATACTGCTCTTTTGCATCTGCCCCGGAATCCACACTCATCATATACATCCGTGTCCAGTAGATCAGTTCCAGCCACGCCAGGCGCATTGTCTCAAACAGCTGATTCACTGAATTCTGCCTCTCTCCCGCTGTCTGATTTCCGCCCGGGCGCTGTCCACCCGGAATCACCACTCCGATACCGATGTTTCCGCCCACGCCGGCATTACTGGTATTTCCACCATTTCCAGCATTACCGGTGTTCCCGGTGCTTCCGCTGTTTCCCGTGTTCCCGGTGTTTGCGCTGCCTCCCTGGGGCGGTACGTAGCTTTCCCCCGGGCAGACATAGAGCTTCATTCCTACCTGCAGGTTGTAGGGGTTTACCCCCGGATTTCCGAGTATCAGTTCCGTGACGGTTGTGTGGTACTGTCTCGCAAGGCGATACAGTGAATCCCCCTCCTGCACGGTGTGTACCATTCTATTCTGACAATACATAAAGATTCCACTTCTTTGTTTTCTCTCTTTATCTTATGTCAGATATAAGATCCTGGTGCATAATGATCTGCATATAGGGCAGGCAGACCGCGTGCTACATAATTCCTGCAAATACCGGTGCCAGCACAACTGTCAGAAGTCCCGCAACCGCAATGGCAAGACTGCTCATCGCACCTTCGATCTCTCCTATCTCCATCGCCTTGACTGTACCAACCGCATGGGATGACGCTCCGATTGCAATTCCCTTTGCCACCGGCTCCTCAATCTTAAATATACGGCAGACCGTCTCCGCCAGCATATTGCCAATCACTCCGGTAATAATAATCACTGCAACCGTGATGGTCACATAACCGCCAAGCTCCTCCGATATTCCCATGCCGATCGCGGTCGTGATGGATTTCGGCAGAAGCGTCACATACTGCGCATGATCAAAATGAAACAACAGTGCCAGTACAAGCACACACACAAGACTCGTAATCACACCGGAGATCAATCCAAGCACGATTGCCTTGGAATGTTTTTTCAAAAGCTCCACCTGCTCGTAGAGCGGGATCGCCAGACAGACCGTTGCCGGCGTCAGAAGATAGCTCAGATATTTTGCTCCCGCGTTATAACTCTCGTAAGGAATATCAAACGCGACCAGAAAAATGATCACCGCGACGATCGAAATTAAAAGTGGATTACATATCGGCCACTTCAGCTTCTTTTTCAAAAATACTCCCAGTTCATAGGTCAATACGCTGATTGCCACACCGAAAAATACAGACTGATTTAAAAATTCCTTCATTGTTTTATGCCTTTCTGTTTCTGCGAATTACAAACTGTGTCACTCTTCCCGAAATCACCATAACCACAATCGTGGATACAAACATGATCACAACCACCTGCACACAGATCGGCTTTAAAGCGCTCCAGGACTCGACCAGCCCCGCCCCCGCCGGAATAAACATCACCGGCATGATCTCTATCAAAAATTTCCCTGCATCTTCCACTGCAGAGAGTTTTATTATTCCAAGCTCCAGTGCCGCAAACAACAATACCAGTCCATAGATGCTTGCCGGTACCGGAAGTGGAAGCAATGCCTTTAATCCTTCTCCAAGAAATGAAAAAAGTAAAATAATCAAAAATTGTTTCAAATGCTTCATCCTGCCGTCTCCTCTCATCGGAACTTATTATAGCAACAGTATCACAACTTTTACATCGACATTCCGACGAAATGCATGCCTTTCTTTTTCTATTTACAGTGCAACTTTCTAGTTCTTACTGCCTATATACCCCGCAAGTGTATCCAGAATCACCTGCGGTTCGATCGGCTTTGCAAGATGAGCGTTCATCCCGGCCGCCAACGACTGGCTGACATCTTCCTCATAGGCATTGGCCGTCATAGCAATTATGGGCACAGTCTGTGCATCCGTCCGGCTCATTGCCCGGATCTGTCTGGCTGCCTCCAGTCCGCTCATCACCGGCATCCGGATATCCATCACGATTGCGTCAAAATATCCCTCCGGATTCTGCTCCACCATTTCCACCGCTCTTTTTCCATTTTCCGCATGTTCCACAATAATTCCCCTTGATTCCAGAATACGTCTGGCCACAAAAGTATTGATCTCATTGTCCTCTGCCAGAAGCACCCGTCTGCCTTCCAGGTTCTGTTTTGCCATGACTGCCTGTGGCATTTTTTCCGGAGCATCGACGCCCGAGATCGTAAGCGGCAGATCGAGGATTACCCCGGTACCCTCTCCTAATTTACTGTGAATTTCAATCGTGCCGTGCATCATGACCACCAGTTTCTTTACGATCGCAAGTCCAAGACCGGTTCCCTGCCATTGCAGGGCAAGCGTGCGGTTACCCTCCTGTGAAAACGGTTCAAACGCATGCTCCAGGAATTCCTCACTCATACCGATTCCACTATCCCGCACCGTAAAACGCACCCATTCAACGTTTCCTTCCGTGCGTAGCCTTTCGGTCAGAAGCCACACATTTCCGCCCTCTGGCGTGTATTTTGCTGCATTGGACAGCAGATTGAAGAAAATCTGCTTGAACCGCACCGCATCAGTGTATATCATTTCTTCCATATGCTGCAGATCACACTGGAACGTAATGTTTTTCTGCTCCATCAGCGGGCCGATGGTGGTATTGATTGCCGTTCCAAACGTCTTTCTGCTCATCTGCTCCGACTTCAGGTTCAGATTGCCGCTCTCTATGCGTGAAATATCCAGCATATCATTGATCAGTCCGAGAAGAAACTCACTTGAGGATTTGATTTTATCCAGATATCCGCAGATCGTGTCATCCTGACATTCCTGCCTTGCAACGGATGTCATGCCAATAATCGCATTCATAGGTGTCCGGATGTCATGACTCATATGGGCCAGGAATTCACTCTTGGCGCAATTCGCCCGCTCCGTTTCTTCAATTGCCCGCTCCAGACGTTCCTGCTTTTTCTTCTCCTCCGTTACGATGTCTTCGATGTCCACACAGCTTTTGAATACCGTCCCCATCTGCTTATCCATATAGGTATAACGGATCATTTTACGCCGCACTGAACCGTCAGACTCTCTCACATCAATTTCCTGTATGTAAAGCGGCTCCACCTCAAGATTACGCTGGATTTCCTCTGTCTGCATTGCCCGGATGTGTGCTTCCAGCTGATCCGTCACTGCGACTCTGGTAAGATAATCACGGATATCCGCGTCGTAGTCTGTTCCCCTGGCGCTCGGACACATGGAGCTTTTTTCCTGCGCCATAATCTCGAAATGGCCATTCTGCAGACAGATGTATTCCACATAATCATAATCGAACTCAATGATCAGTTGCATCATACGGTCACGGTTTTTCTCATGCGTGACATCCCAGTTATTGTAAAAGGCAAACAAATCTCCCGTATCCAGCTGCGGTACAATCCTCACATCCACACGCACCCAGATAATGTCGTCCGTGTCCCGCCTCTTTGCCCAGTAGTAACGCGATATCATTTCCTCTCCCTGCCAGTAGGCTTCCATCAATGCCTCTGGCTGTAGATCCGCATACGTCTCCCCGGTCATATGAATTTCCGAGAAAATCTTTTCAATGCGCTTCCGGTAGTCTGCTTCCTCACGCAATTCTTCGGTAAAATCCCCCAGACCGTTGTATTTGACGGATTCCACATAACGCTGCGTGAGATTAACACGGCTGGTTCCAATATTCTCATCTGTCCCTTTCTGATCCAATTCTCTGTCGATTATCATACTTCCATCTCCTGCCATACATTATCCGCAGTTTATTTTAACCCTGCCTGACCGGCCATCGCTCTTCTCTCCTCATACTGTTCATAGAAGTCCCGCTCCGGTTCATATGGTTTTATAAAAAACAGATTTAACAAAAACATGTTGATCGTCTTTGCCTCCTGTTCACCAATTCCGTCTTTCATCTGCTTCTCCAACTGTTTCCGCAAGCCATGCCAGTCCAGCAGAAACCGTTCGTATCGTTCCATCTGCGGAGTATCGAGCCATTTTCCAACCTTCACTTTGCTGCGCCCGGGCTTCTGACAGGCATCCATCTGCAGAAAATAGCGGATTCTGTCTTCCTCATAGATTCTGCCAAGCGGAAATACACGACACAACCCGGGACGCATTGCATGGATCCTGCATCTTCCCTGTTCA
>ERZ827108.3270-NODE-3270-length-14115-cov-27.929161_pt1 | contig 14115 bp, 11 predicted proteins | sample MGYA00519921_ERZ827108 | MGnify/ENA primary metagenome ERZ827108 (study PRJEB31778, sample SAMEA3449258) | human gut metagenome | biome: human gut; feature: human-associated habitat; material: faeces | place: United Kingdom | collected 2010/2012 ... | reverse complement strand
TATATTAACAAATATCAATACAAATCCCAGTCAACATCTTTCAGGACGGGACACTGTTTTTACCATCTTGTGTCTTTATATGACGATTGTGTTTGTATGTGGATGTTTTATTGATATTTTACAGACGGAACAGGTTGAAGGACGGCGTAGTGCCATATTTCTGTTATGTCTGCTCCGTATGTCGAAAGATTGGCGTATCTTTGCAGAAACTCTTTATTTATGGAATTATCTACGGCTGACATATTGCAAAATTTAGGTTGGGATGCTTTGTCTCCCATGCAGGTGGCAATGGAAGAGGCTTGTGCCCGAAAAGCTGATGTTGTGCTCTTGTCGCCTACGGGGACGGGAAAAACTGTCGCTTATCTTTTGCCGTTGGTCAGACGTGTGAAGGCCGGACAGGATAGTTTGCAGGCTGTGGTCATAGTACCTTCGCGCGAACTGGCGCAACAAAGTGCCGCGACTCTGCAAGGTATGAAAACCGGACTGCGTGCGCTGTGCCTGCATGGCGGTCGTCCGGCTATGGAGGAACATCGTAAGATAAAGGAAGTAAAGCCACATGTGGTCTTTGCTACTCCGGGTCGGCTTAACGACCATTTGGATAAAAAGAACCTGGATTGTCTGACGGTCAATACTTTTGTTATTGATGAGTTTGACAAGAGTCTGGAAGCCGGATTTGAGGATGAAATGCGGCGCATTGCCGTACAGATGCCACGATATGCCGTAAAATGGCTGCTTTCTGCGACTGATTCCGATGAAATATGCTCAATAGTCCGGCCGGAGGGAATGATACGTCTGGATTATCGGACGGACAATGACTCATCGGAGCGTTCCCGCGTGATATTGGTGCAGTCTCCCCAAAAAGACAAACTCGAGACTTTGGCCCGTTTGCTGACCTCCATGAAGGGACATCCCGCCATTGTGTTTGCTGCACACAGGGAAAGTGTGGACCGCATCGGTACTTATCTGAAAAAATGCGGTTTCATCGCAGAAACATATCATGGAGGGATGGAGCAGGAACAAAGGGAACGCTCGCTTTACAAGTATCGTAGCGGAGGCAGCAGCCTGTTGATTTCTACCGACCTGGCTGCCCGTGGTCTGGATATACCCGAAACGGAATTCATCGTACATTATCATCTGCCTTTGGATGAAGCGGCTTTTATCCATCGCAACGGAAGGGCGACGCGCTGGCAGAGCCAAGGCGTGGTATATGTGATACTGGGCCCCGATGAGCCTGCTCCGGCTTACATAGCCCCCTCCGTGCAAAAAGAAGATGTATCACAGGTTGATGTACGTCCGTATTTGCCGAAATGGACGACCATATATATAGGCCGCGGCAAGAAAGAAAAGATTTCAAAAGCCGACATCGTCGGTTTCCTCTGTAAGAAGGGTGGGCTGGAATGCGATGAAATCGGGAGAATAGAAGTCGGAAATCATCATGCGTATGCAGCAGTGGCCCGCCATAAGGTGAAACCGCTTTTGCGGATGGTGAAGGGAGAGAAAATAAAAGGAATGAAAACCATCTTTGAAGAAATGAAGTAATCCAAACTACCGTTTACTGACGTGAATATGGAAATAAATATAAGCAATAAGGCTATTGAAGAGGCCGCAAGCCGGGGATTCGACGAATTTCTTGCGGTTATCCACCATGCCATAACGGACCGGGTCGGAAATGAGTTGAACGCAACATGCCTGCAGTCGCTCAACGAAGAACAAATTACGCTTTGGGGTTATCTGATATTGCGGGATGAACTGATGGACGGCGGGTTTGTGCAACTGATACATAACGGATACGGTCCTTTCTTCTTTAACAATCCGTTTGCCAAGGCCATGCGTGTATGGGGACTGGCGGATCTTTCCAACCTGCTCAATAAGGCGAAGAAACTTTACAATATATATAAAGAAGAACTTACCAAGGACTGTTCGGAAGAAGAGTTCATGGCTTTGTTTGAGCAGTTCCCGAAGTTTGATGAACTGGATGACAAATTCGTGGAAAACGAGGAAGAGACTACTGCCGCCGTTGCTTATTACGTAGACGAGCATCTGGCGAATTTTGTAAACGTCATACAAGAATAATATAGCTTATGTCCTCAAAGAAAGACAAGTTGAAAGCTTCGAGCATCAATATAAAGAATAAACGTGCGGAGTTTGATTATCAAGTTATTGATAAGTATACAGCGGGAATCGTATTGACCGGAACGGAAATCAAGAGTATCCGTGCCGGGAAGGCCGGTTTGGTGGATACATTCTGCTATATACACAATGGAGAGATATGGGTCAAAAATATGTATGTCGCGGAATACTCTTTCGGTTCGTACAACAACCATTCCACAAGACGTGATCGCAAACTCCTGCTCAATAAGAAAGAAATCCATAATCTGCAGAACGAGACCAAATCACCGGGCTATACGATTGTTCCCCTGCGTCTTTTCATTGATGAAAACGGGAGAGCCAAACTGATGATAGCCTTATGCAGAGGTAAGAAAGAGTATGACAAACGTGCCAGCCTGAAGGAAAAGGCTGACCGGCGGGAAATGGACAGATTCATAAAGAACCATTAATCTTTTATCCGATATGGTTGATATAAGGACGGTGATAAACGACTGTGTGCTCATTCTCGACGGAGCGATGGGGACGATGCTCCAACGTTTCGACTTGACAGAGGACGACTTCCGGGGAGCGCGTTTTACACATTTGCCCGGACTGCAAAAGGGAAACAATGATTTACTTACATTGACCCGTCCCGATTTAATCGGTGATATACACCGGCGTTATCTGGAAGCCGGAGCCGACATCATAGAAACGAATACGTTTAGTTCACAACGCATCTCGATGGCCGATTATCATTGTGAGCATCTTTGTCGGGAGTTGAACTTTGAAGCGGCGGTATTGGCCCGGAGAATAGCGGATGAATACAGTAGAAAAACGCCCGAGAAACCGCGTTTTGTGGCTGGTTCTGTGGGACCTACCAATAAGACCTGTTCAATTAGTCCGGATGTAAACGACCCGGCATTGCGGAATCTGACTTTTGACGAGCTTGCGGAAGCCTACGAGGAGCAGATGGTTGCGCTTATCGAGGGAGGAGTGGATGCGTTGCTCATAGAAACTGTTTTCGATACGCTGAATGCAAAAGCAGCGATATATGCGTCAGAAAAAGCCATGAGGCAGACACATGAGGTTCCCCTTATGCTGTCGGTAACAATCGCGGACAAGGGGGGGCGTATGCTTTCGGGACAGACCCTTTCGGCCTTTCTCGTTTCGGTCTCACATGCTTCTTTGTTTTCTGTGGGACTGAATTGCTCGTTCGGGGCAGCCGACATGAAACCGTTTTTGAAAGAACTGGCGGCGACTGCTCCTTATTATGTTTCGGCCTATCCCAATGCAGGCCTGCCGAATGCTTTGGGGCAGTATGACCAAACGCCGGAGCAAATGGCCGAAGAAGTCAGACAGTTTGTTGATGAGGGCCTTGTAAATATTATAGGCGGCTGTTGCGGAACCACAGATGCTTTTATCGCAGAGTATGCTGCACTTGTGAAGCGGAACGGAAGCTATGTGCAACCTCGTAAGCCCGTGCAGACAGATGCTGTCATGCGACTTTCCGGATTGGAATGTCTGGAAATCGGTGACAGAAGCGGTTTTACGTGTATCGGAGAACGTTGTAATGTTGCCGGTTCACGCAAGTTTTTGCGTTTGATAAAGGAGAAACAATATGATGAAGCCATCGGTATCGCACGCAAACAAGTATCCGACGGTGCCAGGATAATCGATATCAATATGGACGACGGTTTGCTGGATACAGAGACTGAGATGGTTCATTTCCTGCGGCTTTTGGCTTCCGAACCAGACGTGGCGCGCGTTCCTTTCATGGTAGATTCATCCAAGTGGAATGTGGTTGTCTCCTCCTTGAAGTGCATACAGGGGAAAGGAATTGTTAATTCCATCTCGCTGAAAGAAGGGGAAGAGGTTTTCATAAGTCATGCAATGGATGTCAAACGGCTGGGAGCGGCTGTTGTCGTCATGGCTTTCGATGAAAAGGGGCAGGCGGACACCTACGAGCGCCGGATAGAGATTTGCGCCAGGGCTTATCGTCTGCTGACAAAGGTTGTAGGCATTTCAGCCGAGGATATCATTTTTGATCCCAATATCTTGGCCGTATGTACCGGTATTCCCGAACATGACAACTATGCTCTTGATTTTATCCGGGCTGCACGTTGGATTCGCGAAAACCTGCCTGGAGCGCATGTCAGCGGAGGTGTCAGTAACTTGTCTTTCTCTTTCCGGGGAAACAACTATATCCGCGAGGCTATGCATGCCGTCTTCCTGCATCATGCCATAGCGGCCGGAATGGATATGGGTATTGTAAATCCTTCTGCATCGATTACTTATGATGCTATTTCTGAAGAATTGCGCCAAGTGTTGGAGGATGTAATCTTTAACCGCCATCCCGGTGCTGCTGACATATTGGTGAAGATTGCTGAGAGTCATGTGCACGATACCAATAGCAGGCAACCATCTACTATAGCAGAGGAATGGAGGAATGAACCGCTTGAACGGCGTTTGGCGTATGCGCTCAAAAAAGGTCTGACGGATTTTCTTGAGACGGACCTTCAGGAAGCGCTTCGTCAATATCCTCATGCGGTGAACATCATAGAGGGACCGTTGATGGGGGGCATGGATGAAATCGGAGAACTCTTCGGTGCCGGGAAAATGTTCCTGCCTCAGGTCGTGAAAAGCGCCCGGACGATGAAAAAAGCCGTCGGCATCTTGCAACCTTATATAGAGGCGGAGAAATCGAGCGGGCATGAATCGAATGGCAGTGCAATTCTGGCGACTGTCAAGGGAGATGTACACGATATCGGGAAGAACATTGTGTCGGTGGTGTTGTCATGTAATAATTATGACATTACCGATCTCGGAGTTATGTGTCCTTCCGAGAATATCGTTGAAGCCGCTCTGCAGAAAAAAGTCGATTTCATCGGACTCAGCGGACTTATTACGCCCAGCCTTGACGAGATGGTACATACTGTTTCAGCCCTGAAAGAAGCCGGTTTGAATATTTCGGTGCTGATTGGAGGGGCAACTACCAGCCGCCTGCATACGGCTCTGAAAATCGCACCTGCTTATGACGGTCCGGTGATATGGGTGAAAGATGCTTCGCAAATGGTATTGGTCGCAGCCCGGTTGATGGATAAGAAAACGCGGGTGGCCTTTATCGAGGAAATAAAAGCCGAACAACACAGAATGAGAGAGGCGTACAAAGAAAAAGAACAGGTGCAGGTTCGTTCCCTTGACGAGGCAAGAAAAAATAAATTGAATTTATTCTGATTTTGCTCATGAAACGCTTATCGGTATTTGTCGTTCTGATTTGTTTTGTGTGTATCTGTCGCGCTACTGACTTTATTTCAGTAGACGGTTCGCATCTTTATCGTGATGCAAGCGGGCGACCTTATTATTTTATAGGAGCAAACTTTTGGTACGGGGCATGGATTGCAGCTGACGAAGACAGTGTCACACGCAACAATATGTCTGCCGAACTGGATGCGTTGAAGTCGTTGGGAGTAGACAACCTGAGAATAGCGCTTTTCCCCGAGTTGCCGGATGATACAGTCTTGTCCGGTTTTACGATAGAACGGTCTGCGGATAGACAGCACCGGGAGAAACTTTTAACCGGATTGGATCTATTATTAATGGAATTAGACAAACGCGACATGGTCGCGACATTCTGTTTTGTCAGTCCTCTTGATTTATATCCTGAACTGGTAGGTGGATGGTGTTCTTCTGCCATGACGGGAGATGCCGGTGGGGAGAGAGATGAAATTGAAGGGCAGAAAGCATTTTCCATGCACTTCCTGCAATGTAAGGATTGCCAGGATAAATACTTTAGTTATATGGATTCAATCATTTGTCGTACAAATATATATAACAATCAATATTATAAGTCTTCTCCCACGCTCATGTCCTGGCAAATAGACGATGGATTGGCACTTTTCGGCCGCGATTGGGAACAATTATATTGGACTTGGATTAATCGACTGGCTGCTTACATAAAGCGACAGGACGGCAACCATCTGCTTTCGTTCGGGTTGGGGCGGACGCAAATGGACGAAACTTCCGTTTCCATTTGTGAAAGGTTAGTGACCAACTTACATATAGACTATGTCTCGTTCAGCTTGTTTCCATTGGAATGGGATTGGGCTTCACGAAGTAACTTGTGGACAAGTTTACCTAATACTTACCTTCAATCGAATGCCTATATAGATAGTTTTGAACGGTTGGCTCAGAAATATGATAAGCCGTTGGTGCTCGAAGCTTTCGGCTTTCCACGCGACCGCAGTTATCTTTTACCGTTTACCCCCACATCTGCCCGCGACGCATTCTACAACTTTATTATCTCGCACGTTGTGAAAAATGAACAGAGCCAAGGTGTCCTTGCCGGATGTTATTTCTGGGGGTGGGCCGGTAGCGGTCGTCCAAGTCGGAACGGGAAGCAAGTAGAAAAGAAGTATCCGGCAGATTACAGAAAAGACAGTCAAGGACTTTATTCGGTTTATGATGCGGACTCCACGACCATATCCTGCATACGTCGTGGTGTACGGCAGGTCATATCCGTCCGATAGGAATACATTACAGAAGTTCGGGATGCTCCAACGGGCTTTTATGGGTACGGCCGATAAGAAAGCCCGTGCGCTCAGCCGCTGCTTTCAGTTCGTTGTTGAAATGGACTGCAATGCTGCCTATGAAATGGACCGGTAAGTCCGGACGGCGGTAAGTGGCGACATTCCGTTTGAAAAAACGACAAAATTCATCAATTATAAGTTGTTGGATATCTTTGTCTTCCTTGTGTTTGTGCAAGAAGAATGTAAAAGAGGCAAGAAAGCGGTTGGGAAGTGGTGACTTGTAAACCCGTTTGATTATCTCGTCAGTGCTTAGACCGTATTCTGCAAAAAAATCATTGCAGATATTTTCGGGTAGTTGCTTTTTCAGTATATCTCCTATAAGACGTTTACCTAATACCGCACCGCTGCCTTCATCACCCAGGATGAAACCCAACGGCGGGATGTTTTCCGTGATGCTTTTCCCGTCAAACAGGCAGGTGTTTTCACCTGTTCCCAAAATGCAGGCTATGCCTTCGTCGTTTCCACATAATGCCCGTGCAGCCCCTAACATGTCTGATGCGACTTCAATTTCGGCTTGTGGAAAAAAACTGCGGAGTATATCTTCCAATAGTCTTATTTGTTCACCCCGGCACCCGGCTCCGTAAAAATGAACCGTGGCAGGAGATTTTTCCGATAGTTCCGGCAGAAGCTCCGTGCGGATAATCTCCGATATATCCTTTCTGTCCAACATGAAAGGATTGATTCCCTGTGTCCTGATCTGTATTTGTGCATTGCCTTTCAGCAGCAACCAGTCTGTTTTCGTACTGCCACTGTCCGCTATAAGTTTAGATGGGGTGTCCATATCGGGATGTTTTTGTTCTTATTTATTGTTTTGTTCGATTTCATCGGCGATTTTGTGCAACGGTATGTCGGGGAAACTGTTACGAAACATGTTTTTCCTTTTCTCGTAATATAGTTTCCAACTTGTTGCGTGGCGGGAAGCCATGGTTTCGTCGCCCTCCGTGTCGATTGTTTGCAGGACCGATTGCGTTGTGATTTGATGAATGTCGTGAGCCGGTATGTAAGTGATGCTTTTTTCCTTATCCTCACTGTTTATCTCCATGATAATCCCGACTTTGCACAATTCATGCAGAATATCCGTCACAAGTCGTAAATGTATTTTCGTGGCACGTGCCAGTTCATCGGCGGTGTAAGGAGTTTGGCTTGTTGTAAAACGTTTGCAGATGGCTGCAGTAATCCGGATACTTAAGAAATCATGTTCGGCGCGGCTGGTTTGTATCACGTCCTTGCCATAATAGAACGTATGGATGTTCTGGTCCACATAGCTTAACGTAGCTCCGAACAGGCATATTGTCCAGCTAATCTGACACATCAGCATAAATAACGGAAGAGCCGCAAAGGAACCGTAAATGGCATTATAGCTTGACAGCCATATCTGCGAATGAATGTACAGATTCTGAATTATTTGAAAAACTATGCCTATGGGAATGCCTGCAACCAGCGCGCTACGGATGTTTACATGTGTATTGGGCATGAAAGCATATAGCCCGGAAAAGAACAGACATACTATTCCAAACGGGACAAGCTGTACGATAAACAGGACTGTCGGGCGCAATACAATGATATCCGGCACAAGGCTGTTGGCCATACTGTATGCAAAAACGGAAATTCCGCTTGAAAGGATGATGAATACGGGTAGAAGGAACAAGACTGCCGTATAATCGGTAACCTGTCTGAATATGGAACGGGCATGTTTAACCTGCCAAATCTGATTGAAAGTAGTCTCTATCGAACTGCTGAGGTTAATTAATGTCCACAAAAGGCAGGCTAATCCGATGCCCAGGAATACTCCGCCGCGTGTATGTGCCAAATAGGAATTGGCAAAACCTACCAACGTGTCTACCAGTTCAGGCTTAGCGGCCACGTTGTCTCGGATAATCTGTTCAACGAAAGCACTTAGCCCGAACCCCTTGGCCACTGCGAAGATGATGGCCAGCATTGGAACGACTGACAACAGGCTGGAGTAGGTCAAAGCCGATGCGCGAAACTGCATACGTTCGCGTAAGAACAGGCGGGTTGCCAGAACCAGTCTCCGTATGATACCAATCAGCAGCGATTTGAACCAGCCTTGGCTGGGCTCCCATAGCCCCTTAAATATAAATCTGAGTACACCATGGTAAGTACGCTTGATTATTCTTGTTATTTGCATATTATATGGGGATTATCCTTCGTGTTCTTTGAACGCAAAGGTACAAAAAACGAGCATATAATGCACTTCACCCGAACGAAGTTACCATGTTTTTACCGTTTTTATAAGAAACGGTAAATGAAAATACGCCGGAGTCATTATTCTCCGGCGTACTTCGTGAAATGAGATGTATTTGTCAATAGGGAATGTCCACAAGGTGTGGTGTCCGTCTGCCACACCTTGTGGAACAATCGTTCTTATAAGCCCAATGCCTCAATCCACTGAGAAAGGGTGGAATCTGACGGATGGTTAAGTAATTTCCCTTCTTTCCAGATGATGTCCGGATATGCTGACTTTAGTTGTACTACGCTGTTTTGTATGGTGCTGCCTCCTGAAGTGGCAAATGGAATTACCGTTTTGCCTTTCAGTCGATGGTTTTCGATGAATGTGTTCACTACGGTAGGGGCAAGATCCCACCAGATAGGATAACCGATGAATATAACGTCATATTTGCGCATATCCTTTTCGAAGGATTGAATTGCGGGACGCGACTTCGGATTTGCCATCTCTACGGAACTGCGGGAATTCTTGTCGTTCCAGTTCAGGTCGGCAGCAGTGTAAGGCTGTTGCGGCATGATTTCCTGTAAGTCTGCACCGGTTATTTGGGCAATCCTTTTGGCGACATCTTTGGTGGTTCCGGTCGCGGAGAAATATACTACAATGGTTTTCTTATCCATATTTCTTGTTTTCGATTGATTATGTGTGCAGGCGGTCACATTGAAGGCCATAACGGCAATGAGTAAACTTAGTATGGTTCTCATGGTAGGGCTGATAATGAAATTTACATATCAGAAAGAGCATGTTTTTCGGAAACATTCCGATTTTTCGCCCTCTCTTGTGTTATTTCAGTTTGTTGTATTCCTCGTCGCTTACCGGCTCGAGCCACTCGTTGGAGGTGTTCTCACCGGAAATTTCGAATGCAAGATGTGCGAACCAATTGTCGGAAGCCGCACCGTGCCAGTGCTTTACACCTGCGGGAATGTGGATAACCGTTCCGGGCAGGATTTCCTGTGCAGGTTTGCCTTCTTCCTGATACCATCCACGGCCGGCAACACCTATAAGCATTTGACCGCCGCCTTTTGTCGCATGGTGTATGTGCCAATTGTTGCGGCAGCGCGGTTCGAAAGTAACATTGGCAATGGGAACTTGCTCTGTTGATATCCTGGCAAGGTAGCTGTTTCCCGTAAAATACTTTGCGTAGGCTGTATTCGGCTCTCCGATGGGGAATATCATTTGTTGCTGAAAAGCAGCCTTGGCGTCGTTGTCCGTAATATCTTCATTCCATATGTCTTTGGCCAGGCGGAATGCGGCCCATGCCTTGGGCCATCCGGCGTAGAAGCCGATTTGGGTAAGAATTTCTGCGATTTCAGTGCGTGTGATGCCGTTGTTCTTGGCAGACTGCAAGTGAAATTTCAGCGAAGTATCTGTGATACCTTGACTGATAAGCGACGTGATTGTCACCAAACTACGGTCGCGCAATCCGAGTTTGTCGGTACGGCTCCATACCTCTCCGAAAAGAACGTCATCATTCAATTCTGCAAATTTAGGCGCGAATTCACCCAATTGTTCGCGCCCGGCGGTTTGTACAATCTTCTTCTGTGCCATACTGTTGAGTGTTGAAATGCTGAGTAATAGGATTAAAATTATTCTATTCATTGATTTACAGCGTTTAGATAAGTGTTAAGGAAATCCTTTATTTTCTCGAACGGAATCATGTCCGGATTGTCGTATAAATCGACATGGTTTGCGCCGGGGATAATCATGAGTTCCTTATTGTTACCTGTCAGACGTTTGAAAGCATCCTCGCTAAAATATCGTGAATGTGCTTCCGAACCGTGAAGCATCAGTACGGCACTGCGTATTTCGTTGATGTAAGTAAGAATCGGCATATTTATAAATGCCAATGAACTGGTCTTGGATATTCCATTGTTTGAGTTAGGGGAGCGATGATGATAGCCCCTTTTGGTCTTGTAATAGTCATGGTATTGTTTGACAAAGAGCGGAGCTTCTTCAGGCACAGGATCAACGACACCGCCGTCAAGTTCGCATTCACCCTTGACATAGTCTTTTGTACGTTGCTCATTGAGGCGTTGGCGCAGTTTGTAGCGTTCGTCCGCATTCATGGCATCGAAATAACCATTGGCGTTTACTCTGCTCATGTCATACATGGTGGATGTTACGGTAGCTTTGATTCGGGGGTCATTGGCTGCTGCGTTCAATGCAAAACCTTCCCATCCGCAGATGCCTATGATACCGATACGTCCGGCATCAGCGTCTACATCGTCACGCGTCAGCAGGTAATCGACGGCTGCGCTGAAGTCGTCGGTACTGATTTCGGGCGAGGTAAGAAAACGGGGACGGCCTCCGCTCTCGCCGTAAAACGAAGGATCGAACGCGAGGGTCAGAAATCCATATTCGGCAAGCGTTTGTGCATAGCGGCCGGACACCTGTTCCTTCACGGCTCCGTAGGGACCGCATACCGCGATTGCCGCCAAGCGTCCCTTTGCCTGCCGGGGCTTGTATACGTCTGCCGCAAGTGTGACTCCATAGCGGTTGTGAAAGGTTACTTTCGTGTGCTCTACCTTGTCACTCTGCGGGAAAGTCTTATCCCATTCCTGTGTCAATTCCAATTTTTCCATGTTTGTCGTATCGCTTTTTATTGTTATATTTCCGGATAAGGTCAGTGTGTAAGTTGATGCCACTGACATAAGGAAGCAGAAAAGTTTTATATTCATCTTAGTTATATTTGTTTATTATTCTGTGGATTAGAAATTCCATTTGCAAAGGTATGAATTCACCCTTGTCCATCGAATAGACAAATTACAGATGGTTTTACCAATCTTACGGATATTCGCGTCCTGTTTCTTATTGTGTCCTTGCACGGAACAAGTATATTGGGAGTTCATTCTCTCATCGTATTTTCTGAGTAAAGTAGTAGTTTGATACTCTTCATGAAACTACGGGGCTTTGGCAAGTGCTGCGGCATCGGTGGCTTCGTGGATTCCACGATGGTAATCCGTGTGCCACACCCTGCGTCGCTATGCCGACAAGGTTTTCAAGGGAGTGACCACGGACGGAAAGGGGGCGATGGAATGGTGCCGGCGGAGTCCTTTCTCCGGATAGAGGGAAGGTCCGGCCTGACATTAACATTTTTAACTTTCGCTCACTTTTGGCGGGACGTAAGTCCCTGCTATTTTCTTTTACATGCAGGGCCGGAAAATCCTATAAGCCATGTAGGAAGAACTATAAGGCATGTAGGAAAAACCATAAGCCATGTACGAAAGTCTGTGATAGGGGGTGTTTTGTCCGAAAACGGGCTTGCGGATACGAAAAAAGGACGGTAGAAGCCGTCCTTCGCACTTTCGTTATACAAAGATAATAAAATTTTCCGCGAAAAGCAAATAGTGTTAAAATTCTCTCGGCGGAAAATATGGAGGCTTGCCGCCCCGTGTCAGGCAAATCCGTTCCACTTGCGCCACAGGTAGTGCCACGTACGGAAGAAAGGCGCGCAGCCCTATCTTGAAGATGGGGTCGCACAGGACTTCTGAGGGATAGTCGTGCATTATATGGAATAAGACTATTGTTTCAGGCATCCTATCGGGACTATGTAAATCCCATCGTTTGGCCGGCGGTACGCATATTCGCCGGTTGCTGTTAATATCATCTTAAATGCAGGTGCTTTCATACGTACCGTGTCTATTTGTTCTGCCAAAGAAGTAAGTGTTTTCGCACCGTCACTGATTAAAGATTCGCCTCCGAGCTTTATTTCTATCAGACCATATTGCCCGTTCCTAAGGTGTACGACTGCATCACATTCCAAACCGTTTTTATCACGATAATGGTACACTTTGCCATTTAGGGCCTCTGCAAATACCCGCAAATCCCTTACACACATTGTTTCAAACAATAATCCCATCGTATTCAAGTCGTTGATTAAGTCGGCAGGTCCCAGACCCAATGCGGCTGTTGCTATGGACGGATCAACAAAATACCGGGTATCGGTTGTACGGATTGCGGTCTTTGAACGAAGATTCGGATTCCACGCAGGCATATCTTCCACAACGAAAATCTTTCTCAGGGCTTCAAGGTAAGAACTTATGGTATCATCATCAAGTGTGGCTGTGTCGTTATTCTTCAAGTCCTCTTTCAATGTGGCAATCGAAGCCTGTGTCCCTTGATGACGCGCGTATGCCTTCATCAGGCGTTGCACCTTGGTCGAAGCACGCTTTACGCCATCGACTCTTGTAATGTCCTCTTTGGTTACTGCATCGTAATAGTCAAATGCCTGCTCCAATGCAGCCTCTTCGGGCAATCCGACGGACAAAGGCCAGCCTCCGCGACAAATAAGGAATGCTATATCTTGCAGTTTCAAGTCATTTTTTTCCAATATCTTTTCCGGAGCTGTGAATAAATCACCAAGGCTTACTTTTCCATTGGATTCTCCCGACTCAAATAATGACATCGGGCGCATTGTAAGCCAAGCGAAACGGCCAGTACCGGAATGTTCTATTTCCTTTTCGGATTCTTTATCGGGGACAGCTGAGCCTGTCAGTATGAATTGTCCCATTTTCCGGCGATGATCAACAGTATATCTTACGGCATCCCATAGCTTCGGAACAGTTTGCCATTCATCAATAAGCATAGGCGTATCACCAGCCAATGCCGTGTCTATGTCAATTTCCAACAGACTCTTGAAGTCGTTTTTTACATCCGTTCTTGCCAACATTACTTTGCTGGCCGCTATTTCCTCTGCAGTGGTAGTCTTACCACACCATTTAGGCCCTTCAATAAGTACAGCTCCCTTTGCTTGTAGCTTTTTCCTCAGCAGGCCGTCCATAATCCTATGTTTGTAATAATCCATGACTCAACGTGTTTGCACCTGCAAAGGTAATGAAATATCCTAAATTCGGTAATTTGGCGTTGTTTTATTCGGTAATTTGGCGCGTTTTTGTTCGGTAATTTGGCATTTGTACGGAAGAACGGCGCTCAGATGGCCTCTTCCGGGTAGTGGCGCGTCAGCCGCAGGTTTCCGCGCAGGTGCGACAGGTATTGGCTTGCCCTGAGCCTCATTTTGTCCGTCAATATAAAATACACCAAAGGGGCATAACGGAATATGATGCCCCTTTGGTGTATATCAGGATTCTTTCTCTCCCATGTACCCGTTCCATAGCCTCCAGGCGTACAGTCCTATCTTGAAGATGGGGTCGCACAGGACCTCAGAGGGATAGTCGCGCACGAAGCGTGCGTTGCGGC
>ERZ827108.3260-NODE-3260-length-14171-cov-7.315670_pt1 | contig 14171 bp, 14 predicted proteins | sample MGYA00519921_ERZ827108 | MGnify/ENA primary metagenome ERZ827108 (study PRJEB31778, sample SAMEA3449258) | human gut metagenome | biome: human gut; feature: human-associated habitat; material: faeces | place: United Kingdom | collected 2010/2012 ... | reverse complement strand
ACAAGTAGAATTATTTAATTATATATAATTCTACAAAATTCTATAATAAATTGCCCAAAAATATTGACGATGTTAAAAATATCTTGTATAATAAAAAATAAGATTGGTATTAAATGGAATATAATAATGCTGATTACGAATTGATTTATACCAATTACGAATTAGGTATTGACTTTTATTGAACTTAATTATTAATGTAATTAGATTATGTCTAATTATGTTAGTAATGGTCGAAATTTGTTTGACTATTGATAATTGTATATTATCATTTGTATTGGTAGAAGATGCTATTGTAATAAAAAGATAATGTCTTTTTTATAGTAAACGACAATTTTTACGTGTTTAGCATAAAGGCGATATTACGTGTAGTCTTTCTCAAAATACTAAAATTAATGTCGTTTACAATAATTATAAAAAATTGTGAGGTGTTTGTTATGAATGATTCTTCAATAAATGTAACTTTAGGTGTTGGAGAGGTAATTAAAGAGGTTAAAAATACAAAAACTATTGAAGAAGCTGATAAAACTTCTGCTTTAGTTATGCGAGCTATACATGCAGCACTTATCCCATTAGAAAAATGGGTACTTCAAAAAGAATATAATCTTGCAGAAACTAAGAAACTACTTGAGGAAAAATTAAAAGATACGCCAGTGGAAAATATTATTACTCCACCTTCTTATATTGCTGTACCAGCCTTACAGTCGATTTCGTACTGTATGGATGATATTCAACTAAGAGATATGTATGCAGAACTTTTAGCAAGTGCAATGAATTTTGAAACAGTGGATAATGTACATCCAACATTTGTAGAAATAATTAAGCAAATGTCACCGTTTGATGCTTTGGTTTTTAAAGAACTTACAAAAACTTTGGTACAACCATGTGTTAGTATCAAGTATATGAATAAAAGTACAAAAGCCTCATACCCGGTACAGGATATAGTTGCATTTAGTGACTTAGATGTATTTCCATTAGTACCTACTCAAATTGCTTTAGAAAATCTGGAGAGACTGAGGCTGATAGAAATTAATAAAGGCTCAAAATATGGCAATGCTGAAAAATATGAAGATCTAAAATATAGTGTAAAAAAAGTGGCTAACGCTTTTGTAGAAGATAACAAACAAAATTTCGACATAAATGATTATCAAATTGTATATGACGAATTTGTAATTTTAATCCGAGGCTTTGGGCAATTTTTTGCAAGAGCATGTTTAGGAGAAGATTTCAGCAATATTAATTAAGATATTATTTAAAAGGAGGGAGGATGGTTGAATAATTATTTAGATCAAAAGATAATAACGCCAAGATTTGCTGAATTAGTATCAAGTAATGGAACAGATATTGAAACAAAGAAGTTGTCTAGTGGGAAAGTACATGCTGAAATTCAAAGTAACAATATCTCAGGGACAAGGTTAACTTGTTGCTGTAAATATGAAAACTATATTATATGTGCTGGATTCTCTGGCGAATTATTTTTCGTTGAAAAAGACAGTCTTTATGTAAAATGTAAAGACAAAATATCAAATAGCATTATACGTTGCTTAAAAGTTATATACTCAGAAAAAGTTTTGTTGGTTTCAACAGATGCAGGAGAAGTAATAGTATACGATTTAGAACATAATGTGAAGCAATATTATGAACATTCGAACTCACCTGTGTATAATATTGCATTAAGAAATCATAAAGATTTTATTACAAGTGAAAGAAATGGAGATATATTTGAATGGCAGTATATTCCGAATGTAGGAGTTTTTCGTAATAAGAGAATTTTTACAGCTGATAATCCAGTGTTTGCTATGGATATTATTAGGGATAGCCTGGTGGTGGTTAATTCGTTAGGGAAAAAATATGAATACAATTTTTTGAAGTCCAAACTAAGAAGTAAATCTATATGCAACTCTAATGTCTTTTGCCTAAAAGAGGGTCCAGATGATACTGTCTATTATGGATTATCGATTGGTACAATCTTATTGGAAGAACCAGGATGCGATTTCATAACATTAGATAGTCATCAGGATGCCGTCCGCGATTTGGTATTTAGTACAAATAAAAAGTGGATGTTTAGTGTTAGTAAGGACAGGACAGTGAGAGCATGGCATAATGGGATTCCAAGGGTACTTACACGTGTAAAGGATTATTTGTACCAAATTGTTTTTGAAGAGTCTAACTCATGTTTGTATTATGTCGATGGATATGGAGACATTGGGATGGTTCACTTTTCCTCGGATATCGATTTGGTCGATAATATAGACGTTATTAATAATTAAGTATAAAGAAGGAGAATTTTATGCAAGTTATATATTTGAATGATTATTATGAAAAAGAGGAAGCTGTGGTTAAGGCATATGGTATTTCTTGCGCAAGAGTCAATTATCCGTTTCGAGGAAGCGTGTCTGAAATCCAAGAAAACTCAATTTTTCGCGGACCCAAAATGAAAGTTGCAGCATATTCAGAATTTATTCAGAACCTAGAAAAGATTGGTTGTTCAACACTTGTTGGTTTAGATGATTTCGAGAAAATTTCAAATGCTATCGAATATACAAGGTGCTTTGACAAATATGCACCTAAAGTTATAACATTTGATATTAAAGAAGATATTGCAGAAATTGCTAATCGGCTTATAGAATCAGATTTAAAATATCCGTTATTTGTAAGGAGTGATATAGAAAGTGCTGCAAAGTATGTAGGTGTTGACGCATGCACATTGCGGTCATCTAATGTCAATGAAATTAAGATGGTTCTTGAACCTATTCATAGATTTATTGCAAGTGCTGGAACGATTATTATGAAAGAGATAGTTTCTGTAAAAAAGACTGATGGAAAAACTATTGAATATCGAGCGATTGTAGTCAACGGGAAAATTATATGTTTTGATTATAATCCTTCTAGTGGTTTGCCCCTTCCTGAATCATTATCTTGTGCATGGCAGTTTGAGGATTGCATCAATATAGCAAGCAAAAATGGTTTACATGGAGCGTATTTTGTTGACTTTGGTGTCGATGAGAATGAAAACCTTTTTGTTGTAGAATGCAAAAATATTATTAATGGTACTATTAATAATATGAATGCGTTTGCAGAAGGTTTAACTAAGGTAGTGATGGATTGATATGAAAAGAAAAAAATGGGGTCTTGTGGTATATATGGCATGTGGTATTGCTATCAGTTATTTAGTTCGTGTGAACATATCACATGCTATTATTCCTATTGCAGAAGAATATTCTCTCAATGAAGTACAACAGGGTATGCTATTATCTGCATTTGCGTGGGGGTATGTAGCACTAATGTTTATTGGGGGAATCCTAGTTGATAAATTTGGCGCACTGAAAATGTCATTTAGGTCTGCAATAGCATGGTCCATTTGCACCGCAGTTTCATCTGTTGGATTTTGCTGGCCTATGATTTTTACTTCCGAGTTATTGGCAGGTGCGTCTGAATCACCGATCTTTCCAGCTAATGCAAAAATTGTAAAGAATAATTTTGAAGAAAATGAAAGAGGCCGAGCAACCGCAATTTTTGACTCAGGTTCTTATGTTGGCACCGCTATAAGTGCACCATTGATGTCTTTTTTAATTATTAATTTATCTTGGCGGTATGCCTATATAGTTATTGCAGTTATTGGTATTCTATGGGCATTTATTTGGAGACGAATTTCAAAAGATCTATACGATACTAATGAAATTACAAGTAAGGTAAAATTAAATAAGAAGAATGTTTTTTCTTGTCTTGCAAACAGAAAAGTTTTGGGGATGAGCATAGGATTTTTTTGCTACAATTATATTAAAAATTTTTATTTAACTTGGTTTCCGAGTTATTTGGTGTCTGAAAAGGGATTTTCAATTCTTAATATAGGAATTTGGGGGATGTTGCCTTCTATAGCAGCTGTCTTTGGAGGACTTATTGCTGGTACAATTACGGATAAAATGATTAGTAAGGGTCACTCTAAAACCCTTTCAAGGAAGCTACCCTTATGTGTAGGTCTTATATGTTCTGGTTCGATTGTTTTTGCTAATTCAGTATCTTCTGGCTATCTTGCAGTAGTGCTGTTATCCTTTTCGTTTGCAATGGCTATCGCAGCGTCTCCAAGCATATGGGCTATACCAGGAGATATTGCGCCAGATTCTAATTTAGTTGGAACCATAGGAGGGATACAAAATACGGTGTCCAATATTGCAGGGATAGTAGCACCGATTATTACAGGATACATTATCTATAAGACAGGAGGATTTAAAGCTGCTTTATTGGCTTCAGGTATTATTTCGTGTATTGGAGCTTTTTCCTACATATTTGTTGTCGGAAAGCTAGAAGCAATAGATATAGAAGATTGAGTTTTTTGGGGATGATTTGCTTATGGCACAAAAAATATTATTACTTGATTATGGTGGCGTATTGGGATATGATCATTTACTAGAACAAGAGGAACTTTTAGCAGATATGGTTGGTCTAACCCAAGCTGAATTGAACAATCGAATAAGTGAAAAATCAGTTGTTGGTAGGGATTTTAGAGAAAATAAAATAACAGAAGTAGAGTTCTGGAGAATAGTTTCTCAAAACAGCATGATTGACGAACATTCTGCACATATACTAACAGGTATGTGGATGGATACATATAGCCTGAATAAGTCCATGATGAATTATTTACAACAATTACGTCAAAAAATTAGAATTGGCATACTTACAAACATAGATATAGGAAGAAGCCGATTGTTAGAAAAAATATTGGATATAGATAATAATTTAGATTATTATTTTCCGTCATATATTTTTGGCTTCTCAAAAGATACCACACAGTTATGGAATTTAGTTAATAAGGAATTAGCAAAGGATAATAGTTCTGTTGATATAACATATGTGGATGATAGGGCAGAACATGTACTATCAGCTGAAGAAATTGGATGGAAAGGTATTAGGTACTATAACTTTGAACAATTAAAGAAACAATTAGGCTTATTATTTGAGCAACCTTAAAACCTGTAAAGTGAAGTAACATGGTGAATGAAACAGAAATATTAGTTGGGCAGTTTTTGATACGTTCCCGCAATGTTTTTTTATTTTATATCTTATTTTTAGGAGGAAAGGTGGGAATAATGAGTAACGATAAATTTTATAGCGGAAATTGCAACGATATTATAACTGAGGAAAGGTTAGCGCATTTATATGAAATTAATGACATTCAGTTACTTTATGCTTCTAAACTTAATAGAATTGTATGCGTGTCTGGAAGTGTAATTGATAATTCTAACACCATTTGAACCCTTTCTTACAAATGGTGTTAACTTTTTGTTAGAAAAGTCTTTATTATAATAAGTTTAAAGCATTTTAAATTTTTGAATAAATTCATACCTTAAAGATAAAAAGTAAGCGTCAAATAAACTTCGTATCTCAAGGAAAAATTAACCTCGCCGAATGGCGAGGTTAAAAATATTAGTCATGCTTAAAGATGAAAAACAATAATTATAATTTATGATGGAGATGATTATATGAGTGAAAAGATAATCACTGAAAAAGAAAAACAACACTATGTGCCACAATTCTATTTAAGAAATTTTTCTACCAATAACAAATCAATAGGAATGTATTTGTTTTCGGAACACAAACTTATCAGATGTGCCTCAATCAAAGATAATTTTAACTTGTCATATTATTATGGTGAAGATGGAAAAATAGAAGACGGCTTAGCAGAGTTAGAAGGAAAATGGAATATTATAATAAAACAAGTCATAAATACCCATATACTTCCAACATCAACCGAAGACCTTCTGCTATTAAGATTATTGTTTTTACTTCAATCTGTACGAACTAAATATAAAGGTGATGAGGGCGATGATTACTATACAAAGCTGATTTCAAATATCCTCTCATATGAAGACTTTGACTTGTACAGTAAAATCAAAGGAAAATTTAAAATTAAATCAAAGCATCCCACAGTGCAATTCATTGATGTTGTCTTTGATCTTATTCCACAAACATACGATTTAAAAATTAATCTAATCATAAATGAAAGCAACCTTGATTTTATTTCGTCTGATAATCCTGTCGTATTCTGCAATCAGCTCTTTGAATCAAAAAAAATTCGTCGAGGATTTGGAATTGCAAACATAGGAATTCAATATCTATTGCCAATCTCTCCAAATTTGTTGCTGTGCATGTACGATCCCGATGTGTATGACCTTAATTCGTACCATATCAAACATACAAGTAAAATCAAAAAGATTAACAGCATGATAATCAATAATTCATATGAATCATTAGTCTTTAAACTCAATGATAATAATTCAAATATGATTGATTATATAAAAAGAAGTGCAAAGAAAAGAGCGACAGCAAATATTAATCCCGTTTTTTCAGATAACATTCTGGTATTCAGCAATCGCCAACTGAGAGGGAACTACGACTTATCAAATTTCTTCACTATAAAGGAGCAATATGTAAACATGAAAATTCTTGATCATACTGAAGAGGAGATTAAACAACAGTTAAAGAACAACCTACTAAAACAACTAAAAAAGAAATTAGACCAAGGAGAGTTGCAAAAGGTAATAGCTAACAATGAAATTGCCTTTGTTCCGGCTTCATTTCATAATTATGTTAGACCTTGGGCTAGCAGGTTTATTAAGGATAAAGAAGAAAATTAAACACTTATCAGCAAGGCTATAGTGTTAGAAATCACACTATGTGTCAGCTTTGTTTTTCATGGAAGATTTTGCCGATTCATATCCCATTCAAAGTATGATTTTTACCTTTGCCATTTCGGAATTTTCAATGATTGAAAGGTTATGATTTAATTTTTGTGTTTCGTAAAATGACATGATTATTCGAAACACAAAAATTAAATATAACAATACATATGATGTAGTTGATAATTATAATGCCTAAATTGATAAGCCTAATGCCATTTGAACCCTCGAGTCCAAATGGCGTTAAATTTTTGTCGGGGAACCCTTTATTATAGGGAATTTCCGGCTTTTTTAAAAGTTGTAATTTTTAAGACTAAAATTAAAAACAGTTGAATTTCAGAATAAAATTTTGAAAAAGTTGGAATCTGAACCCCTTATTCCAATTATTAATCTGTGCTTTTTTCGGTGTTTCCGAAGTGTTCACATTCATATTGATTTGAAGTTTTGTAATTTACAGTGGCATGAGGTCTGCGATTATTGTAAAAGTCTATATAGTCGCAGATTATTTGTTTTAATTTATATTCGGACTTTATTTTTCTTCTGTACAATTCTTCTCTTTTGAGAGATGAGAAGAATGATTCTGCTACAGAGTTATCGTAAGGGTTTCTGACCTTTGAAAATGATTGGTTTATGCCGTTTTCAGTCAGATACTTAGAGAAAGCTGATGTGTAATTTGCACCGTGGTCATTGTGAAATATAAGACCTTTATTGAGATGACGTGATTCAATTGCAATTTTAACAATCGACTTTGTAAGTTGAGTACTGTTGTTTTTTGAGATTTTATAAGCTATAACTTTTCTTGAAAATAAATCAATAATGGCACAAATAAAAAACCACTTATCGTTATATTTATAATATGTAATGTCGCTTATCCATGCAGTATTAGGTTTGTCAACATTGAATTGTTGTTTTAAAATATTTCTTTTACGCCTATCTTTTAAATATTCTTTTTTAGAGTTAGTTCGAATGCTGTTTAAGTTCATTTCAACCATGAGTTTACTAACATATTTATCGCTTATTTGCTCGCCGTTGTTTCTCAGAACAGCGGCGATTTTTCTTGCTCTGAAAATCTGATTTTTTCTTCGAAAATTCTTCTAATTTCACCTGAGAAATACTCACTCCGTTTTTTATACCAAACATTATCACGCTTGTTTCGTTTGATGTGGTTATAAAAAGTACCTCTTGGAACATTGAGTGCATCACACAGAACATGAACACTGTATTTGCCATACAGCTTTTCAATATCACACAGCTTTTCTCGCAAAGGGGTGAGTATTGCATTCAACAGTTTTTAGAATCTCAATCATATCAGATTGACGATTTGTTCTTTGTTCAAGATTAATAAAATCTTTGGCAGTAAACTTCATTTCTTATGTAACTGATTTAAACTTTTTTATCCAGTTGTACAGTGTGCTTTTTGCGATACCCAGTTCATCGGCAATAAAAGTTACTGATTCACCTGAAAGGTAACGATTTACACAGGTTTGTTTTTCTTCGATTGTGAATGTTTTTGTCATAATAACAACTCCTTTAAATTTTGTAGAGTTATTATATCACAACAGTTAGACAATGTCTTATGTCGGATAATCTGAAATGTAAATTTGTAATATTTTCTTATATGTTGTTGAAATTTAAGGGATTTTATGGTATAATAAATGCAATTATGATATATCAAATAAATGTTATAGTTGTGTATATATGTTTTTATATGTGATTCAAAAAGATGTGCTGTTTAAATTTAAAGGTTATATGTAATAGATTAGTAAGAAAAAATTTATAAGATTGCTAATTATATTATTATGTTTTAACAATAGGTGGGTGAAAAATGTATAAAATTAAAACAAGTGAACAAACCAATGATAAAGCAACTGAGTTCGAGACAAAATCATTACTGTATCTTCTTACGAAAATTAATGGACAAAATAATGTTGACCTATTTATAATAGACTGTTTTAATGATGTTACAGGAAGTTCAAGTGATTATGAAGAGACTTGGGATGTACAGTCAAAAGGAGTATCTTCATTGACACCTCGAACAATAGGCATAGGATTATACACTCTTTTTTCAAATTATATAAGTGATATAGTTTTTAGTCATTATATTTTTTATATGCCGTCAATAAAAGAAATTTATATTAATGATTTAACTGCAGAGATGTTTGATATTACAAATTTTAAATGTACAAAGGTAAACAAAATAAAAGAGGGTTTACGGTGTGAAATTGTACGGAGAAATGATATAGATGTAAATACAGCAGATAAAATGCAAATGCTAGATCAATTCTTGAAAGAAGTTATTTTTGTAATTGATCGTTATGAGAAAGCAGATTACATACGTTCAATCATTGAATTTAAAAATTTAGACAATTTAGATAATGAATTTTTAACTCGTATTTTTGATGAAATTCGCAATAAGCAGGCAACTAAAAAAATTAAAAACGTTTATGGCGAACAAGTTACTTCAATTCAAGATGCAGAAAAATTCAATAAAACGATATATAGAAAAGATATAGAACTTCTTGTAGTCAATAGAGTAATAGGTAACGATATTTTTACATCTAATGGTGTACCGATATACTTTATCAAAGAAGTGCAGGATATGGATGAGGATGATGTTATTGATTTAATTCAAGATTGCCAATCAAAGATTAGTAAAACGTTGTTTAACAAGAACAATAAAAAGTCATTTTGGAGTCTTTTGGAAAAGATAATGATGTCTATAGTTCAAAAACCAAATGCGACGATTCATGATATTGCTGATTCAATAGATACTAGTTTGAAAGCAAGTGTATTTACTTTAGATGATGTTTCTATACTTTATTTTATTGCATTGGTTAAGGATGGGATGAAAAATGAAAATTCTTAAAACAGGTTGTGGAAATGATAATGAAGCCTTTATAGAAGATCGTTTTACAGAAGGTGTAAACATTATATTTAGCAATGATAATAATAAAGGTAAAACTATTATTTTTCAAGGCCTTATGTATGCATTAGGAAATGATCCTATTTTTCCAAGTGGTTTTGACTACAAAACATATTATTTTTATACCAAAATAGAACATAATGGAGAGATATATGAGTTTTTAAGGAAAAATAATAATATTGTAGTAAAAAGCTATCAAAGTATTTCTATATTTCATGATATATCAGAGTTGAAATATTATGTTACTAAGAATATATTTGAACTTCCATATATAGTTAAGGATGACTTTCAAAAATTAGTTGACCTTTCACTATTTTATCAACTCTTTTTTATTGGACAAGATAAGCGAAATCCTTCAAATGTCATTAACTCCAGTTATTATAACAAAAAAGATTTTTCAAATATGATTTATTCAATGACAAGATGTCTTACGTTACCTGATTCTGTTGAAGGATTAAAAAGGTTACGAAGCGAATTGCGTATTTGTAAGACTCAAATTGATGAATTAAACAAGAGGCTAACATTTTATCAGGAGCATCCGGAAATTGCAAATACTGTTTCAAAAGCTGCTGATAGGAAAAGCATTGAGAAAGAACGTCAAGATTTACAGGAACTCAATGAAATGATTTCTATAATGCAAAGAAAGCGTACAAGGCTAATTAACAGGAAAATTAAATTACAAAATCTTATTACTGAGTTAAACTCAGTAAATATTCAGTTGAAGACTGGTGAAATTCGGTGTCAGGATTGTGGCAGTATAAATATAACTTATACAAGTGGTGATTTAAGTTTTGAATTAACTAATGATTTAGTAAAAAAAAATATATTGAAATCGATTTCTGACTCTATAGAACTTTATTCTTCGCAAATTATTGAATTGCAAGAAAGTATTGATAAAAAAGAGGATGAGATCAATCAAAAAATAAAAAAAGTGCCGCAATCAATAGCTGATATTATTATTTACACCGATACAATTAGAACATATAGCGAAGATGAAAAACATTTGATTGATTTGTACAATAAAAGGGATACTTTAGAAGCTGAAATTAAAGAGGAACAAAAAAACCAAAATTTAAACTCTAAAATGCAATTAAAAGTCAAATCTAACATCCTTGAAAATATGAACTTATTTTATAAACTGGTTGATCCAGATGGAACTCAAGAATTTAAGGATTTTTTTGCTACAAGAAACATGACTTTCTCTGGAAGTGAAGAACAAGAATATTATTTTAGCAGGACTCTTGCTATATTTTGGAGTATTAAACATTGTTTTCCTATTATTATGGATTGCTTTAGAAAAGGAGAGCTATCAACAAAAAAAGAGAATACAATGATTGATGAGTACAAAAAAACAGGAATGCAAGTTATTTTGTCTTCAACTCTTAAAGATGAAGAATATTCTACTGGTGCAAAATACTACGACATTCCTGATGTTAATGCTATTAACTATGAATCTAATCCCAATAGTCATATACTACAGGAGAAATTCAGCAAAGAATTTATGGATATTGTAAACACATTTGGCATTGTAATTTAGTTAGAAAACCTTTATTATAATGTGTTCCACATTATGATAAAAACAGTAAAATAGTTAAATTTGAACCCCTTTGGAAATCATTTATTATTTACCTTAAATATTCAAGATTACTATTTTTACGGTTATTCAAAGAAATTTATTAACAAGGATATTTGATAGAATGGATATAAGAACAACATTGATTTTAATAGATGGCAAAGACAGAACAGCCGAGATTGAAAAAGCCGAATGTGTAGGTGAAAAAATAAATATCAGATTCAATAATTCATTTAAGACTTATTCGTATAATCTTTTTCATGTCGAAAAATTTGATAATCCTAAAATTATTGAGTTAAACGATAAGATTGCTTATGTAAATGATATGCCGATTTATAAACCAGAAGCAATACTTGATTTTGGTGAGTATACAAGAATAATTGAGTATGATACAATTAAAACTAGAATTGTGCCAACAAGATTATTAAAACTCTTAAAAAGCGAAATTGATAATTTAAATGCAGAAAGGATATTATCTTATTTAAAAGAAATAGCAAATCATTTGCCTACAAAGCCTAATGAAGATGCTTTTTTGAAGAGGGAAATGGACAGATTAACATTTGTTCATCCTGATAGTGTATTAAATAGTTACTTGAATTGCAAGAAAATTCAAAATAATGAATTAAATGATGAGAGTATTATTTATCCTTTTAGTTTTAATTTGAGTCAGAAGGCAGCTTTGGAAAATGCTCTTTCACATTCAATATCAGTAATGGAAGGACCTCCCGGAACAGGAAAGACTCAAACTATTTTAAATATAATTGCTAATCTTATAGTTCGGAAAAAAAGCGTTGCAGTAGTTTCTAACAATAATGAAGCTGTAAAAAATGTAATAGAAAAAATGAATAAAAAACAGTATGGCTTTATGATGGCAATGCTTGGTCGAAAAGAAAATCAAGAATATTTCTTCAACAATATGCCAAAATCTGATGTATCTGATTGGTGTTGTGAAGAAAGCAGGGATGAATTAAAATTTCAGGTTGAGAATCTGAATAAAAAACTTAATTACTTACTAAAGCTAGATCAACAGAGAGCGAAAATTAAGCAGCAATTGTTGTCTTGGAAATTAGAACAAGAACATTTTGAAAAGTATTATTCAAATCAAAATGTTGAGGAGATTTTAAAGCTTCCATTGTTAAATAAAAATCCTGATAAAATAATTGAGTTTTTGGCTGAAACTTTTTATGCAATAGAGTATGAGAAAACCGATAATTTTTTATTTAAGCTAAAACTGCTATTAAAATATAGAATATTTAACTATAAGAAATTAAGATTTCATGAGATGTCTTTGTTTTTGAGGCTAGAAAAAGAGGCATACATAAAACAGATTGAAAAATTAGAAAAAAGCATTAAATCATTAGATAAGAAACTGAATTCGGAAAATTTTGAAAGTTTGCTTGTAAAACATCAAGAGGTTTCACAAAAAATTTTTAGACGATTTTTATATGATAAGTATTGTACTGATTATGATTTGAATTTTACAGTTAAGAATTTTAAAGTGATTTTTAATAATTTTATTGAAATCTTTCCTGTTGTTCTCAGTACAACCCATTCTTTGCGCAACTCTATTCCTGAAAATTATTTAATGGATTATGTTATAATAGATGAGTCTTCACAGGTTGATATAATAACAGATATGCTTGCATTGTCTTGCTGTAGAAACGTTGTTATTGTAGGAGATACTAATCAGTTATCTCAAATTACTGATAAAAAATTAAAAGTCAAATTAATAATGAAGCAATTAGTCCGTCATATGATTATTTTAATCATAGTATCTTATCTTCAATTATTGATTTATATAAAGATGATTTACCTCATATAGTTTTAAGGGAACACTATCGTTGCCACCCAAAGATAATTGAATTTTGCAACCAGAAATATTATAATGGTGAACTAATTCCTTACACAGATAACAGTTTGTCAAAGTATCCGTTGATTCTTTATAAAACCGCTCCGGGTAATCATATGCGACTTGTTACAAACGGTGAGAAAAAAGGTGTTTATAATCAAAGAGAATTAGATGTTATTTCTGAGGAGGTTTTAGCTAAACTAGGAGATGAAATTGAATCTAAAAATATTGGTATTGTAACACCGTATCGTAAGCAAGCTGATAATGCCATGAAAATGGTTTGCAGCGATATAGTCAGTGATACAGTACATAAGTATCAAGGTAGGGAAAAAGATGTGATTATAATGTCTACTGTTTTAGATTCAACTCGGTACGGTCAGATGGGCTTTAAGTTTGTTGATGATTCACAAATGGTTAATGTTGCAGTATCTAGAGCTATTCGTCAGTTCATATTGGTTACGGATAACGAATTATTTTATAAAAAAGGAGATAATATTAGTGATTTAATTCGATACATTATGTATAGCACCCTTGATGAGAATGTTGTTGAAAGCAGGATTGTTTCTGTTTTTGATTTGCTTTATAAAAGTTATTCCAGTAAGCTAAATTTAATAAAATCTAAAATGAATAATAATGTCAGATATAAATCAGAAGAGATAATAAGGATACTACTTGAAGAGATATTTAAGGAAACGTCATATAATCGTTTTACGTATGCTCAGGGAGTACTTCTTAGAAATTTACTTAATGATGATCAACTTTTAACCGAAGACGAACGTAATTTTATCAACAACAGAGCTTCATTGGATTTCGTTATTTACTATAAGCAAGATAAAACGTGTGCACTTGTTATAGAAGTAGATGGTTTTGAATTCCATGAAAATAATCTTAAGCAGTTACAAAGAGATAAAATGAAGAATGAAATACTTAATAAATATAAGATCCCTTTTTTAAGATTGCCTACCAATGGCAGTAGTGAAAAAGAAAAGATATGTATAGCGTTAAATAAACTGATTGATAATTAAATCGATAATCCTACAAGCTATAGGAATCCCCTCATTCCACTAAACCATGTCATCTATTTTGTCAGAGCTTTACATCATGCACTGACAAAATAGATGACAGTGCCGTAAAGCCCGTATCTACGGGCTT
>ERZ827108.3256-NODE-3256-length-14201-cov-14.828856_pt1 | contig 14201 bp, 9 predicted proteins | sample MGYA00519921_ERZ827108 | MGnify/ENA primary metagenome ERZ827108 (study PRJEB31778, sample SAMEA3449258) | human gut metagenome | biome: human gut; feature: human-associated habitat; material: faeces | place: United Kingdom | collected 2010/2012 ... | reverse complement strand
CCCGCTGAGCTGGGCCTATGCCGGAATCTCTCCCACAGAAACCACCGAAGAGCCTCTTTTTGGGACAGGCGCTCCCCGACAGTTCGGGCGTGGCGGTAACCACCCTCGCCTTCCCCGTGATGACCCTCCTTATGGGCTTTTCGATGATCGCCGGCCAAGGCGGCAATGCGCTCGCGGCAATTCAGCTGGGGAAGGGAGAGAAAGACCAGGTTGAGCGCACGCTCGGGAACTCAGCCACGCTGCTTGTAGGCATCGCCGTCGTCATCGCGGTGATGTCGGGGCTCCTCATCGACCCCATCCTCGCGGGCATCGGCACGACCGATGAGCTTTGGGACCTTACTAAGACTTTCGTTCAGATTATCTGCTTCGGCTTCATCTTCCAATCGCTTGGCATGGGGCTCAACAACTTCCTGCGCACTGCGGGAAGGCCCAACCTCGCACTCGGCACCATGATCTTTGGCACAATGATGTGCATCATCTTCAACTACCTGTTCGTCATCGTGCTGGGGTTCGGCGTTGCAGGCATGCGGCATGGTGCCCGTCGTCTGGCATTTCACCATGAGCAAAAGCGCCGCCTTCAAGCTGCGCCTTCGCTGCTGCGTGCCCGATGTGAAGCTCATGGGAAACATCCTCACGATGGGCATCGCGTCGTTTGTGATGCAAGTCGCATCCATGCTCGTCGGCATCGTGTTGAACCACGTGGTGAGCCTGTACGGGTCGACCGACCCCATCGGCACCACGGCCGCACTCGCGGCGATCGGCGTGGCGCAAAAGGCGGCGATGTTTGCGTTCACCCCGCTCATCGGCCTGATTATGGGAGCGCAGCCCATCATCGGGTTCAACTACGGCGCGAAGCTGTGGCAGCGCGTGCTTGACACGCTGAAGTGGGCGAGCATCACCGGTGCATGCGTCGGCGGAGCGTTCTTCCTCGTTGCAGAGGCCATTCCCGCGCCGATCGTGGAGCTGTTCGGCGTTTCGGGCGACCTGGAGAATTTCGCCGTGTATGCGCTGCGCGTGTACGTGATTTTCTTCGCGCCCGTTGGATTCCAGATTGTGGGATCAAGCTACTTCCAGTCAAGCGGCCAGCCGATGAAGGCCGCGATTCTCGAGCTCACACGCCAGGTGCTCTTCCTCATCCCTCTGTACCTGCTGCTGCCGCCTGTGCTGACAGCGCTCTTCGGCACGACGGGACTTGAGGGCGTCATCATAAGCGCTCCGGTGTCCGACGCGCTTTCAGTATGCGTGACCAGCATCTTCGTCGCGCGAGAAGTCCGCAAGCTGCGCCGACTGCGCGACAGCGGAGGGATTGCGTAAGGGATGCCGCACGCAAAAAAGCGCGGGGTGGACCCGCGCTTTTCCCAACTTGCCAAGCGGCATGTTCGCCGCCGCACCTGCGACTTTTACGCCTCGGGGACGAGACCCTTCAGGGCGCTTGCCACCTTGCGCGCGGCAGCCGTGATCGTGAGGTCGTCAACGTTCACCGTGACCTCCGCATACTTCTCGTAGAGCGGCTTGCGCTCGTCAAAGAGCTCATGCAGACTCATGCCGACGCCGTTCTTCAAAACTACGCCGCGCTCCTGCAAATCGGACAGGCGACTTTTCAGCTCGTCGTAGGAAATCTGCAGGTAAACCACGTGGCCGATCTCGGAAAGATGCTTCATGGCCTCGTCGGAGTAGACCGCAGAACCGCCCGTCGCGATGACCGAACGCTCGGCCTTCAAATCGGAGAGCACCTGGTTCTCAACGGCGATGAACCCTTCCGGACCGCACGCGTCGAGCAGCTTTTGCAGCGTCTTGTCGCACTGATTCTGAATCACCAGGTCGGCGTCGATAAAGTCGTAACCGACGATCTTCGCGAGCACGATGCCCAAAGTTGACTTGCCGGCACCCGGCATGCCGATCAGGACGATGTTGTTTTTCTCCGACATGGCTTCTCCTTCAACGGTAATGTCTCGCTGATCACTATAGCAGCAAAGATCAGCACAAAGCCCACCACAAGGCGCAACGTCATCTGCTCGCCATACAACAGGATGGAAAACACCACGCCAAACACCGATTCCAGGCTCAAGAGAAGCGACGCCTGGGTGGGTGGCACATGCGCGAGCGACACGTTCTGGATACCGAACGCAACGACGGACGCGAACACCGCGAGGAACAGCATCTGCCCGATGATTTCAGGGGTGAACGCCGCGATACCCGGGAAGGTTTCGGTCGCAGCGCCGAAGATAATTCCGAGCGCGCCTTCCGCGATGAACTGGAACACCGTCAAAACGAGCGCGTCGCATTTCTGCGCGAACTTCGAGACGGCGACGATGTGCGCCGCGAATGCGACCGCGCAGCCAAGCGTCATCGCCTCGCCGAAACCGATGGAGAGCGTCTCGCCTGACGAGCTCACCGACACAAGCCAAATACCGCACACGGCCACGATCGCCGCAACGATATTGAACGCGGTCGGGCGCTTACGCGCGATGAGCCACCAGGCGAACGGCACAAGCACGCAATACGTCGCGGTAAGAAACGCGTTGATGCCCGGCGTAGTGTGCTTGAGCCCCACCGTCTGCAGCCAGAAAGCGGTGAAGTCGAGCACGCCGAGAATGAACCCATAGGTCACGACCTTGCGCGAGCAGAACCGCATGACGCGCTTGCGCAGTATCACGAGCAGCAACGCGCCCGCAAAGAGAAAGCGCATGCCCAAAAGCCACGCCGGGGGCAGCACAGTCACGACGTCCTTCATGACGACAAAGCTGAAACCCCAGATAATCGTCGCGAGAACGATGAGGAGCTTATAGACCCAAGATGGGATATTTGCCATGGATGATGCTCTTCTTCCTTCGAGTCAGGGCCGAGAACCGCCGCGCACGGGCGCTTGATCCGCATGACGCCCTAAGACCCCGCTATTTCCTGCCGAATCCGCCGCCCGTCGCCTGGGCCTCCTCGCGCTTCGCAATCGCGGTATGCGCCGCCTGAAGCGAGTCTTTCAAACACTCGTTGATCGCCGGGGCTGCAGCAAGGCGCCGCACGCGCGCCAACGCGGTTTGGGATTTCGTCTCGTACCACGTCTGCCAAACAGCCGGCTGGGGCGCACCATGAAACGACACCGCTTCGTCAGCCACGCCGAACTCATAGGCGAAAGGCAGGAGCTCTCCCCATTGCGACGGGGAAAGAGACATGGGCTCGTCGAGTTTCTCCAGGTCGCGCATCCAATTTCGAAGCCCTTTGCAACGCGCGATCAGGTTGTTGCCTCCCTCAGTGCGCCTCGGGAGGTAGTTTGCGACGAGCGTCGTCGCCATGGCGGTCGGAAGCGCGAGGACGGCGGGGATCGGGTTTATCGTGATGATCGCAATGGCGATCCCCGCGACAGCAGTCACGCCGGCCACGATGAGGAACACCTTTTGCGCGCGCTTGCCCGCAGTCTCGAAGAAATCGCGCTCCTCGCAGGCCTTGCCAAGCGAGGCCTGCCATGCGCTCATCGACTCGACGAAAGCCTCGGGCTGATCGACCGCACGCTGCTTCAGCTGGCTGAGCGAGCGGGAGTCGCCAAGAGCGCTGTGTCCCATGAGAATCTCCAGCGCAGAAGACTCGAGTGCGCTGAGGCTTCCCGTCGGCGCTCCGAAGGCAACCGAGAGATACCAGGTGGGAGCTGCGTCTTTGGAGGGATCGCTCGCCTCAATGCGCAGCACGCCCTTATGCGCAAGCCGCATCACCGTCGCCGTGAAGTCGCGCATGTCATCGTGATTCCAGCGCCAAAGACGCCCTGCCACCGCAGGTTCCAAGCCCTCTTCGGGAACTTCCCGATAGTACTTCCCAGGGAAATCAGACGGGTATTCTCGGCCCAAACGGGCATAGGCGATCGCCGCCGCGGCTAGAATCGCCGCGCAGACGAAAGCTATCAGGGCAAAGGTTGTGAAAAGAGCTTCCTGCTGGAAACTCCAGGAATCGGTCCACACCTTCTCCTCGGCAATCGCATAGTCGAGTCGAGCTGTCGCACGATTCGCGAGCATCTTCTTGCCGTCGAGGTGCGTGAGCCACGATGCGGGAAACAGCACGTGAGCCGTTGCGTACTGACCGGGGTTCACCACGTCGTCGTGTAGCACGACCGTTCCCGCCGAATCAACCGAGACCGTACCGTTTTGGGGACCATGCCCCCACGCGCGCACCGTGTCGTTCGGGATGACGGTTTCTCCTTGGGCGACAGGAAGCGTGATTGTCGCCGTCACGTTTTCCGAAGCCACCGGCCAATCGAGGGAAACGTAGGTCCAGTACGCCTCGGAGATGTCCTTGTAGGCGAGAACCGCGTTCGTGATGGTGTAGTCGAGTTCTACGATTACGCGGGAGTCGGTCACCTGGGGAAAAGCATAGAGCGTGTTCTTCGCGTTGTCGTAAGCATACGTTGCCCCGCTGGAGGCGCCCCCGGCGAGCCATTTGGCGGAAAACGAGGTGCTCGAAAGCGTCTTCCAATCGCCCTCGACGTTCCCGTCGGCGTCGGCTTGAGCGAGGCGCATACCGTTGATCTGCACACTCGCCGTTTCGGCAAGGCTGGTGAACGACCAGCCGACATATGCCGAATCGCCTTGAAAATCGAGGACGCGGTACTCGACGACCCGGTACGATCCATCCGTTTCCACCTGCATGGTGATGTCGGTTTTCGGACTCGAGTACGAACCGGCAGCGAATGCAGCGCGAGGCGATGCCGCCATCAAAGCGACGGCGAGCACGAGAAGGCAAGCCGCGAGTACGGCGGCGAGGGAAACCGCCGGGCGCATCGGGGCGATAGTGCGAGCAATCGGGCGCTTCGCAGCGCACGAGCTGTTCGCATTCATTCGCATGGGGCGCAGGCAAGCCGTTCGCCGCGCATCCTTTCTGTTTCTCACCGCAGTGCTCCTTGCATCTTTTTCCCGTTCACGGTATCATAGCAAACCGCACCTATTATAAGTGGAGAAGTGACCGAGAGGCCGAAGGTGCTCGCCTGCTAAGTGAGTATGCCCCAAAAGGGCATCTAGGGTTCGAATCCCTACTTCTCCGCCACGATTTGCACAGCCCCCGCAACCGCGGGGGCTTTTTTAGGCTTATAGGCCCTTTTTTAGCTGGAAAGCGAATCAGCGAGAGAGAACTCACATAAGGAGAGCCCAGAAAGCTCCGCTCGGAAAATGCAAACGGGACAGCGCCCACGGACGACGCGAACAGCACGAGCGGTCTATTTCCTAAACTTCCACCACTTGAAGCCGGAGGCCTTCTCGGGCTTCTTGCGGTAATTCGGGTTGTGCTTTATAAACGAGCGCCGACATAAAAGCGTCACGGCAAGGCCGACAAGCGTCGTCGCCAGGAAGCTTGCCGTGAGCTCGAGAACGTCAATATTCCCCTCGAGCAGCGCATACAGCGACGCCAGCACGAAAAACGCCGAGAGCACGCTCATTAAGAACGTGAACAGCTTGATGAGGATTTCTTTCGCCTTCGTCGGGGAATACAGAAACATCGCGACCACGTACACCACGCCCGCCACGAGCGCGAGCACGATGATTAGCGGAACGATTCGCGAAAGTCGAGCTAACAGGGGCATGGGCGCGCCTAACACTGATCGGGCACAACGGCCGCCTTAAGCGAGCCGAACATGGTCGTTCTCGCCCACCAGCCGCGCGATTGCGCCGCCGCAGCAATCGCGCATGCCACGTTGAAATCGCGGCACACGGCGAAGGTGGTCGATCCGCTGCCGCAAAGAAGCGACGCCTCGACCCCCGCTTGACGATGCAGCCAGGCGCGAACGTCAGCAAGCTCGGGAAGCACGCTTTCGGCTGCAGGCGACAAGTTGTTCACCAGGGGAACCTCGCATGCCGTCTGCGCCGCCTCAGCAGCAGCCGCCGCAGACTCGTCAACTTTTTGGGGATTCCCGTCGAAGGTACGGTATGCCTCAGCAGTCGACACGCCCGACTCGGGCTTGATCAGCACAAGCGGCTTTTTCATCGCTTCGAGCCCATGGTCGAACAGCTCGCCCGTGCCGGTGAAGCACGCGCAGCCGCCGTGAAGGAAAAACGCCACGTCGCTGCCGAGCTCGTGCGCAGCCTCCTCGATCAGAGGGTCGTCCTCGGGGATGCCCCACAAGCGAGCTGCGCCGACAAGCGCCGCCGCCGCGTCGGAAGAGCCGCCGCCCAAACCGCCCTCGTGCGGGATGTTCTTCTCGATGCGAATGTTAATCGCGTCGTCGCAAGAGATATCTGCCTTACGAGCGAGCAGGTCAATCGCCTTGAACACGATGTTCTCACGCGCGGGAACGTTAAGGGGCGCCACTCCCCCGCGTGCATCACAGCTGATCGAAATGAGAATATTACCCGCAGGGCCAGCGCTCGCCGTATTCGTTGGCGCACCTTCTTCGGCGGATTCGAGCGCCGCCCGTGCGGCAACGATGTCGGCACGCTTCATGTACAGGACATCGTGAAGCGCCACAGCGTGAAGGACGGTCGATACATCGTGGTATCCATTATCACGACGATCGCCGATGCTCAGAAACAGGTTCACCTTCGCCGGCGCCACAAGCTTAAGCCCTGCGCCCTCGATCTGCGCCGTGCGCGCAATGGAGATCATATCGACCGGGACCTCGAGCGAGGCGCGCTGACGGCTCATGCATTCTTCCTGCTCAGGAGCGAGCGTTTCACGTGAAACGTTCTCGGCGGAGGCTTCGGCGGCCAGCGCCTCGGCAGCTGAGTCACCCGCAACAGGCGCATCGGCGGCCGTCACCCCAGCGCCAGTCGCTCCAGGCAAGCCGCCCTCGATCAGGGCAGCCTCTTCATTGCAAGCGGTTTCTTCAATCATTTCTTCCTCTTGTTCGCGAAAAAATCTTTCAGGAGCGCCGAGCACTCGTCGGCAAGAACCCCAGGTGTCACCTCGAACGTGTGGTTCAAACGCTCGTCGGCATTGACCTGATAGAGCGTTCCTATAGCCCCAGCCTTCGGGTCGGGAGCTCCGAAAACGCAGCGGGCAATGCGCGACTGGTGCATCAACCCCGCGCACATGATGCAGGGCTCGAGCGTCACGTACACCGTGCAGTCCGAAAGGCGCCAAGCATCGAGCGCGCGCGCCGCTTCCTGCATGGCAAGAAACTCTGCATGGCCTGCGGGGTTCTTCGTCGTCTCCCGTAAGTTGCACGCTCGGGAAATCACGCGCGGCTCAGCCAAGGGGCGCCTCGTCCCTCGGTCTATCGGCTCGTAGACCACCACAGCGCCGATAGGCACCTCGCCAAGCGATTCCGCACGTCGAGCCTCCGCGATGGCAAGCCTCATGTAATCTTCGTCGTTCATGCGCCCATTATAAGGCACAACAAGGCCCCGGCCAAAGGCGTTGCGCACGCGTCACGAGGAAAGGAAAGAACCTGCGCACTACCTTATAGTCGGGGCCAAAGGATGCCCCGCGGCCGCACGGGCCTCGATCGAGAGGCCCTACATCGCGTGATCGAATCGCGATGCTGGGGTGCTGCGGCCGCATCGGGGCTCATAGTCGATTAGCTACTGCCTCTCGTCCCCCTTCTCCCTTTTGCGAAGCGCACCGAACGCTGCGGCGCCGACTGCGCCCGCGGCAAGAATCGCAAGGGTTGCCACACATGCGATGGGCATCGTCTCATCGCCTGTCTTCGCGAAGCGCGCGGGGGGCTTGCCAGGCGTGCCAGGAGTCACTGCGGGAACAGGCTTCGTGTACGTGTTCTTGAACGTTGGGGGCGTTCCGTTCGGCCAGGTCACATTCGCGACCAGGTTGCCCTTGCCGTCATCGGTCACGACAACGGTCACCTTATACGAGCGGCCGTCGTAGGTGATGCCGGCCTGCCCGTCGTTCATCTCGACCAGCGTGAAGTCGTACGTTCCGACCTTGTCGAAGTCGATCGCGGGGAACTCGATGCGGCCGTCAGCGGCGTTCTTCGCCTCGTACGTGCGACCGTCGGCGCCCGTCAGCTTGAAGGTGAACTCGCCCGCCGCGAGCGTGCGACCCTCGAGGGTCTTCGTCGCGCCGATGATCACCGTCGTGCCCTTGGCCTTATAAGCGTTCTTGAAAACCGCCCCATCGGCGCCATCGATGGCAAAGTCAACCCTCAGCTCGTTGTCAATCTCCACAACAGCGGCCGTGACCTGATACGTCGTCGCGTCATAGGTGACACCAGCAGCCGTAGTGCCCGCGCCGATCTCGCGCATCGTGTAGATGTGCGTGCCCGCCTCGGTGAATTTGATGTCCGAGAACACCACGTTCCCGTCAGCATCGTTCGTGCCCGTGGAGACGACCTTGCCGTTCTCGAGCAGCTCGAAGGAGAACTCGCCCGCGACGAGTGCTCGACCCTCAAGGATCTTCTTCGCCACAGGAGCCGCGAAAATCGGGTCAGGATCGGGGATGACCGGCGGCGTGTAGGTATACGTGTTGGTGAAAGTGCGCAGCGGCGTGCCCTTCACGTAATCCTGCACGTTGGTCACATTCGCCGTGACGTTACCAGCGTTGTCCCTGGTCACCGTAACCTCGAAGGTGAAAGCGGGGTTCGGGTCGTTCATCACGTCAGCGTGCCCACCCGCCTTCTCGGTGATGGTGTAGTGGAACACGAGCGTGTTGGCGTCAGCAGGCGGATTGTCGGTCGTCGGGCCGTCGCCCGCAGGCTTTGCCGCAGGAACCGCCGCAGCATCTGCCGCAGGGACGTCGCTCGCTACCGCCTTGCCAGCTGCGCTCGGCTCGTTAGCGGCGTCAGCAGCAGGAGCGCTGTTGATCACGATAGGACCGTTGTCGAACAGGCTCGCGTCGAACGTGATCACGCCGAAGTCGACCGACCCGTCGGCATCATTGTGCGCCGTCGTCGCCACAGGCATCGGAGCATTCGCCTCAGCAGCGGTCAACGTGAAGGTGAACAGCCCCGTCATATCCGGCATTTCGACCGCGGAGTTGTTCGTGAAGCGCTTGAACGCGTTCACGGGAATCTGGTTGTCGTCATACTCGAAGCCGGCGACATTCGTGAACTCGCGCGTGTTGGGCGTGGTCGTAAGCTGAGCGGTCGCCACAAGCTTGCCCGTATGGACGCCGTTTTCGTCAAGGTCGGTCACCGTCACCGTGAACTCGGCAGCATTGCTCGAGTACTTAACGCCACCGATAATATACCCAGCGTTTATTTCGGTCACACGATACTTGTAGACTCCGACCTGGTTATACGTGATGTCCCCAAACGAAATCGGGGCATGGCCCGTAGCGGGGTCAACCATGTCGGCACCGACCGTCACCATGGTATCGCCTGGCAGCGGAGCACCCATGGTCAGCGGCTCGAGAAGGAAGCTGAATGCGTCATTGGCTTCCCAGTCACGTCCCTCGAGCACCTTGTACAACCCGAATCCCGCTTGGGTATCGAATATCGCAGGGTCAGCTGCATAAGCATTCGTGAAAGAAACCTTGTTGCCAGCCGCGCCGTCGACCGTAGTCGTTATCACAAGCGCGCCCGCGTTATCGGAAGCAACACTGATTGCAACGCTATGCATCGTCTTGTCATACGTCATGCCAGGCGCCCCGATGGAAGGCACGTTCTCGAACACGTCGAAGGTGAACGTCTTGCCCGCGTCGTCCTGCGTGAAGTGCAGGTCGGTAAGCAGGGTCGCCTCGTACGCAACGCCCGCAGCACGGGGCTCGGAATTCACAAACGTGCGCGTGCCGTCGCCGCCAAGTAGCGCCGCAGCAGCGTCATTGGTGCCAGCGATGTGGAAGGTGAATTCGCCCTGGTCCATATCGCGACCGTTGAGCGTCTTGCTCAGGACGAGTCCAGCGTAGTCGCCTTCCGCCGTATAACGGTTGGTGAAGTCGAGCGAGTTCTCGACCGTTCGCGTTGCCGCAAGCACGCCGTTGTTGTCGGTCACCGTCACCACGATTGTGACAGTATGGCGATCGAACGCCATGCCCTGCGTACCATCAGCGGGAATCCGCTGGCTGTTCCATGAGTTCTCGCGCACCATGAAGGTGTACGTACCCGGTTTGGTGAACGTTGCATCGCCGAAGGAGAAGTCGACCGCTTGGCCGTTCGTCCCTCGCAGCGCAACAGCGTCGGTGCTCGTCAGACGGACAACGCCGTTCGCCATGGCAGACTGCGTCGCATCATCGCCAGGGAGCAGCACGAACCCGAAGGTCTCGTTTGGAAGCATGTCGCGCCCAGTGAGGGTCTTGGCGCCCGCCGCGAAGTCCTCGGAGGGAACGCTCACGGGTTCAGGCGTATAGGAATTGCGGAAAGTTGCGAACGGCTCGGCCTGAGAGCCTTGCGCCGCGTCGGCAAGCTGGTAGCTCGCCGTCCAAACCACAACCGGCTCATCGTCGACTATCTCGCTCGCAATGTCTACCCTGACGACCCACGTGGACTCATCGTATATCATCCCAGTTTGAAGCAGGGACGCGTCAGCGTCGGCAACGTTGATCCAGTTGCCAGCACCATCCGGCACCAACTCGGTGATGCGGTACTCGAACGACTCGCCGATCATGTCGCCTGTGAAGGTAACTTCCTCGAACGTCACGCTGCCATCGGCGTTAACTGCGCCGATCGGGTTTGCGGGCATCGGGGCCCAATCAATGACCGGCTCGATGCGGAAGTTGAACATACCGCGCGCAAGGGGATTCGTACCCGAGTTGTCGGTGTATTCCTTCTTCACCGCAGGGCTCCATTTCGCTTCCCTCGCGGCGAATTCATTGGTGAACGTTGCGGCGTCGACGCCGTCATCGGACTGGACGCTCGCGCCGTCGTCGTCGGCAATTTGCACCATAATGCTCGACACATTCAATATGCCCTGATGGATGGCATCGTCGCCCTGCCCCGCAAGCTCTTCGGTCACCGTGACGACCACGCGATAGCGCGCCTGCGACAAGGACATGCCAGTTCCGGCGCCCACGCTCTGATCCTCGCTGATCTCATAAACGTACGTACCGGGCTTCGTGTAAGTGATGTTACCGAACGTGCCAGCCGCATAACCGCCGTCAGCCAAATCCTGCTTGGTAAGGGTAAGCGCGCCATTAGGCTCGCCATTCTCGCCAAGCGGCATCGGAGCGTTGTCGGTCACCGGGGTAAGGATGAAGCGGAAGCCGTCGTTGTCGGTCCAGCTACGACCGGTCAGCACCTTCTTGACGGCAAGGGCATCGTCATTATCGAGCGTGCCGCTCGGACGATAGGCGTTGGTGAATTCAGCCGTCGCCTGCGTACCAGCAGCGATCGTTCCCGTCGCAGCTTGCGGGTCATTGTTTTCCGCAGGAGCTATCTGATCGAAACCAGTCGTAGGCTGCTCGCTGACGAGGTATTCCCAGCCCGCGCTCAAACCCCGGATGTAGAGCGTCTCGCCGTCCTTGAGCGAGTGCGTCGCCTGACCGCTGTTGTCAAACGCGATAGTGAACGCATCACCCACAGGCTCGTTGTTCACATCGCGGACTTCGGCGAGGAATTCCTGCCTCTCCGCCTTGTCAATCTCGATGGTAAAGGTGAACGTGTCGTTGGCAAAATCGGCACGATCGTAGCCCTCGGGGATGACCAGCGACTTGGAGATAGCCAGCGTGCCTGGCTTCTCGATGACGAGCTTTCCGTTGTTGCCCAGATGGCAGGCAACGCTGCTCCCCGACCACAGGGGGTTGAGCACCGTCGCCGCCGTCGCCGTCGGATTGCTATCCTTAGACGTGCGCAGCTCATCGATATAGGTAATGCGCGGAGTACCCGGCTTGAATACCGCGTTGCCGGAAGCATCGGTACCAATATAGCCGAACAAAGACTCAGAGATATTGCCCGAGAACTGGATGGCGCCCGACCGCGGCGTCGCCTGCCCGTTGCCAATATCGTACCAGCTGCGCTTGTAGTAATACGTGCCGTCTGCGTTCAACGCACCCTTGGCGGGCACCGTGCACGCCTCATCCGTGTAGATCGGCGTTTCCTCGGTCATGTAGTAATAGCTGTTGGACTTCGCCGGAGTGAACGCCGCCAGGACGTCGCCGTCTTCGCCGCCGCTCCACTTGTTCGCATAGAACGCCACACCGTCGCCGGCCGCATTCGCCTCGATATAGGCGGCAAGCGCCTCATCAGGATTCGCCAAGGCGCTCTCCACGTCTTCCTTCACGCTCGACTCGAAGAACACGCGAATGGGGAACGTCATGTCGACGTTGCCCGTGCCTGCCGATTCGTCAATCTGGAAATGACGCAGCGGGATGAGCGACGCGGGAATCTTCACTTCGACAAAATCGCCCGTCGCCAAATCGTCTGACTTGGTCACCGTGATGACAATCGAACTCAAGTTGCCCGAAGGATAAAGCACGTTGCCCGCTTCGCCTGAGAAGGTGTACGTATCAACGTTTCCGCTCGTCGTTTTCACCGGATTTTGGAACAGCTGCTTCGCGAACACGATCGTCGTAAACGAATCGACCTTCATGTAGTCGCCGAGCTGGTCGGTGAAAGTGATGTATCCCGAAGTTGAGGGGTCATAGCCCTGCTGCACTTCGGTGGGAAGGCCCGTCGAGCTTGTGATCTCCTGGGAAATCTCGTCGAAGAGGGTCTTCAGATCGGCCGCGTTCGAAGCCGCTTTGTAGAAGTCGGAATTGGTCGCACGTGCGCCAAAGTTCCAAACCCAATTGTCGAATATGAAGCCTTGGTTGGTATAGCTGGCCGTAGGATAGTTGCTCGAAACGGCATGCATGAATTTGTTTTCGTCACTGGTTCCGCTGTTCGCGGGATCGGCCACGGGATTCGCACCGCTGAAGATGCCGACGGAGTAAACGGTCGCCCCCGCGTCCTTCATCGACTTCGCAGCGGAGACAGCATCCCTGGCCACCTTCTCTTCGAAACCGTTGCTGCTCGTCGGCGAACCGTCGGTGAAGAACACCACAATCTTCTTAGCGTTCTCGCGACCCGAGGTCTGGCCATCCGCAAGTTCCAACCCATAGTCAGCCTGCGTTGCACCGGCAGGCTTAATGGCATTGACGGTCGACTTCAAGTCATCCGCCAACGACCCGACGCACGAGGTCAGGTCCTTCATCACCTGGCTGTAGTTGTAGGTGTACCCGCCCTCGCGATAGGTATTGTTACCTACCTGATTGCTTATCTTCCCCGCAAACTTCACGAGCGAAACCTGATGCTGCTGGGCAGGGTCGCTAATGTTTGCGTTCTGCTTCGCAATCTCGTCGATGAACGAGTTCGCCGCAGCCTTGAGCGCATCAATCCTCTTCGTGTTGTCGCCGCTGCCCATGGGATTGTCCATCGAACCCGAGGCATCGAGGACCAGCACGATATCGAGCGGCTGCGCGATCTTCGACTTCAAGTTCGACGTGGACGAAAGCGCCGAGAACGCCGTGAGGAAATCCGCCTCGGAGCTTTTCTCGATCGTTATCGTTCCGTCCGCCCCTGTCAGAGCGACGCCCTCGGTCGACACCGTCTTGTCGGTCCAAATGCGGCCGACGCTCTGGGTCGAGTAATCCAGACCCCAATCCCTCCACGTGCTCGCCGTATTGGGGTCGGCCACCGTGTCCTTGTCGCCTGCGGCATAGGGCGTGGTTCCTGCGCCCGACGCGCCCGATTCCGCAGAAGCGCCTTCATCGGCGAACGAAAGCGTCGGCATGCCGACGGTCAGCGCGAGAAGCGCTGAAAGCAAGATGTTACGAATCTTGGTGCGTTTCATGATGGAACCTCCGTCCCCCTTGCCTCGGAATCCTCGCGTGCTCGACGTTGTCTCGCGCCAGAAACGGCACCTTTCTTATTCCCGTCTTCATTCATTGCTCCTCTCCTCGTATACGCGCATCTAATTGCGCACTACTACCCTTCCATCATGAAGGGAAACGGGTGAGGGGGTAACGTTCGTAGATGCGCAAGGGGGTTTCGTATATACGAAACCCCCTTTGTGAGTTCTCGCTATCTATTCGCATCGAATGTCCGCATTTTCGAAAAGGAGCAGGACGCGAAGTATCCCGATTTTCGGCGATTTCGGCGACTTGGCCAAATGTCCCCCTTGAAAAGGTTGTTCACGATATCGCAACCGTTCACCTCGTTTTCACCCTGTATAATGTCGCTCAGAGGAAAGTTGTTCAATCTGTAGCAGAAAAGGCATTTTATGAACGCCATTGCGAAAAATACCTTTATCGCGATGGTTTCGCTCGCGCTCTTCTACTTCATTTTTCTCGAGAGCAACTCGTTTTACCGGTTGATTTTCATTGTTAGCCGAACACCCGCGCCGTAATCGGCGTTTTCGCAG
>ERZ827108.3238-NODE-3238-length-14260-cov-2.544527_pt1 | contig 14260 bp, 10 predicted proteins | sample MGYA00519921_ERZ827108 | MGnify/ENA primary metagenome ERZ827108 (study PRJEB31778, sample SAMEA3449258) | human gut metagenome | biome: human gut; feature: human-associated habitat; material: faeces | place: United Kingdom | collected 2010/2012 ... | reverse complement strand
TCCGCCGTGGCGAAGGTCCAGCCCTTTTCCTTCAGGTGTGTCATGCAGACGGTTTCCAGATTAGGGATATCCACGCCGTACACCACGTCTCCCAAATAATCCGTCACCTCTTTTACCACCGGGACCAGCATGGCCTCCGCCGCCGCGCGAGCGCAAAAGTCCGACTGCCCCACAACCATCCCCGCCAGGAACGCTCCCAGCACCATGGAAGCGCCGAAGAATTTCGCGGAGCACACCGCTACGCCCAGAGCAATGACCAGCACCGCCAGCGTAAACAGGTCCCGCGCTCCCGTCCGCGCCACGTAGCGCAGCACCAGCGGAATGATTTTTTTTCCGGCAAACAGCGTCAGGGCCACCAGCAGGGACAGCTTGACGAACATCCAGCCCAGTTCGTAGAGAATGCCGCTCCAGTCCCCGGCACCGCTCTGGCGCGCCTCCATCACGGCGGGGATGAGCACCAGCAGCAGAATGGTGAACAGGTCCTCCACCACCAGCCACCCCAGGGCCACATGGCCGCTCGGCGTATGGAGGTTCTGGTTGTCTTCCAGGACTCGTGTAAGCACTACGGTGCTCGCCACGGAGATCGCCATGCCGAACACCAGCCCGGAAATCGTGGACCATCCGAACATCCAGCCCACCAGTACCCCCAGCACCGTAGCCACGGATATCTGCACCACGGCTCCCGGCACCGCGACCCTCTGCACGGCAATCAAATCCTTCAAATGAAAATGGAGCCCCACGCCGAACATCAGCAGAATAACGCCCAGCTCCGCGAACTGCTCCACCGTGTGGGAATCCGCCACAAATCCCGGCGAATACGGCCCTACCACTACCCCGGCCAGCAGGTACCCGACCAGCGGAGACAAATGCAGTTTTCTGGCAATAAGGCCGAAAAGGAGAGCGGCGGTCAATCCGCCGACAAAAGTGAAGATGAGGCTGAAATCGTGATCCATACGCGCGTGACAAGTCTAAGAGGGTATCTTTGACCACCAGGTCGTTCCTACGCTATCGCGTTTGATTTCCCCTCACAAGAACGCATTGCGCCGCACTGGAATGCAGTCGCATTTTTCTTGCCGGGGGGAATCTGCGGCAGGAAAAACGGGGCCTGGCAGGATTCTATCATATTTTTATTTTTATTAAAAACTCCGTTTTTATTGTATTTTCAATCGTTTCTAATTGACTTTACGCATACGGGATTCCTATAAAGCGTGTTGATGAAACTCACCCTATCTATCCTATCCTGTCTGACGGGCCTCTCTACCCTGGCCCCCATGGGCTGGGCAGCCACCCATGAAATCACTACCAAGAACTTCCACATCACGCTCCTCGGCAACGGGGACGGTCCGGCGGACTGGATGGGGACCCGTGACTGGAGTGACGACCAGATAGCCGCCGTCACCACCACCCTCAATATCTGGGACGATACCTTCCGCAACACCGCTTCCCGGAAGATTGAAGCGACCATTTCCTGGGGGGCCCTTGAAGAAGGCGTCCTGGCAGGTTCTTTCTCCAATTACGTCGAATACGACGGGGAAAACTACAATGCGGCCACTTCCACGGAAGTCATCTGGAAAGAAGGGGAAGACGTCGTGATGGAGGAAGGGGAAATGGATTTCAGGCTCCAATTCAATCCCGTCTACGGTTTCAGCACAGGCAATACCACGCCCCAGAACGCCACAGACTTCATCAGCGTCCTTCTGCATGAAATCGGGCATAACGTCGGCTTCAACTCGCTGAATGATACAGGAACATACGGAGAATACTACACGATCTGGGATTCCCTGATCACGGATGCCCAGGGCAACCATCCGGGAGATGCGGGCTTCAATTACCAGACCGGCGTTTCCTACACGATTGGTTCCGGAGGCCTCACTGTTTACAATCCCTTTGTTTTCGCTCCCGGTTCCAGCATGTCCCACGTGGACGCTGCAAGCGACCCGAACGCCCTGATGCAATATTCCATCGGGGAGGGCATCCAGAGGAGAAACCCCAGCGACCAGGAAAAAGCCCTCCTTGCGGAGATGGGCTGGGTGCTCAAGGATGACCCCACCTATTATGCGTCCGTGGACGGCGCTTCCATCACGGACCAGATTGACCTGAATTTCTTCACTTCCGTTCTCGTCAACCGGAACATGACCATTGATCCGGGTGAAGGCGCTACTATCGTCCTGCCCTCCCTCAGAGGAGACAAGGCGGAATACAACGTCACCATCACTGCGGGGAAAGCGCTGACCGTCAATCTCTCCAACACCGCCATGGACTCCATCTGCGCCGGAGAGGTCATCGGCAATGACGCCAATTTCATCAAGACGGGGGCTAAAAACCTGGTGCTGGGCGGCGGCTTTTCCACCAGCGGAGCTCTGGACGTACAGCAGGGGGACTGGTGCTTTCCGGCGCTTCCAACACCATCGGGGAGCTGAAGATGAACGGAGGAACCTTCGGCGTGTCCCAGCTTGCCAGGGAGGAAGCCACAGCCAAGGTCGGAAAGCTGACCGGCACCCGGGGCTCCATCAATCTTCTCCATTCCACCCTTACTCTGACCGGAACGGACAATACCATTTCCAGCGGCCTCAAACTGGTAGGCTCCGGCACCGTCGCCCTGGCGGAAGGAAAGTCGCTTGCCTTTGACGGCAGCAACACCATTGGAGACGCCATCTACATTGACGGTACCCGGAACGGTACCCTGCACATCACCCAGGGAACGCTGGCCTTCACCAACCAGGCCCGGATGGAAATAGCTACGCTGGCCCTGGATTCCGCCGCTTCCACCCTGAACGCGGGAGCCACCCGGAACATTGTCATTCATTCCATCACGGGAGACGGTGTTCTGGCCGCCCAGGGCGGCCAAATCACCCTGGATACGGCCAATCCCCTCACGTGGAACGGAACTCTCCAGGGCACGGGCACGCTCAGCAAGAAAGGAGCCGGCGCCCTGACGCTGGGAAGCGCCGGAAACGCGGGGTTCCATCTGGATTCCACCAGCGGAGCCATCATCCTCGCTTCCGAATCCTCCGCCTACGGAGCCATGATGCTGAACGGAGGCGGCATTTCCATCTTCCATGCGTCCTCCACCACCCGTTTCTCCGGGCAGGAAGGCGCTCTAACACTGAATGACGCCACCCTGGAGATGAGCGGAACGGCCAATGTCCTGACGGAAAACGCCTCCATCACCGGCACCGGCATCCTGCGGCTGAACGCGGATTCCATGCTGGCCATCCGCAACGGCAACAAGCTGGACACGGACATCACTATTGCCGGCTCCGGCCTGCTGGCCGTCCAGGAAGGAACCTTCACCCTGTCCGGAAATGCCAGGTTTGACGGAGCGGCGGTCGCCGTGGGTCCGGAATCCGCTGCCGCCGCGCTGGACCTGGGCTCCACACGCAATTCCATGGTGGGCGGCCTGCTGGGGAAAGGCTCCGTGATCTTCAACAACGGGGAACTCGCCCTCCATGCGGAAAAATCCTCCGTTTTTTCCGGCTCCTTCCAGGGGAACGGCACAATCAACAAGGCGGGGAAAGCGGCATGGACCTACACCGGCGCGGGGTCAGACACCCTGAACCTCAACATTACGGAAGGGGAAGTGGCCCTGATCCGTGATTCAGCCAATCCCATTCTGCTCCATTCCCTGACGGTTGATGCCACCGGGACGCTTACGCTCGCCATGGCCTCCGCCGGAGCCGCCCATAATACCACGCTTCTCCTTAACGGAACAAGCCAGTTCATGAACGGTTCCACCATCACGCTCGTGATTAATCCCCTGCTGGCGCAGACCAATACTCCCTTCATTTCCACGGAAGACGGAGCCACGCTGACCATTCAGGGAGACCGCAACGGGACCACCCTCAATATTGAATCCAACGTCGCCGCGCCGGAAAGGATGCTGGAACTGGTTCTCTTTGAAGGGAACATGGTGGGCAGCTACCTCAATATCAACGCTTACGGCGCGCTGGGCACCTATTATTCCGAGCTGCATGCGGAAAACCGGGACGGCCAAATCGTGCTGACAGGAACCCGCAAGGCGGACAACGCCCTGCTCGCCACGGCTGATACCTCCAATTCCGCCGCCGGGGCCGTCCTGCTCTGGAACTGCGGGGAGATCAAGGACGGAACGGAGCTGAGCTCCCTGAACCGCGCCGTTTCCAACGCCTGGAACGACGGAGATTACGCGAGGGCCAACCGCCTTCTGAGCGCCTCCGCCGGAACGGCCATTCCCGGCATCCTGGCCGCGCAAAGGTCCGGCCTGCGGAGGGAAATGACCTTCATCCGCAACCGCGCGGAAACCATGGGCCTCAATCCCGACTACATTCAGGGAGACCTTCCCCAGGTGAACGGCTGGATTGAAGCCAACGGGGGCAGGGATTCCCTGGACGGTTCCAATGAAGGCAACGGTTTCACCCTTAACTCCTGGGGAGGCACCGCCGGGCTGGACGTCAACTGCTCGGAGAATTTCACTTTGGGCGCGGCCTTCTCCGCCAACTATGGGGATTACTCCTCTGACGGGGCTGATTCCGCCTCCGGCGACCTGGACACCTACTACGTGAGCCTCTTCGGCCACTACCGCCACAGGAAATGGGGCCACTCCCTCATTCTCTCCGGAGGCTGGTCAGATGCGGATATTACCCGCAGCGTACGCCATGAACTGGGAAGCTACCAGGCCAGCTTCAGCACCACCGGCATGAGTTTCGGAGCCATGTATGAGCTCACTTATGACCTGGTTCTCAACAAACGCCGGACGGCCATCCTTCAGCCGGTCGCCAATGTCAGCGTCATGCACTCCTCCGTGGACGGCTTCAATGAAGCCGGCGCAGGCGGAGCGGGACTCCGCGTGGATGACATGGATATTACCACCGGAAGCGTGGCCGCCGGTCTGCGCCTGAAAGGCGTTCTGGGTTCCAACCTGACCGGGCGTGATATCACGGGAGAATTCCGCGTTCTGGTTTCTCAGGACTTCGGGGAGGACAAGGCACAGGCCAACGTGGCCTACCTGGCCAATCCGGGCCTTGTCCAGACCATCAGGGGAGCCAAGCTCGGCCGCACCGGCGTCCAGCTGGGCGCAGGCCTCAGCATTCCCTGCTCCGACTACGGCGCCGTTTATGTGGACGGCAATGCGGATCTCCGCTCCGGAGACACCTCCATCGGCGGAGCCCTCGGCTACCGTTACAACTTCTGATCCGGCTCAGGCCTGATTTGACAAGCGCCATGCCTGCATGTCCGGGCATGGCGTTTTCATTATCCGCGGCATCCACATCTCAAGCCGTCGTGCACGGGCTTACCACCTCCCAGGCTGTTTTTCCGGACGCAGGTGTTTCTCGTACGCCTTTGCGCCAGGCGGTTACCGTGTTACCGCCCCATCCGCAGGAATTCCTCTCTTTTTCCCCGGATTATTTTGATAAACATTGATAATGATTGTTATTTTATTTGAATTTCATGGTAACATAATTTATATTTATTAAAAATAACCTCTTCCCAAATTCATGGCTGAAAATTCAACATTCGAGGAACAGTGGACCCTTCTCAGGAAGGAAACGGGAATGGAAGACGCTCCCCTCCGGCAAAAGCTGGAACACTTCATTTTCCGGCAATATGGCCGGGTGGTTTTGGTGCATTACGTAAAAGCCTTGTCGGCCCTGGAACTCAGCCATCATTTCTACCTGCGGTTCCGCAGGCGGAGCCGTTCCGTGGCGGAACCTATTCTTTACTGGACCGTCCTTGCGGAAACAACCATCAACATGACGCTTGAAGGAGTAAAGGATGTCCAGCCGTCCATCACTCCTCCTGCACGTGCCGGTGTTGTCTCCCAGCTCGACATGTTAAAAGACTGCTACCTCCTTTATTTGAGGGACCGGCAGCATCCCTGCTGGCCTCCGGCATCCCGCAGAAGCCGCATCATTCGGGACAAATGGAATGCGCCGGAGCTGGAAGCCTCCTATTTTCCCCGGCTGTGCCTGAAAAACACGGACTGCCACTATGCCAACGTCATGAACATACTGCTGGGGGAAACGCTGCACTTCCTGACTGCCCTCCAGCAAATCAGGGACCACGGAAAAACCCTGCTGGAGCTTAAAAAAGAGCAGCACCCGGACGCTTCCCCGGACGGCGCTCCGTCTTCATCCCCTCGCAGCCCGGAACAACTTCCGTGCGGCAAGCGTTGAAGGCAGCCTGCGCTTCTTCCGCCAGAGGGAAGGAAAGGCCGCCGGAACCCTACAGAATCAGCATGCAATCCCCGTAGGAAAAAAACCTGTACCGTTCCCGGATGGCTTCCAGGTAGGCTTTCATGACCAGCTCCTTGCCGGCAAAGGCGCTGACAAGCATGAGCAGCGTGCTCTGGGGCAGGTGGAAATTCGTGATCAGGGCATCCACCACCTTGTACTTGTAGGGTGGATAAATAAAAATGTTCGTTGACCCGGAGCACTCCCTTAACGGCAGTCCTTCCGCGGTAGCCACATGCTCCAGCGCGCGAACGCTGGTGGTGCCCACGGCAATCACCCTCCCGGCCTCATTAATCGCCCTCGCGGTGGCTTCAGGCAGGAAAAAATGTTCCGTGTGCATCTGGTGGTCTTCAATCCTGTCCGCCTTCACGGGACGAAACGTTCCCACGCCCACGTGCAGCGTCAGAAAATCATGGGGAACGGCCGCCAGCAGCTCCGGCGTAAAATGCAGCCCGGCCGTGGGAGCGGCAATCGCCCCTTCATGCCTGGCGTAAACAGTCTGGTAGCGCTCCTTGTCGGACGGGTCGCTCTCCCGGTTCATGTAATGGGGAAGCGCCAGGCGGCCGTACTTTTCCTCATCCACCTCCCGGTCAAACCGGATGAGGCGGTAGCCTTCCCCGTCAATGCCTTCCACGGTGCCCACCGCATCACCGATGGAGACCGTACGCCCCAGCTTCATCTTGCGCCCGGGGCGCACCATGCACTTCCACAGCAGGGGGTTGAGCACCTCTGCACGCACCACTTCAATGGCGCCGTCATTGGAAAAATACCTTGCGGGAACCACCCTGGTATCATTCAGGATGAAATGGTCCCCTTCCCGCACATATTCCGGCAGGTCGCAAAAATGCCTGTGCTCAATCAGGCCGGTATCCCGGTGGATGACCATCATCCGGGAGGCGGCGCGGTCCGGGAGGGGGCGGTCCGCTATCAACTCTTCCGGCAGCGGATAATCAAAATCAATGGTGCGCACGGCCAAGTGCATTGCCACGAATCCGCCGAAAGGTCAATACCTTTAAACCATAGGTAACACAATTATATCTTTACCCTGCTTCGGTTAATATGGTATGGAAGGATACATGAACAATTTGCTGTTAGCAAACATCTCCAACGCCACCGCCTGGGGGACCATCCTGGTGATCGTCCTCGTCATCTTCCTGGTCATCTTCTTCGCCATCATCGCCAAATTCTTCAAGACATGGTTGCGCGCGCGCCTCGCGAAAGCCCCTGTCTCCATGAGCAACATGCTGGGAATGTGGCTCCGCAAAGTGCCCTACCCCCTGGTAGTGGACACCCGCATCACGGCGGCCAAGGCCGGACTGGACATCAGCACGGATGAACTGGAAGCCCACTTCCTGGCCGGCGGCGACATCGTGGACTGCGTCCTCGCCCTGATTGCTGCGGAAAAAGCCGGCATCCCGCTGAGCTATGACCGTGCCTGCGCCATTGACCTGGCCGTGAAAGGCACGTCCAAGACCGTGCTGGAAGCCGTGCGAACCTCCATCAACCCCCGCGTCATCGACTGCCCGAACCCCAGCTCCGGCCAGACGCGCCTGACGGCGGTGGCCCGTGACGGCATTGCCGTGGCAGTGCGTGCCCGCGTGACGGTGCGCACCAACCTGGACCTTTTCGTAGGCGGCGCCACGGAAGAAACGGTGGTCGCCCGCGTCGGGGAAGGCATCGTCTCCGCCGTAGGCTCCGCGCCCTCCTACAAGGATGTTCTGGAAAAACCGGAGGTAATCTCCCGCACCGTGAGCGACAAGGGCGTGGACGCCGCCACGGCGTTTGAAGTGCTTTCCATTGACATTGCAGACGTGGACGTGGCCGGCAACGTGGGCGCGCGCCTCCAGGCCGAACAGGCGGAAGCGGACAAGCAGATTGCCCAGGCCAAGGCGGAAGTCCGCCGCGCCGCCGCCGTAGCCACGGAACAGGAAATGGCCGCCAAAACGCAGGAAATGCGCGCCAAGGTGGTGGAAGCGGAAGCCCAGATTCCCATGGCCATGGCGGAAGCCTTCCGCAACGGCAACCTGGGAGTGCTGGATTATGCCCGCTACCAGAACGTAGTGGCCGATACCAAGATGAGGGATTCCATTGCCAAGCCGGATGCTTCCCCCTCTTCCATTAAATAAATTCTCAGGCCACCGGAGAGACCGGATTTTCTCTCCGGTGGCCCTTCCTCCTTTATGGATTCACTGGCATACATGCTCGCCTCCGGCGGCGATGACGACAGCCTGAAGCTCTGGTTCTGGCTGATCGTGGGGGCGATCTTTCTCATCAAGAAAGTAATTGAGTTTTTGAAACCAAAAGAAAAAGATGAGGAAACGCCCGTCCTGGACACGGAAGACCATCATGAAAAACGCGTGAAGGAAGTCATTGCGGAAATGCGCCGGACCAATCCGCAGCCGCGGCAGCCACAGCCGGCACGGCCACAGGCTCCGGCGCTCCGCGCCCCTCCGCCCCACCCGTGGAGCTTCCCACTCCCGCCGTGGCCCGCAAGCGCCGTCCTGAACCGGAACCCAAGCCGGAGTGGACGGCGGAAACCGCCCAGCAAACCGCCCAGAACGTGCTGGAACGCTACGTAAAGGCCACGGAAGAAGCCCGGCAGTCCATGCGTTCCCTGTCTGACGCGGAACAGGCCGCCCTGCATCGTTTGCAGGAAAGGGAAATGAAGGAAAGCCGGCCTGAACCGCTTCCCACGGTCGCCGCGTCCGAACCTCTTTCCCTGAAAAACTCCCTGCGCCGTTCCCAATCCTTGAAAACGGCCATTCTTTATCAGGAAATCCTGGGCAAGCCCAGAGCGCTCCGGGGCATTTCCTTCAGCGGGGAATAATAGAGGGGAGGAGGGGGTTTCTCCCTCCGTCCATTCAAAAACCGGTTTTTCCTGGATTTGAAGGAAAGTTTTCAGAATATTTTTTATCGGGAAGGTTGTATGAAGGCCGGGAAACCGGACAAGTCCGGCTGGATGGAAAGCTCATCTTGAAGCCCGCAGGGCGGGTAAATCTGGAAGATGGATGAATCAACCTTTCATTCCCAGTCGGAGGCGCTCGTCCATGCCGCGGCAACTCCTGCCTTTTTCTTCATTCCCCCTTGCCTGGAAAGGAAAGGGGAGGTACCCTTCACCCGCAATGACAGATTCACCTTTGCAGATAGCCGGACGCCAATTCACCTCCCGCCTGATGGTGGGAACGGGAAAGTTTTCTTCCAATGAGAGCATGAAAGAAGCTCTGGAAGCTTCCGGCTCCCAAATTGTGACGGTGGCTCTGCGCCGGGCGGACCTGACGGGCTCCCATGACCCCGCCGCCAATATTCTGGATTTCATCAACCCTGAAAAATACCTTATTCTCCCGAACACCAGCGGAGCGACAACGGCGGAAGAAGCCGTGCGACTGGCGCGACTGGCGGCGGCAGCCGGACTCCCCAACTGGATCAAGCTGGAAATCCATCCGGACGCCCAGTATTTGATGCCGGACCCCATTGAAACGCTGAAAGCGGCGGAAATCCTGGTCAGGGAAGGCTTCACGGTGCTTCCCTACATCAATGCGGACCCCGTGCTGGCCAAACGCCTCCAGGAAGCCGGAGCGGCAGCCGTCATGCCTCTGGGCGCTCCCATAGGCACCAACAAGGGCGTGCTGACCAGGGAGCTGATCAACATCATCATTGAACAGGCCGTCGTGCCCGTAGTGGTGGACGCCGGGCTGGGAGCCCCCAGCCATGCGGCGGAAGCCCTGGAGATGGGGGCGGACGCCGTGCTCGTCAATACGGCCATCGCCGCCGCCGGAGACCCCGCCTCCATGGCGGAAGCGTTCGCGCTGGCCTGCCGCGCCGGGCGCATGGCCCATCTGGCCGGCCTTCCCGCCGTTTCCGTCCGGGCTGCCGCCACCAGCCCCCTCACTTCCTTCCTGCATTAAAAGTGCAACGGGAGGGAAAGCGTTTCTTTCCTAACCCCCACAGCCTAGGAAGCCTTGGAAGCCCCCTTCGCCAGCTTTTTGCGAATGAAAAATTCCAGAATGAAACAGGCGGCCACAAACAGGAGGATCAGCGGAATCAGATAAGGCTGGCTGAAGAACATCTGGTAGAAAAAGGCTCCCAGAATAAACAGCATCAGCAGGAACCCGAGGATGATCAGCAGCGCGTTCCCCTGCGTCTCTTTCCGGAGCCGCCAATGGGCAACGAACACCGCCAGGTAGCTGATCAGGAAACAGGCCCCCGCCAGATTGGCGATGGCTACCAGGTTAAAGGCATTCGTCATCACCAGAATGCCCAGCAGAAGATAGAAAAAGCCTTCCGTGCCGCTGCCCCAGAAAGGCTGCTTGAAGATGGCTCCCAGCTGGCCGTTGCGCGCCAGTGCCCGGGAAATGTCCAGCATGCTGAACATGGTGGCGTTAATGGCTGACGCCGTGGCAATGAGCGCCGCCACGGATACGGCCATGAAGCCCCACACGCCCAGCACGGGATAGGCGGCCTGCGCCACGGCGGTTTCCGTGTGGCTTTCCAGGGAAGTGGCGGGAACGTTGGTCAGCACTACGTAGGAAAGCACCAGGTACAGAACCAGCACGATGCCGATAGCCAGGAAAATGGCCTTGGGCAATGTTTTGGAAGGATTTTTCAGATTGCCCGCCGTATTGGCCATCATGCCGTAGCCGGCAAACGCGAAAAACGTCAGTCCCACGCTCCCCAGCAGCCCGTCCAGTCCTTTCACCGGAATGGGGTCCGCGCCCACTGGCACGGAAGAACCGAAGCTGGCAAGCATCAGAACCGTCAGAATAAGCAGCTTGAACGCCACCATCACCACCTCCGACTTCCCTACGGCCTTGGCTCCTCCCATGTTCAATGCTCCCAGCAGCAGAATGGCCACGCTGGCGAAAAGGGCGGTGGAATAGATGTTGGTTAATTCGTCCGGCAAAAACAGGCGGGACGCATAGGCCCCGAAGGACTTGGCGACCAGGGCCACGGTAATGACCAGCGTTCCCAGGTAAATCAGCGTCAGCGCGCCGGAGAGGGTCTTATGGGAAAAAGCCTCGTTGAAATAATCCATGATTCCTCCGGAACCGGGATAACGGGAACCCAGCTTGGCGTAGGTATAACCGGAAAGCAGGGCCGCGACGCCTCCCAGCAGGAAGGACCAGTACACGTTTTTGCCCGCCATCAGGGTCGCCTGACCCATGAGGGCGAAAATTCCCGCTCCTACCATGGAACCTATTCCCAATGCAATCACGCTCCACAGGGATAAATATTCTTTTGGAGCCTTCCCGTGCATAAGGGAATTAGAGAGCTTACAGGGACGGAACGTTGACCTTTCCATACGAGATGACACGTCCTGCCGGTCCGGAACGCCCCGCAGCGTCATCATGACTATTCAGGCACGGCTTTCCCCTTGAACCGTCCGCAGGCGGCATGTAGGGTACGGCTGATGATCAAAACCGCCATTTTTGATTTTGACGGAACGCTTGCGGATACCATACCCCTGTGCCGGGAAGCCTTCCGCCGCGCCGTCCGGGAACTGGACGGCAGAACGTTGACGGATGAGGAAATCGAACGCCAGTTCGGGCCGGACGACCTGGGCGTCATCCAAAGACTGCTTCCCGGAAAGCCGGAACTGCACGAAAAAGGCAGGGAACTGTTCCTCCGCTATTACCATGAGCTGCATCCGGAACTGGCGCCCACTCCCTTCCCCGGGGCGGCCGGACTGCTGCACGCCCTGCGCAGCCGCGGCATCCGTCTGGCCATGGTCACCGGCAAACGCCTGGAAAGCGCGGAGATTTCCCTTCAATTTTTCCATCTGGCCGAGTTCTTCCCCATTCTGGAAACAGGCTCCCCTGAGGGCGGCGTGAAGCCGGACCGCATCAGGCGGGCGCTGGACCGCCTGGACTCTTCCGCCGGGGAAGCCATCTACATCGGGGATTCCCCCACGGACGTGGACGCATGCCGCGCCGTTCCCATCCGCATTCTTGCCGCAGGATGGGCCGCGGAGGCGGATGTAAAGGGGCTCGAAGAACGGAAGCCTGACTACCTCCTGACCCGCTTTGAAGACCTGGACCGCTTTTTCCGGGAACATGATGGGAATGAGGGCCTTTAATATTGCAATCCCGCAGGAAATCGGACACCATTACTCACCCCGTTAACACCAATCCTTCCATGACTCCCCAGAAAGAATCCGGAAAAGAGGGCCTGAAAATCCTGCTCATGCTCGCCAGCGTCATCGTCATCACGGCCGGGCTGCAGGCGGGGAAGCCGGTGCTGCTCCCCATCGTCCTGTCCGGCTTTCTGGCGATCGTCAGTTACCCGCTGACCACTTTTTTCAAGGGCCGTCTTCGTTTTCCGCACTGGCTGGCGGTAACCTTCACGGTGATCATGGACTTCGGCATTCTTGTGGGCCTGGCCTATCTGGCCCAGTACCTGGGGCAGGACCTGGCCCGGACGGTCACGGTCAAATACCAGCCCCTGATGATGGAGAAAATCCACGAACTCCGCGCCTTCCTCATTGAACGTGACTGGAACAATCTGGCGGACCAGATGCTTCAGGAACTCCCGGACCTGCTCAACGGGCAGCGCATCGTGGCGTTCTCCACGGGGGTGATGGGGCAGCTCGCCTCCATGCTGACCTTCACCACCCTGATTCTGATCCTGATGACCTTCTTCCTGGGGGAAGCCCCCCGCTTCCGGATGAACATCAACAAACTGGGCAACAACAGCGACACGGGAATCCGCAAATTTTCCAAAGCTCTGGCCGGAGTACAGAAATACCTGATTATCAAGACCTTCATTAGCGCAGCCACCGGACTGCTGGCCTTCCTGCTTTGCTACTACATGAAGGTGGACTTCCCGCTGCTGTGGGGCATCGTGGCCTTCGCGCTCAACTTCATCCCCACCTTCGGCTCCATCATCGCGGCCATTCCCCCCACCTTGCTCGCCATGCTCCTGATCAGCCCCACCGCGGGCATCATCGTAGCCGGCGGCTACCTGGTGATCAACACGGTCCTGGGGAGTTGCCTGGAACCCATGCTGCTGGGCCGCCAATTCGGCATCGTGACAAGCATGGTCCTGCTTTCCGTCATCTTCTGGGGCTGGGTATGGGGCCCCATCGGCATGCTGCTGGCCGTCCCCATCACCATGCTGATCAAGCTCGGGCTGGAAAGCTCCAAGGATCTCGCCTGGATCGCCCAGCTCATCGACAACCCCCCTACGCCCAGATTCCCGCTCCCTCCTCTCCATTCCGGGAAAACCAACGAAAGCACAACCAAGGAATAATCCATGCATTCATTCGCATATAAAAACGGCACGCTCTACTGTGAAAACGTCAACCTCCAGGAACTGGCGGACAAGGAAGGCACCCCCCTGTACGTCTACAGCAAGCAGACCATTCTGAACCATTTCCACCGCCTCAGGGAAGCCCTGGCGCCCCTTAACGCGGAAGTGGCCTACGCCGTCAAGGCCAGCTCCAACATCGCCATCCTGAACCTCATGGCCCGCAATGGCGCGGGGTTCGACATCGTTTCCGGCGGAGAACTCTTTCGCGTCCTCAAGGCCGGGGGGGACCCTTCCAAATGCACCTATGCCGGCGTGGGAAAAACAGAGGCGGAAATCCGCTACGCCCTGGAACAGGGCATTTACTGCTTCAATGTGGAATCGGAGACGGAACTGCGCGCCATTGACGCCATCGCCGCGTCCATGGGAGTAAAGGCTCCGGTAGCCGTGCGCGTCAATCCCAATGTGGAGGCGGGAACGCACAAATACATCACCACCGGGAAGGCTGAAAACAAATTCGGCGTGGACTTTGAACTCATTGAACCTCTTTACGAGATGGCGGCCCGCGAACTTCCGAACCTCCAACTCAAGGGCCTGCAGATGCACATCGGCTCCCAGCTCACCCAGGCGAAACCCTTCCTGGAAGCCGTCAGGAAAGTGGCTCCGCTGGCCGCCGCGCTGAAAGAAAAGCACGGCATCGAATTCTTCTCCATCGGCGGCGGCATCGGCATCGTTTACCAGGATACGCTGGATTCCGGCGTCAAGGAATGGTGGAATGAAGACTGCGCCCAGCTCACGCTGAGCACTTA
>ERZ827108.3236-NODE-3236-length-14260-cov-21.983668_pt1 | contig 14260 bp, 8 predicted proteins | sample MGYA00519921_ERZ827108 | MGnify/ENA primary metagenome ERZ827108 (study PRJEB31778, sample SAMEA3449258) | human gut metagenome | biome: human gut; feature: human-associated habitat; material: faeces | place: United Kingdom | collected 2010/2012 ... | reverse complement strand
ATCTTCCATACCTTCGATACGTCCACGACGGGAGTTGATATCACCGATAACATCACCCATGTATTCTTCAGGCATTGTTACGTCAACCTTCATGATAGGCTCAAGTAAGGCAGGATCTGCTTTCTTCATAGCATCTTTGAATGCTAAGGAACCAGCTACCTTGAATGCCATTTCAGAAGAATCGACTTCATGGTAAGATCCGTCGTATACTGTAGCGTGTACACCAACAACAGGGAATCCACCAAGGATACCAGCTTTTGCTGCTTCTTCGATACCAGCACCAACTGCAGGGATGTATTCTTTAGGAATAGCACCACCAACAACTTCGGAATCGAATTTGAATGTTTCTTCTCCGTTAACGTCCATAGGCTCGAAACGAACTTTACAGTGTCCGTACTGACCACGTCCACCGGACTGTTTAGCGTACTTAGAATCGATATCAACTGCTTTTGTGAAGGATTCTTTGTATGCTACCTGTGGAGCACCAACGTTAGCTTCTACTTTGAACTCACGAAGGAGACGGTCAACGATGATCTCAAGGTGAAGCTCACCCATACCAGCGATGATTGTCTGTCCTGTTTCCTGATCTGTATGAGCGCGGAAAGTAGGATCTTCTTCTGCAAGTTTTGCAAGAGCTTCTGCCATCTTGCCCTGTCCAGCTTTTGTCTTAGGCTCGATAGCGAGCTCGATAACTGGATCTGGGAATTCCATAGACTCAAGAATTACTGGATGCTGTTCATCACAGATTGTATCACCAGTAGTAGTGAACTTAAATCCAACTGCTGCTGCGATATCTCCTGAGTATACTTTATCTAATTCCTGACGTTTGTTGGCATGCATCTGAAGGATACGTCCAACACGCTCTTTTTTGCCTTTTGTAGCATTTAAAATGTAAGAACCAGAGTTCATTGTTCCGGCATATACACGGAAGAAAGCAAGCTTTCCAACGAATGGGTCTGTCATAATCTTGAATGCTAAAGCTGCAAATGGAGCATCGTCAGATGCAGGAACTTCTACTTCATTACCTTCTAAGTCCTGACCTTTGATGGCTTCTACATCTGTAGGAGCTGGCAGATATTCGATAATAGCGTCAAGAAGTTTCTGTACACCTTTGTTTCTGTAAGCTGTACCACAGCAAACAGGAACCATTGTACAGTTACATGTTCCTTCACGGAGAACTCTCTTTAACTCTTCAACGCTTGGCTCTTCTCCATCAAGGTAAGCCATCATTAAATCATCATCTGCTTCACAGATTTTTTCAACCATATCTGTGTGATATAATTCAGCATCATCCTTCATATCTTCTGGAATATCAATAATGTCAATGTCTTCACCCTTCTCATCGTTGTAGATGTAGGCTTTCATTTCCATTAAGTCGATAATTCCCTTGAAGTCATCTTCCTTACCGATAGGAAGCTGAATAGGAATCGCGTTTTTACCTAATCTTGTTTTGATCTGATCTACTGCACCGTAGAAATCAGCACCCATGATATCCATCTTATTGATGAATGCCATACGTGGTACATTATAGGTGTCTGCCTGACGCCATACATTTTCGGACTGTGGTTCAACACCGCCCTTTGCACAGAAGACACCAACAGCGCTGTCCAATACACGAAGAGATCTTTCTACCTCTACTGTAAAGTCAACGTGTCCTGGGGTATCAATAATATTGATACGATGCTCTAAAGCACCTTTTTTAGGTTTACAATCCTCTTCCAGAGTCCAGTGACATGTTGTGGCAGCGGAAGTGATTGTGATACCTCTTTCCTGCTCCTGTTCCATCCAGTCCATGGTAGCAGTACCTTCATGAGTATCACCAATCTTGTAATTTACACCAGTGTAATAAAGGATACGCTCTGTCAATGTTGTCTTACCAGCATCAATGTGGGCCATAATACCAATATTTCTGGTTCTCTCAAGTGGATATTCTCTTCCAGCCAAGGTTTTTTCCTCCTATAAAATGTATCCGGACGGCTGCATAATCTATGCAGCACATCCTGTGTAAATAACTTATTAGAATCTGTAATGTGCGAAAGCTTTGTTTGCTTCTGCCATTTTGTGCATATCTTCTTTTTTCTTTACAGATGCACCAGTGTTGTTCGCTGCATCCATAAGTTCTTTTGCAAGACGCTCTTCCATAGTCTTTTCACTTCTCTTACGAGAGTAAAGAGTAATCCAACGAAGAGCTAATGCCTGACGTCTGTCTGGTCTTACGTCGATAGGTACCTGATAAGTAGCACCACCGATACGTCTAGCCTTAACTTCCAGAGCTGGCATAATGTTGTTCATAGCCTCTGTAAATACTTCTAAGGCATCTTTTCCTGTTTCTTCCGCAATGCGGTCGAAAGCACCGTAAACGATTTTCTGTGCAACACCTTTCTTACCGTCTAACATGATGTTATTGATAAGCTTTGTTACCACTTTGTTATTGTAAATAGGATCTGGTAATACATCCCTTTTTGCGATATGTCCTTTACGTGGCACGGTTCTTCCCTCCTTAATTAAATGTGATTTTCATTTCTTCATTTCCATGAGGAAATGAAATATTAAATCATCGGTACTCATGGAAACTTCTGTTTCCGTTGTTCATGCTCGGACAAGTCAATATATTGCCTGCAACCAACAGAGAAAATATTGCTATTCCGGCATTCTCACTGATATTTATTTCTTAGGTTTCTTAGCACCGTATTTGGAACGAGCCTGGCGTCTGTTTGCTACGCCTGCTGTATCAAGAGTACCACGTACGATATGATATCTTGTACCTGGTAAATCCTTTACTCTTCCTCCACGGATAAGAACAACACTATGTTCCTGAAGGTTATGTCCTTCACCTGGGATATAGCTTGTTACTTCGATACCGTTGGAAAGACGTACTCTGGCAATCTTACGAAGCGCTGAGTTAGGCTTCTTAGGAGTTGCTGTCTTAACGGCTGTACATACTCCACGTTTCTGTGGTGAGCTGGCATCTGTTGGTCTTTTCTTTAAGGAGTTAAATCCTTTCTGAAGAGCAGGTGCCGTGGATTTCTTTGCTACAGACTGTCTTCCTTTTCTAACTAACTGGTTAAAAGTAGGCATTCTGAAATTCACCTCCATGCATATTTTCTAATGTGGTTGCTAATAGTTTCTTCTTTAGGTTAAACCAATATGACAAATCATCTTGATTATACCCATATGTGGACATAGTTATACATCGCACACAATCAAAGATTATATATTTAAAAAATCTTTTTGTCAAGGGGGAAATTGAATTTCATTTTTCTCGAAGTGCCAGAAACAGACGAACCCAGAAGAAACCAACTCCAGCCACAGTCAAGCCCCTGAGAATAAAATAATCCCTATCTGTGACTTGGGAGCAAGGTTTGAACGTTCGCGCGTCTAAGCGAACATTCAAACCGCAGCGACGAAAGTCACAGATAGGGATTATTTTATTCTCAGGGGTCGTCTGTCCTGTATCTTAATTAAAGATTTTCAGAATCCATCATCATTGCTGCATCCTCTGACTTCTGACCACGCATTTCTTCTTCCATAGAAGCTGCATCGTAGTCAAATTCGTCTGCTTCTTCGATCTTGTTGACAACTTTTCCTGTATCAAGATGAAGATTACGATACTTCTTTAATCCTGTTCCGGCTGGAATCAGTTTTCCTAAAAGTACGTTTTCCTTAAGACCAATTAATGGGTCAATCTTTCCTTTGATTGCTGCATCTGTAAGAACCTTTGTTGTTTCCTGGAAGGAAGCAGCAGATAAGAAAGAGCTTGTTGCAAGAGAAGCCTTTGTGATACCGAGAAGTGTCTGCTCTGCTGTTGCAGGCTCTTTTCCTTCTGCAAGAAGTCTTTCATTCTCATCCTCTAATTCAAGGATATCAATGAGTGCTCCTGGTAAGTACTGGCTATCTCCAGCTTCTTCAATACGAACTTTCTTAAGCATCTGGCGAACGATAATCTCGATATGTTTATCGTTGATATCTACACCTTGCAGACGGTATACACGCTGTACTTCACGCATCATGTAATCCTGAACTGCTCCTGCACCTTTGATTCTTAAGATGTCATGAGGATTTACAGAACCTTCTGTCAGTTCATCACCGGCCTCTAAGTAAGTACCGTCAAGAACTTTGATACGGGAACCGTAAGGAATTACATAATTTCTTGTTTCTCCGCTATCCTCATTTACTACAGTGATTTCACGTTTTTCTTTTGTTTCTTTTACATCCGCACGACCAGCAATTTCAGTGATGATGGCAAGACCCTTAGGTTTACGTGCCTCGAAAAGCTCCTCGACACGAGGAAGACCCTGTGTGATATCATCACCGGCTACACCACCGGCATGGAATGTACGCATAGTAAGCTGTGTACCAGGCTCACCAATGGACTGAGCAGCAATAATTCCGACTGCCTCACCAACCTGTACTGCCTGACCAGTTGCAAGGTTGGCACCGTAACATTTAGAACATGCACCGTTATGGGACTTACATGTTAACATTGTTCTGATCTTAACCTGCTGATATCCTGCGTTTACAATTGCTTTCGCACGCTTTGGAGTAATCATGCAGTTCGCTTCAACAATGATATTACCTTCTTTATCTTTGTAATCTTCTGCTGCATAACGTCCGCTGATACGATCCTCTAATGATTCGATTGTTTCTTTTCCATCCATGATAGCTTCTACATACATGCTTGGAATCTTGTTTGTTCCTTCGCAGCAATCCTGTTCACGAATAATCAGTTCCTGAGATACATCTACAAGACGTCTTGTCAGATAACCGGAATCGGCTGTACGAAGGGCTGTATCGGAAAGTCCCTTTCTGGCACCATGTGCAGAAATGAAGTACTCCAGTACGTCAAGACCTTCACGGAAGTTGGACTTGATAGGAAGTTCGATAGTACGTCCGGATGTATCGGCCATCAGTCCACGCATACCGGCAAGCTGTTTAATCTGCTGGTTAGAACCACGGGCACCGGAGTCAGCCATCATGAAGATGTTGTTGTACTTATCAAGACCACTGATCAGTTTATCTGTAAGTTCGTTATCGGCAGCGAACCATGTCTGTACTACTGCTTTATAACGTTCTTCTTCTGTCATGAAACCACGGCGGTACTGTTTTGTAATGTACTCAACCTGTTTCTGAGCTGCTGCAAGGATTTCTGGTTTTTCTTTTGGTACGGTCATATCGGAAATAGATACACTTAACGCACCAATTGTAGAATACTTATATCCAAGAGCTTTGATATTATCAAGAACCTCGGCAGTCTTAGTTGTACCATGTACGCTGATACAACGGTCAAGGATCTGTTTTAACTGTTTCTTACCACACTGAAAATCAACTTCTAACTTTAAGAAGTTATCTGGATCAGAACGGTCAACAAAACCTAAATCCTGAAGGATGATTTCGTTGAAAAGAAGACGTCCCATTGTACAATCTATAATACGGCTTCCCATTGTTCCGTCTGGTCTCATACCTCTTCTCTTTACTTTGATTCTGGAATGAAGTGTGATTACCTTGTTCTCGTAAGCAAGATATGCTTCATTTTCAGACTTAAAGCATTTACCTTCACCCTTAGCTCCTTCTTTTTCCATAGTCAGGTAGTAAATACCAAGGACCATATCCTGAGAAGGAACGGCTACTGGAGCACCATCAGATGGCTTCAGTAAGTTGTTTGGAGAAAGTAAGAGGAAACGGCACTCAGCCTGTGCTTCCTGGGAAAGTGGCAGATGGACAGCCATCTGGTCACCATCAAAGTCGGCATTAAACGCTGTACATACTAATGGATGTAACTTAATTGCTTTACCTTCTACTAATGTTGGCTCGAATGCCTGAATACCAAGACGATGCAAGGTAGGAGCACGGTTTAACATAACCGGATGTTCTTTGATAACATCTTCGAGTACATCCCAAACTTCTGGCTGTAACTTTTCTACCATCTTCTTGGCAGACTTAATATTATGAGCAAGACCGTTTGCTACAAGTTCTTTCATAACAAATGGTTTGAAAAGCTCGATAGCCATCTCTTTTGGAAGACCACACTGGTAAATCTTTAATTCTGGTCCTACTACGATTACGGAACGTCCTGAGTAGTCAACACGCTTACCAAGAAGGTTCTGACGGAAACGTCCCTGTTTACCCTTTAACATATCGGAAAGGGATTTTAATGCTCTGTTTCCAGGACCAGTTACTGGACGTCCACGACGGCCATTATCGATTAACGCATCAACAGCTTCCTGAAGCATACGCTTTTCGTTACGGATAATAATGTCTGGCGCACCAAGCTCTAACAGTCTCTTAAGACGGTTATTACGGTTGATGATTCTTCTATATAAATCATTTAAATCGGAGGTTGCAAAACGTCCACCATCTAACTGAACCATTGGACGGATATCCGGAGGGATAACCGGAACAGCGTCAAGAACCATCCATTCTGGACGGTTTCCTGACAGACGGAAAGCTTCTACAACTTCTAATCGTTTAATATTTCTTGCTTTCTTCTGACCGCTGGCATTCTTAAGACTCTTCTTAAGTTCTTCTGCTTCAGCCTCTAAGTCGATCTCTGCAAGAAGTTCTTTGATTGCCTCAGCACCCATTCCTACACGGAAGTTTCCAAGACCTTCATCAGAATTCCTATATTCTTCTGTTACACGACGGTACTCAGCATCAGAGATAACGTCCTTCTTGCTTAAGTTTGTTGTTCCTGGGTCAAGAACTACAAAGGAAGCAAAGTATAATACTTTTTCCAGTGCTTTTGGAGACATATCAAGGATTAATCCCATACGGCTAGGGATTCCCTTGAAGTACCAGATATGGGATACTGGAGCTGCGAGTTCGATGTGTCCCATTCTTTCTCTTCTTACACTTGCCTTTGTAACTTCAACACCACATTTATCACAGACAACGCCTTTATAGCGAATCTTTTTATATTTACCACAGTGACATTCCCAGTCCTTGCTTGGTCCGAAAATTCTTTCACAGAACAGACCATCTTTTTCCGGCTTTAAAGTACGGTAGTTAATGGTTTCCGGCTTTTTTACCTCACCATGAGACCACTGACGAATCAGTTCCGGAGACGCAAGTCCGATTTTAATGGCGTCAAAATTAACCGGCTGTTCAACTGTTTGGTTATTCATATCAGACATAGGTTACTCCTTCCAAACTATCTTACAAATCAGAATCGCCAAAAGGCATTTCTGTAAACTCTGGCTGTGCATCAGCCTGTCCAGCTTCTTCTTCCAGAGTACTTTCTTTGTAGCCATACTCTCCAAGATTGCTCTCGTCCTTATAATTGTTATCATCCGGACTGCTCTCAATCACTGAAGTAAGGGATTCATTAATTGTTTCGCTGCCTTCCTGAAGCTCAATTTCTGTCATATCTTCTTTTAAGACACGAACATCAAGAGCGAGGGACTGGAATTCCTTAAGAAGTACCTTGAAGGATTCCGGAATACCTGGTTCAGGAATATTCTCTCCTTTGATGATTGCTTCGTATGTCTTCACACGACCAACTACATCATCAGACTTCACAGTTAAGATTTCCTGAAGAGTATAGGAAGCACCATAAGCCTCAAGAGCCCAAACCTCCATCTCTCCGAAACGCTGTCCACCGAACTGAGCTTTACCACCCAGAGGCTGCTGTGTTACTAATGAGTAAGGACCTGTAGAACGTGCATGAATCTTATCATCTACTAAGTGATGCAGCTTCAGATAATGCATGAATCCGATGGAAACTGGTGAATCGAATTCCTGTCCTGTACGTCCATCACGAAGCTGAACCTTACCTGTACGGTCGATTGGAACACCCTTCCATTCTTCTCTGTGGTCACGGTTATCCCAAAGATACTTCATAATATCATCGTTAACCTTGTCACCCCAGCGTTCTTCGAATTCTTCCCATGTCTTGTTCGCATAGTCATTCGCCATCTCAAGAGTATCCATGATATCGTTCTCATCTGCACCGTTAAATACTGGTGTTGCTACATTAAATCCAAGCACCTTAGATGCGAGACTTAAATGAAGCTCTAAGACCTGTCCGATATTCATTCGGGAAGGTACACCTAATGGGTTCAGTACGATATCGAGTGGACGGCCATTAGGAAGGAATGGCATATCCTCTACTGGAAGTACACGGGAAACTACACCCTTGTTACCATGACGGCCAGCCATCTTATCACCAACAGAAATCTTACGTTTCTGTGCAATGTAAACACGAACAGACTTGTTAACTGTTGGAGGCAGCTCGTCACCATTCTCCCTTGTAAATACCTTTGTATCCATAACAACACCGTAAGCGCCGTGTGGAACACGAAGGGAAGTATCACGAACTTCTCTTGCCTTTTCACCGAAAATAGCACGAAGAAGTCTTTCTTCAGCAGTAAGTTCTGTCTCTCCCTTAGGAGTCACCTTACCTACCAGAATATCTCCGGCATGAACTTCTGCACCGATACGGATGATACCATTCTCATCCAGATCTTTTAATACATCTTCACTAAGACCAGCAAGATCTCTTGTAATCTCTTCCTGTCCAAGCTTTGTATCTCTTGCCTCTGCTTCATATTCTTCAATATGAACAGATGTATATACGTCATTCTGTACAAGACGCTCACTTAAAAGTACGGCATCCTCGTAGTTATAACCTTCCCAGGTCATAAATCCGATTAATGGGTTCTTACCAAGAGCCATCTCGCCGCCGCATGTGGAAGCACCATCTGCAAGAATATCTCCTGCTTCAACATGGTCACCCTTATTTACGATAGGTCTCTGGTTCATACAGTTACCCTGGTTGCTTCGGGAGAACTTAATTACGTGGTAAGTATCACGGATTCCGTCTTCTCGTTTTACGATAATCTCTTTACTTGTTGAGTACTCAACTGTACCTGCATGATGTGCAATAATACATACACCTGAGTCGCGGGCAGCCTTAGCTTCCATACCAGTACCAACAACTGGAACTTCTGTCTTTAACAGTGGTACAGCCTGACGCTGCATGTTGGATCCCATCAGAGCACGGTTCGCATCATCGTTCTCAAGGAAAGGAATCATGGATGTAGCTACGGAGAATACCATCTTAGGAGATACGTCCATTAAGTCAATTCTTGACTTTCTAAATTCGGATGTCTCCTCTCTGTAACGACCGGAAACATTAGTGTGAATGAAGTGACCTTCTTCATCTAATGGTTCGTTCGCCTGCGCTACTGTGTAGTTATCTTCTTCATCAGCAGTAAGGTATACAACATCATCTGTTACAACTGGGTTCTGTGGGTCACTCTTATCTACCTTACGGTATGGAGCCTCAACAAAACCATATTCATTAATTCTTGCGTAAGTTGCAAGAGAGTTAATCAGACCGATGTTAGGACCCTCGGGAGTCTCTACAGGACACATTCTTCCGTAGTGGGAATAGTGTACATCTCGAACCTCGAATCCGGCACGATCTCTGGAAAGACCTCCAGGACCTAATGCGGAAAGACGTCTCTTATGAGTAAGCTCAGATAACGGATTATGCTGATCCATGAACTGAGATAACTGAGAACTTCCAAAGAATTCCTTAACAGCAGCAGTAACTGGTTTAATGTTAATTAATGTCTGTGGAGAAATGGACTCAATGTCCTGTGTTGTCATACGTTCTCTGACAACTCTCTCCAGACGGGATAAACCAATTCTGTACTGGTTCTGTAATAACTCACCAACGGCACGGATACGACGATTACCTAAGTGGTCGATATCATCATCGTTACCAACACCATACTCAAGATGGATATTGTAGTTAATAGAAGCTAAAATATCTTCTCTTGTAATGTGCTTTGGAATCAGCTCAGTGATATTCTTGCGAATCTGTGCTTTAATTTCATCTATATCATCATATTCTTCTAAGATTTTTTCAAGGGCTGGATAGTATACTAATTCAGTAACGCCAACTTCCTCTGGGTCAACATCAACAAAGCTTGTGATATCTACCATCATACTGGAAAGGACTTTTACTTCTTTCTCTTCTGTCTCAACGTAAACATAAGGAACTGCTGCGTTCTGAATAGCGTCAGCCTGTTCTTTTGTAAGTCTTACACCTGCTTCAAAAAGGATTTCTCCTGTGGAAGGATCAAGTACATCCTGCGCCAGTCTGTGTCCTGCAATACGATTGCGGAACATTAACTTCTTATTAAATTTATAACGTCCTACTTTTGCAAGGTCATAACGTCTTGCATCGAAGAACATACTGTTAATCAGGCTCTCTGCACTGTCAACTGATAAAGGTTCACCTGGGCGGATCTTCTCGTATAACTTCTTAAGACCTTCCTGGTAGTTTGTTGCTGTATCCTTTTCGAGAGTTTTTAAAATCTTAGGCTCTTCTCCGAATAATTCCTTAATTTCAGCATTGGTTCCAATGCCAAGAGCTCTGATAAGTACAGTAACAGGAACCTTTCTTGTACGGTCAACACGAACATAGAATACATCGTTGGAGTCTGTCTCGTATTCCAGCCATGCACCACGGTTAGGAATTACTGTACAAGAATATAACTTCTTACCAATCTTGTCGTGGCTGATCGCATAGTAAATACCTGGAGAACGAACTAACTGACTGACGATAACACGTTCCGCACCATTAATTACGAAAGTACCTGTTTCCGTCATCAATGGCAGGTCGCCCATAAAAATGTCGTGTTGTTTAAAATCATCTGTTTCCTTATTATGGAGACGAACTTTCACTTTTAAAGGAGCTGCATATGTTGCATCACGTTCTTTACACTCCTCGATTGAATACTTTCTATCCTCTCTGCAAAGCTGAAAGTCCACAAACTCCAGGCTGAGCTGTCCACTGTAATCCGTGATAGGCGAAATGTCCTCAAAAACCTCTTTTAATCCATCTGTAAGGAACCATTTGTAGGAATCTTTCTGGACTTCTATAAGATTCGGCATATCGAGAACATCTTTTTGTCTGGCATAGCTCATTCTGATGTTTTTGCTTCCCGGAATTCGCGTTGGACGCAGTCTATTCTTTTCCATCGATGTTTTCACCCCTTGAATAATCATAATGTTAAATCTTCTGGTTACTTTCCAATAGGCATACAGACCCATTGTGAATCAGTTTATTATCATAGCACATCTGTCAAGCCATGTCAACTAATTTTTTTCTCTTATTCTTGATTTTTTCCAGTTTTTTCACTTGTTAAACATGGGAGTAAAATTTCTTCCATATAATATGTATAAAATAGCGGCGAAAAAAGGGAGAAATTCGGCAACTTTTTTGATTTGACAAAATGGGGAAGTGATTACTATTTGATTCATTAGGGGGAAACAAACGAAAAAAGAAATACTGCCATATCCCATCTGCTCTGTAGTCGCATCTGGGATATGGTAGTATTTCTTTTTATTTTCGTCTGTTTTCTCTCAAAGAATCAAATAGTTATTTAACAAATTCCTTTACAGAAGCATATACGCCCTTACCGTCTAAGCCATATTTTTCAATAAGCTTAACTGCTGGGCCAGATTCTCCGTAAACATCGTTCACACCAATTCTCTTAACTGGTACTGGATATTTCTCGGAAAGTACTTCACATACTGCTCCGCCAAGTCCACCAATTACGGAATGTTCTTCTACTGTAACAACCTTACCTGTCTCTTTCGCTGCTTCTACAAGAAGATCTGAATCGATAGGTTTGATTGTGTGGATATTGATTACTTTAGCTTCGATTCCATCTTCAGCGAGCATATCTGCTGCTTCTAATGCGGAGCTTACGCAAAGACCAGTTGCTACGATTGTAACATCTTTTCCTTCTCTTAATACAACACCTTTGCCGATTTCAAATTTATAATCATCATTATCGTTAATTACAGGTACTGCAAGACGTCCAAATCTTAAGTATACAGGTCCGTCTAATTCATAAGCGGCACGTACTGCTGCTTTTGCTTCTACATCATCAGAAGGGTTGATGATTGTCATACCTGGGATAGTACGCATTAATGCGATATCTTCGTTACACTGATGTGTTGCTCCGTCTTCACCAACAGAAATACCTGCATGAGTAGCACCGATTTTTACATTAAGATGTGGATATCCAACAGAGTTACGAATCTGCTCAAATGCACGTCCTGCTGCGAACATTGCAAATGTACTTGCGAAAGGAACCATTCCTGTTGTTGCGATTCCGGCTGCGATTCCAATCATATCGCATTCAGCGATACCACAGTCGATGTGACGTTCTGGGAAAACTTTTTTAAACATTCCAGTCTTAGTAGCTGCTGCAAGGTCAGCATCTAAAACTACAAGATTCTCATGTTCTTTTCCTAATTCAATTAACGCATTTCCATAGCTTTCTCTGGTAGCGATTTTCTTTACTTCTGACATAATGCTTCCTCCACTTTCTTTAAGTCTTCCATAGCTACAGCATACTGTTCATCATTAGGTGCAGTACCATGCCAGGATGCCTGATTCTCCATGAAGGAAACACCTTTACCTTTTACAGTCTTCATAACGATTGCTACTGGCATTCCTTTTACTTCTCTTGCTTCTTTAAATGCTGCATCTAACTGGTCGAAATCGTTACCATCTGCTACATTAATTACATGGAAGTTAAATGCTTCAAACTTCTTGTCGATTGGGTATGGAGAACATACATCTTCAATCTTACCATCAATCTGTAACCCGTTGTTATCTACGATTACTACTAAGTTGTCAAGCTTTCTTGCTCCTGCGAACATTGCAGCTTCCCAAACCTGTCCTTCCTGAATCTCACCATCTCCAAGAAGTGTGTAAACACGATAGGATTTATTTCTTAACTTAGCAGAAAGAGCCATACCTACTGCAGCGGAGATTCCCTGTCCAAGAGAACCTGATGACATATCAAGTCCTGGAGTGTGCTGCATACATGGATGTCCCTGAAGGTGGGAACCGATATGTCTTAATGTAACTAAGTCTTCTACTGGGAAATATCCCTTGTGAGCTAATGTTGCATATAATCCAGGTGCTGTGTGACCTTTGGATAATACGAAACGGTCTCTGTCCGGATCCTGAGGATTCTTAGGATCTACATTCATTTCCTCAAAATATAAATATGTAAAAAGATCTGCTGCGGATAAAGAACCGCCTGGATGTCCAGCTTTTGCTGCATGAACGCCTGTGACAATTCCTTTTCTCACTTCATTTGCCATCTTCTGAAGTTCTAATTTGTTCATGGTTTCCTCCTTATTGCCCAATATAATCCCAGAATCTGCTGTACTTCACTTTGCAATGAAGATTCTGAAATCACATCTATATCCTATTCACCAAATACTGCGATATAATCTTTTTTAAACTTCTCAATTCCAGCATCAGTTAAAGGATGTTTGGTCATCTGTTCAATTACTTTATATGGAACTGTTGCAATATCAGCTCCTGCTAAAGCACAGTCTGTTACATGAATTGGATTACGGACACTCGCTGCGATAATCTCTGTATCCAGACCTGCGACAGCAAAAATCTCTGCGATATCACGAATAAGATCAACACCTCTTACACTGATATCATCTAGTCTGCCTAAGAAAGGAGATACATATGTTGCTCCCGCTCTTGCGGCAAGTAATGCCTGATTTGCAGTAAAGATTAATGTAAGATTGGTCTTAATTCCTTCCTGGGAAAGAACTTTACAAGCCTTTAATCCTTCTACGGTCATAGGAATCTTTACAACCATGTTTGGATGGATTGCTGCGATTTCACGGCCTTCCTTAATCATTCCTTCTGCATCTGTTGTTGTCGCTTTTACTTCACCACTGATCGGGCCATCTACGATAGAAGCGATTTCTTTAATGACTTCATTAAAATCTCTTCCCTCCTTGGCAATCAGAGATGGATTTGTTGTAACCCCGCAAATAACCCCCATGTCATTCGCTTTCTTGATATCCTCTACATTCGCAGTATCAATAAAAAACTTCATTATCTTCTCCTCCGTTTTTCACTCTAAGAATAAAGTAGGTTAACACACTGCTATTATACAAAGACTTCTGCAATCTGTCAATTGGTTTTGTGGGAGAATTCCCTTGCTTGTGGGATTTATTTCGTTTTGGTTGGAGGAGACGAAAACCAGAAGCTAGATAGTTCAAATATGTGACTTTCGTCGCGGTGCTTTGAATGCTCGCTCCCAAATCTCCCTCCTTGATTTGGTTTTCCAGTAATTTTAACTGCTTCTTACAAAAGTAGGTTAGGAACGTACTTATCGGAACCATCCACAGTCAGAAAATAAAAAAGACTTATCATCATATTTGTGGCCTCGGAGCAAGGTTTGGATACGAGCGCATAAGC
>ERZ827108.3234-NODE-3234-length-14275-cov-6.190647_pt1 | contig 14275 bp, 12 predicted proteins | sample MGYA00519921_ERZ827108 | MGnify/ENA primary metagenome ERZ827108 (study PRJEB31778, sample SAMEA3449258) | human gut metagenome | biome: human gut; feature: human-associated habitat; material: faeces | place: United Kingdom | collected 2010/2012 ... | reverse complement strand
ATAATTTTATTATTAACTATTTTATATTTATTTGTAGTTAAATAATATTTTTCGTCTACATCTCTTTCTAAATAATCTAATAACGTTTTAGAGCATCCTGTACCTTCAATAAAGCTAAACTCTTCGTTCTTATCTAATATAGCAACAAGAAAATATCTTTTTCTTGTTTGTGGTACTCCATAATCAATAGCATTTAACACTTTATCATATAATGTATATCCTAAGCTAGTTAAATCTTGTTTAAACAAGTCTAGTGTACTTTTAAATGCTTTACTAGTAATATTAGCAACATTTTCAAATATTACATAGTGTGGTTTCTCTTTTACTTCTTTTAGTAATCTTATCATTTCCCAACCTAGACTTGATCTAGTAGAACTCTTAAAATCAAATCCTTTCATTTTACCAGCACAGCTGATGTCTTGGCATGGAAATCCACCGATCCATATATCACAATAAGGTAAATTTTCTCCTTTTATTTCTGTAATACTACCTAAATTTAATGATTCATCTATATTATGAATAGCACAAAATGATTTGATTGCATTTTTGTCTATTTCGGAAAAAAATTCTAATGTATAATCCTTAATTATTTTTTCATCTTTTAATTTTTGAAAAGCTTTTTCTGGTGCTCCAATACCACTAAAAAAAGTACCAACTTTTATGGTACTCTCACTATAATTTTTATTTGTCATTTATAATTCCCCCTTTTCTATTTTAACGACAAAAAAAGATACAGATTGTCTGTATCAAATTCACTAATATTTATAAGGAAAATAAAGGCTTAAAACTATAATTATTATTTTTTGATTTAAACAACGCACCAGTTGGTTCATCTGCTAAAATGATTTTAGGATCTTTAATTAGTGCTCTTGCTATTGCTACTCTTTGCTTTTGTCCACCTGATAATTCATTTACCTTCCTTAATTTTAAATCTTTTAATTCTAATTTTTCTAATAAATCATCTATTTCTTTTTCTTTTATTTCTTTTTGTTGAAGTTGTAAAGCTAAGATAATGTTTTCATAAACATCATAATCTTCTAGTAAATTAAATTCTTGAAAAATAAAACCAACATAAGTATTTCTATAAGAATCAAAATCTTCATATTTAAAGTTTTTACTACTTTTACCTAAGAATAATATATCACCTGAATCATACTTATCTAATCCTCCAAGTAAGTTAAGTAAAGTTGACTTACCACTTCCACTTTTACCTAAAATAAAAGTCATTCCTTTTTTTGCAAAAGTTATAGAAACATCATCTAAAGCTTTAGTAGATTTACCTTTTTTTGATTTGTATGTTTTACTAACATTTTTTAATTCTATCATATTAATTCCCTTTCCATATAATAATATTAATCTAATATAATAATATCACACATAAATTCTAATAACAAACAATATAATTAAAACTGGCATTTTAATGTAAACTTATAATTATCTATTACAAATATTACATAGTTACTCTAATTCTTCAAGCATTAAAGTCTTTAATTTATCTATATCTGTAAAAAACAAATTTATACCCCTTTTCTTTAAACCAATCATATTTTTAAACATACTTTTTATTTCATATTGTAAAGATGTTGATACAACTAAAAAAACATTTATAGTATGTACATGTTCAATATAATTTCATACATTTGTTTGATATGCTTTGCATATCATTTTCATAACTTTATTATTATATAAATTAGACATTCGTTGACACATTTTTATTGTTTTAAGATATTTTTTAGTTTATAATTATTTTTAGGAGATGATAAAATATGTTTTCTATATTAATTGCTAAAATGGCTTTGTTTGCAGGAAACCTGCTTCATAGAGGTAGTGCTCTACCAGGAAGTATTGCTTTAAAGCTTAATAAAAATATATTAGAAAAATTTAAATTACCTAAAAATATTATCGCAGTAACTGGTTCTGCAGGCAAAGGTACAACTTCTAAACTAATTGCAGAAACACTAAAAAGTCAAGGTTTTAAAGTTATACATAACCATCGTGGAGGAAACTTAAAATCAGGAATTGTTACTATGTTAGTTGAGGCATCTGATTTATTTGGAAATATAAAAGCCGATTACTTAGTTTATGAAATAGATGAAAGATACTTTAAACAAGTTTATACTAAATTAGAGCCCACTACTGTAGTGATAACTAATCTTGTACGCGACCAACCACCTAGACAAGGAAATATTGATTTTGTATATAACGACATTAAAATATGTTTAACAAGTAAAACACATTTAATTCTCAATGCTGATGATCCTTACCTACAAAAATTTGTTTTAGATTTAAAATGTCCAGTAACCTATTATAGTATTGAAGAAAACAAATATTCATATCTAAATAATGATTATGAAAACTTAGTAATGGAATATTGCCCAATATGTAATACCAAACTTAAATATAATTATTACCACTTTGAGATTTATGGTGACTACTACTGCCCTAAATGTTCATTTAAACGTCCTATTAGTAAATATAAAGTTACAAATATAGATTATGACAAAGGAACGATGACAATAAATAATCAATATGAAATTAAAATTTTAAATAATATTTTATATAACATTTATAATATTTTAGCTACAATTACAACATTAGATAGTTTGAATTTAAATCCAGATAAATTTATTCCATATATAAGTAAAAGTGAATATGACCATAAACTTTGTAATCATTTTAAAATAAATGATAAAGACGCCTATGTTTTCTATAGTAAAAATGAAAATAGTACATCTTATAATCAAGCATTACACTATATTAAAAGAAGTGATGATTTAAAAACTATAGTAGTTGGTTGGGAAGTAATAAGTCACCGTTATCCTTACAATGATGTTTCATGGATTTATGATATTAATTTTGAAATTTTAAAAAATAGTAATGTTGATGAAGTAATATGCGTTGGCCCTAACTGTTATGACATAGCAACACGTATCAAACTTGCAGGAATAGATGATAAGAAAATTATAACATTTAAAAATTTTAAAGATTCTTTAAACAAAACTTTAAACGACACTAAAGGGAATATATACTTTATTGTTAATCCAGATTACGTTATTCCCCTATTAAAAATATTGAAAGGAAGAAAATAATGAAACTAACTATAGCATATTTATATTATGATCTTTTAAATCTCTATGGAGAAAAAGGAAATCTAAAAGAAATTATTAAAGAACTTGAAAATCAACAAATAGATTATGAAATAAAGTATTTATCAATTAATGACAGTCTTATTTTTAAAGATTACGATTTAGTTATCATGAATGCTGGTACAGAAAATAACCAAAAAATTGTAATAAAACATTTACAAAAATATAAAAAAGATATTAAAGATATGATAGAAAATAATAAATTTTTCTTAATAACAGGTAATAGTGTTGACCTTTTTGGAAAAAGTTTAATTGAAAATAATAAAAAGCATAAATTATTAGGTATTTTCAAATATGATGTTATTAGAACTGAAAAAAGAATTGTTAATGATTCATTATTTATCAAAGATGAAAACGAATTAGTTATCGGTTTTCAAAATCAAAGTAGTTATATGAGTGAAGTTAAATATCCATTATTTAAGCGCGTTGTTGGTTTTGGAACCAATAATGAATTTGAAGGAATACATTACAAAAACTTTTATGGAACTTATCTAATTGGACCATTACTTGTTAGAAATCCAAACTTTTTCAAAGAATTTTTCAAGCAATTAATCTTATCAAAAGATCCAAATTACAAATTTAAAGAATTCGATTTAAACCTTGAAACAAAAGCTTATGATGAATTTGTATCATTACATTATAATAAATATAAAAAATCTGCTTCAAATTAAAGCAGATTTTTTTATATTATAATATGATGGATTTTTTCTTTTAAATTGTTTGTTTATTTCTTTTAACAACTAATACAGTTAAGCTTAATAATGTTAAAGCACTAATAACTATATAACTGATGACATTATCACTTGTATTTGGATTAGTTATACTAGTTGCTACTATTCCATATTGACTTAAATGTGATGTTTCAAATACTATATATCCATTTTCAACTTTGGCAGGGATTGTTTCTTTTACTTCATTATTATCAATATAAACAACCTCATATTTAGTATAGCCTTTTAAGTTGTCCGGTAATGCTATTTTAATTTTCATTTTAATATTATTAATTTTAACAATGTTAACTCCTTCAAGTACATTGATATCAACTAAAAATTTAATATTTTTATCAGCTAATTCTTTTTTAATATCAATTTGTTTAATATCTAAAGTATAATCTTTACTAACTTCCTTTTCAAAACTAATAATAGTTTTAATACCAGTAGTATTTTCAATTTCTTTTACAGTATCCTCATCACTACTATTTTTAATCCAAGAAGCATATAAAGTTACATTTTTATATCTTTCATAACCATTATCTTCTTTTATTAAAGTATCTTTTTCTACATCTGTTTCATTTTCTTTATCCCAGAATCTCCAATAAACATATTTTAATATTTCGCCACTTCCATCTTTTTTAGTATTCCATCCATTAAAAGTATAACCTTCTCTTACTGGAGTATATGGTAAAAGTGACATAGTAGTTCCTGAATTTTCTCCACCTATGTAATCATAACTATTAATTTCTTTACCATTTAGTTTTCCACCATTAGCATTTAATTTTAGTACGATTCCTTCACCAGAAAAAGTATCTTGTGTATATGTTGCTGTTAATGTTATACAATCACGATTAGCAAAATAACTAGAATCAATTGATGTTACAAATTTTCCATCTAATTCCCATCCATTAAAAGTATAACCTTTCCTTACTGGAGTATATTTTGTTAAATCAACTGTTTTAAATTCAGTACTTTTACTAGTTAACTTTACTATTTTTTCGCCATTTATTGTTCCTGCAAAACCATCAAGTGTTAAATAATATGTACCAGTTCCTTGTAATGGTTTATCAGAAAATATTGCATATAAAGTTAAACCATTTGTGTATGTTCCTCCGACTACTTCTCCACTCCATCTAAACTCAGTTATTGCAATATCTTCACTTTCTTTTTCTCCTGTAAAGCTACCCCAATAAGCAAATTCATTTCTACCATTAAATGGTACAATTTTTTTTGTTAATTCAGATAATTTAACTGTTGTTTCATCTTCATTAACATTAAATCTTATAACTTTTTCACTAGCACCATCAATACTAACATCTCCATCACTACTAGTTAATATTAATGTATATTTTCCATCATCACTAATTGTCAAAGCATTTGCACTTATTACACCACAAAAACCAACAACTGTAATAAATAGAAATAATAATATTTTTTTAAATTTCATTTTTCTTTCCTCCTTTTACTTCATTATAAGTTATAATATTTTATAAAACAACCAACTTACCATTATAGTCAATGCTTTTTGTGGTAAGTATTTATTATCTTGTTTAATTTCAATAAAAAAGATTGAAATAGGTAAAAAATATTTATTTCAATCTTTATATATATTTTAAGTAAATTACTTTCTATCTCCAGACTTAATTACTGCTTGTATCACAGTTTAGTTCGGAACGCCTTAATATAAATTTTTGTTAGTTGGCTTCTTTAACATTTAAATATTAATCACTTATTCTTACATTAACCCCATCTATATTTTTATATACTCGTTTTTCATTTTTAGAAACTTTCTTCTCTATTTCATCTGCCAAGTCAAAACCCAACATTTCAGATAGACCCATTAAGTAAATAGCAATATCTGCTAATTCTTCATTCAAATCATCCTTTTTCTTTTTCCAAGCGTCGTATGCTTCAGCTACTTCTCCATATAGTAAACAAAATTCTTTATTCACATCAGTTGTATTAAATCCTTTATTTAATTTGTTTTGCCAAATATCTTTTTGAATCTTTTTTAATTCCATATTTTTTTCTCCTTAAAATCATTGTAATATTCTATTACCTTATTAACATTATACTCTATAAATTTATTTAATTCAATCTCACTAAGTGTTTTATAGTATATACTGGAATAGTTCGTCCATCAACTAATAAATATCCAAAATTTTTACCTGTTTTTGTATATTCAAATATATCTTTTGAATATACATTGTCCATAGTATCATCAGAAACATAATGCCCACCATTTTCAAATCTTATTTTGTTTCTATTTTTTCTTATTTCTAAACTAGAAACTAAATTAACAATAATAGAGTTGCTATTGTGTTTTGAATTATTAATTGCATTTTTTACACTTCCAACTACTTATCGCACATATATGTTTTTTCACATAAAAAGACTGAGATTTGCGACATAAAAGTCATCTCAATCTTAAAATTATATATAAACATCAATAATAAGTGGTTTTTTAATGACTATGTTTTTACATTCAGGTATATCATTTCTATACCTTATAATATCGCCATTCGTAATGATTATACGGCTTAAAAACGCTTTTGCTCTTTTATCTACTTTTGCGTTCCTGACTTGATAGCGGCTTGTGTCCCATAATACATAGGAAAACTTATTGGAACGACTTGTCGTTCTATATTCGACTAAAATGACTTTTTCATTGATTATTGCTTATTAAACTTTGTATTTCGCCTATCAAAGAATTATCAACAGTGAGATAATTACCAATATTCTTTGCTAATTTATCTTTAACAGTGTCGCTATTTCTAACACCTTCAATTGTTGTTAAGTTAAAAAACTCTTCTTTTGATTCTGGTACATTTTCTAATTCCAGTTCTAATATTTCATTAATTGCCTCCAATGGAGCATATAATTCTATACATTCCTTCAATAACGAATTTTCTTCATTTGTATCCCCATCTTTAATGAGATAACATTTCTTATTATAACTTTCTAATTCACTACATAAATGATCTATATTTCCACAGCCACCACTTGGTAAAACAATAAATTCATTTGATTTACCTAAAAGATTTATAGAAGTTTTAACCCAATTCAAATCATATGGCCCCTCTACTAAAACATAGTTTTTATTCTCTGTGTTATCTAATGATTCCAATAATTCAATCAACGAAGTATTGTTTTCACTAAATAGCGGGTAAATACTTGCATTATTTCTTGCATTCAATATACGAGACGAATGTGAAGTAATCAATGTTTGCCCTATTCTTTCATGCAATTTACAAATCATATTTTTGGCATTATTTATTGAAAAAGAATTTTCAATTTCATCGATTCCTAATACTACATTATTATATTGATTACCAATAAGTAATGCATATAAAATATTTTTTTGAAAACCCAATCCTCTTGCTTCAACAGCTATACCATCAGTTTCGATTCCAAATTTCAAACTAGAATTATAACTAAATTTTTCCTTCCCAGTAAGCGCTGTTGTATCATTATTTAAAACTATTAATTCACGATCAACGCCACTTATAACTTGATCAATTGATTCCTGTGATATTCTCTTTAATTCATCAATAATATCATTGCTGGTATTTTCTAATACCTTTGCTACAGATAGCTGTTGTATCATCTCAGTCACACCATATTTCCCAGCAGGAATATAAATATATTTTATATTATTTAAATCCTCAATATTACCTGATACATCAGTTAACTTGTATGAAGCTGTAGAATACGTTTTTTTATACATATTTCCATTATATCTAATTCCTATTTCAACTGGTTCTCCTTGAACTCTTACATATACTTTGTCAATTTTTTCTTGATTAAAAAATATATCTAAAGCTTGTAATATTGTACTTTTTCCCGAATCGTTTTCACCTATAATAATATTATGTTGATCTATTTTAATTGTTTTTCTATCAAATTTTTTAAAGTTTTTAATAAATATACTTTCAATCATGCAATTCACCTTCTTAATATCCTATTATATCAAAAACACTTAAAATAATCCATATTAATGCTAAATATCATCGGTATGTTCCATTAAAAAACCATCTTTTTTGCTTTTACCTCTAATCTTTAATTCTATTGTGTCATTCATAAAGTTTAATTTCCATTCAATATAATCTTTATGAACTATTATTTTTTCATCAACACCATTATAGTTAAGGTCTAATAATTTACGAATACTAACTTTTGCTTTTTCTACTCTTACATCTATCGGCTAACACTTTTTTTTCTTTTATTTATCAATACTTTCTTCTTTTTACAACAAAAAAGAGCCTTTTAGCTCTTTCTTAATATTTTATTATTTCACGCTTTTGCGTTCTATTTTTCACTCGCTTTAATAGCGGCTTGAGCTGCTGAAAGTCTTGCAATAGGAACACGATAAGGACTACAACTTACATAAGTTAAACCTGTTCTGTAACAGAATTCAACACTTGATGGTTCACCACCATGTTCACCACAAATACCAAGTTTAATATTTGGTCTTGTTTGTTTTCCTTTTTCTACAGCCATTTTAATAAGTTGTCCTACACCTTCTTGATCCAATTTAGCAAATGGGTCTTGTTCATATATTTTATTTTGATAATATGAATCTAAGAACTTACCTGCATCATCTCTTGAAAAACCAAAAGTCATTTGTGTTAAATCATTTGTACCAAATGAGAAGAATTCAGCTTCTTCAGCAATTTTATCTGCTGTAAGAGCAGCACGAGGAACTTCAATCATTGTTCCAATATGATATTCTATATCAGAATTTTTTTCTTTTTTAACTTGTTCAGCTACTTCAACAACAATATCTTTAACAAATTTTAATTCCTTTTTATCTCCAACAAGTGGAATCATAATTTCAGGAACAATATTATATCCATCTTCTTCTTTAACTTCAATTGCAGCTTCCATTAAAGCACGAGTTTGCATTTTAGCAATTTCAGGATAAGTTACTGCTAAACGACATCCACGATGTCCCATCATTGGGTTAAATTCATGTAATGCGTTACATTTTTCTTTTAAGTGTTCTACAGTCACATTCATATCTTTAGCTAGAGCGATTATATCTTCTTCTAAAGTTGGTAAAAATTCATGTAGTGGTGGATCTAAATATCTAACTGTCATTGGAAGTCCTTTTAATTCCTTATACATAGCTTTAAAATCACCTTTTTGGAATGGTATAAGTTCATTTAAAGCCTTTTCTCTATCTTCAACTGTTTCAGAAAGAATCATTTTTCTAATTTTAGGAATACGGTCTTCTTCAAAGAACATATGCTCAGTACGACAAAGTCCAATTCCTTCTGCCCCAAGTTCAATAGCTTTTTTAGTATCTCTAGGGTTATCAGCATTTGTTCTAACTCCTAAAGTTCTATAACTATCAGCCCAACTCATTAATCTTCCAAAATCACCTGAAATACTTGCTGGAGCAGTTTTAATATCTCCTTTATAAATATTACCAGTTGAACCATCTAATGAAATATAATCTCCTTCTTTAAATGTTTCACCATTTAATGTAAAATATTTTTCATGTTCGTTAATATTTATATCACCACAACCAGATACACAACAAGTTCCCATACCACGAGCAACTACGGCAGCGTGTGATGTCATTCCTCCACGAACTGTTAATACACCTTGTGCTGCTGCCATACCTTCAATATCTTCAGGAGTTGTTTCAAGTCTAACAAGGATAACTCTTTCACCAAGTCCACCAACACCATGTTTTTTAGCATCATTTGCAGTAAAATAAATCTTACCTGCTGCTGCACCAGGACTTGCAGGAAGAGCACTACCTACTTTATAACCATTTTTTAAAGCAGTAGGATCAAAAGTTGGATGTAATAATTGATCTAGACTTTTAGCATCAATTCTTAAAACAGCTTCTTCTTTTGTTATTTTTCCTTCATCTACTAAATCACAAGCAATCTTAATCGCAGCATGAGCAGTTCTTTTACCATTTCTTGTTTGTAAGAAATATAACTTTCCTTCTTCAATAGTAAATTCCATATCTTGCATATCACAATAATGATCTTCTAATTTATTTGCAATTTCCATAAATTCTTTATAACATTCAGGCAAATCTTCTTGAAGTTTACTAATTGGTTGAGGAGTTCTAACACCTGCTACTACATCTTCGCCTTGAGCGTTAATTAAATATTCACCATAAATACCTTTTTCTCCCGTAGATGGATTTCTTGTAAAAGCAACACCAGTTCCACTAGTTTCTCCTTTATTACCAAATACCATAGATTGAACATTAACTGCAGTACCCCAGTCACCTGGTATATCATTCATACGACGATATACAATAGCTCTTGGATTATCCCAACTTCTAAATACTGCTTTAACTGCTCCCATTAATTGTTCAATTGGATCTTGTGGAAATTCTTCTCCATTCATTGAAGCTTTATAAACTTCTTTAAATCTTTTAACAAGTTCTTTTAAATCATCAACAGTAAGTTCAGTATCATATTTAATACCACGACTTTCTTTTAATTCATCTATAATTTTTTCAAAATATGATTTTGGAACTTCCATAACAACATCTGAATACATTTGAATAAATCTACGATAACTATCATATGCAAATCTTGGATTATTAGTTTTTTTAGCAAATCCTTCAACTGCAATATCATTTAATCCTAAATTTAAGATAGTATCCATCATACCAGGCATACTAGCACGAGCACCACTTCGAACAGACACTAAAAGTGGATCAGAATTATCACCAAATTTTTTACCTTGAAGTTCTTCTAAATCTTTTAAATTAGAAAGTATCTCTTCTTCAATTTCCTTACTTATTTTTTTACCATTTTCATAATAAGAAGTACAAGCTTCAGTAGTAATAGTAAATCCTTGTGGAATAGGAAGTCCTAAATTAGTCATTTCTGCTAAATTAGCACCTTTACCTCCAAGTAAATTACGCATAGAAGCATTTCCCTCTTTAAACTTGTAGACATATTTCATATAATCACTCTCCTATTTTTACCTACAAAAATATTGTACCAAATAAATACAATTAATTCTATAAAAATAGTAAAAAAGTAAAAAAAATACCTATTTTAAACTAATATTAATCATTTATATTTTTACCAACCTCATTAAAAATAAACTTAACTATTTTATCTATTGTTTTTTCTAATTTTAAAGAAACACTGTAAACATCACTTGTAAGTTTTGTTGTATAGTCTTTATTTTTATTAATAACATAATTAGAAATATCAACATCTTTTCCATTTTTTAAATCTTCTTCAAATTTTTTTATTTGTTCTTCCGTTAAAATACTATTATCTCTTAATTTCTTTTCATAATAACCTGTTTTACCTGCAAATAAAATAACTAAAAAACATATAATAAAACATAATAATATAAATTTAAAAATACTTTCTTTTTTCATTTTAAATCACTTTCTAAAGCCTTAGCAAATGCTTTTATTGAATTATATACTTCTTGATATGTATTATCTTGTCCCCCTACTTCAATTATAAAATTATGACTATCAAAATATTGATAATATGTTATATCATTTCTTTTATAAATATTCCTCATTAATCCTTTATAATTATCATTTAAATAATTATTTAACTTTGTTACTACTTCTAAATTTTTATTAGAATTACTATGTTTCATGCCTAATAAAAACATCATTTTAGCATAAGTTTTATTATTTATTGTAACTGTAGATAAACTTTTATCAATACCATCTCTATGTAAATCAATAAAATATATTATTGAAGGATATTTTTCTTTTATCTCTTTACAATACTTATTTGAAATATCATAACTATAATGATAAGGTAACCCTTGTTTTTTTATTTTTTTTATAACAGGACGCTCTTCTACTAAAGCATTAATACCTAGATTTTTTAATTCATCTTTTAACATATAACTAGCAAGTTTAACTGTAGGAGTTGTGTTATATAATTCAAATCCTTTATTACTATAACTTTCTTCATCATGCGTATTATAAATATATACTTTATAATCATCCTTTTTTATCAAATTAACAAAAGAAGAATTATTTTTGTTTATTATAATATTATTGTCTAAAATAGTTGTTTCTTTAACAACATCGTTAACAATACTTTTAGATATTTCTTTTAACATATTATTATATTTCATACTACTAATTTGTTCTTCATCATATATAAGATAGTTAATTAAACTTGTATTTAATATTTTACTTCCTGTTATATAAAAACTAATTAAAAAAAATAAACAAAATAATATAAATTTAAACTTTTTCATAAAAATTCCCTTTCTAAAAAAAATTATATTATTAAATTAAATATTATTTTGTCATATTTTATATATTTATTTCATGAATAGTATTATTAATTCCTGTTGATATTAAATTACTTAATTTATCTATTACAAAATCCACTTCCTTAGGAGTTACCATTAAATTATTACCAATTGGAGTTAATACATCAAAGATTAAACTTCTTTTTTCATTATTTGTTAAATTACCTAATTTACCAAAAAAATATGTTTTTTCATTATTTGTAAGATTTAAATCTTTTTCCTTTAAATAGTTTTGCATTGAAGAAGGTATTAACTTATTTATTGGATTATTTATATTTTTTATGTTATAACTAAAATGCTTTTCCATATAATTAATTGTATCACTTACTATTGTAACAGCATCTACTACCATTGGTACTCCAATTGCAATAACAGGTATATTTAAGGTTTCGTAACTTATTTCTTTTCTTTCATTGCCTATTCCACTTCCTGGATTTATCCCAGCATCTGTTATTTGAATAGTTTTACAAACCCTATCAATTGAATCACTTGCTAAAGCATCAATTACAATTAATAAATCTGGTTTTTCAAGTTTTATTATACTAGAAATAATATCACTAGTTTCAATACCAGTTGTTCCTTTTACACCAGGAGAAAATGCCTCAGTTATTTTATAACCTTTTTCTAAACTTTTATAATAATCATAAATATGTTTTGTTACAATTATATTTTCTATTACTTTAGGCCCAAGTGAATCAGGAGTTGATTTTATATTACCAAGTCCTATTATTAAAGAAGAATAATCTTTTTTTAAAGATGTTTTATTAATTATTTTATGTAATTCTTTAATAAGAATATTTAAAACATTATTATAATTATCTTTATCTGTTATATCTTCAAAAAAGATTGTTGTATAATTTCCTTTTTTCTTTCCTATCAATTTAGAACTTTTTGAATCTAAAAAAATATTACTTACCCTAATATTATTTTCCTCATATGTTTCTTCATTAATAGTGGTGTTTATATTAGGTATTATATCTGTTACTAAATCGGTTCTTATATTTAATGATTTTAAGTCTTTTTCTTCCATAAAATCTTCCTTTCTTTTAAAAATTTAATAAAATAGTAATAAAATGTTTGCTTTTTCTTATTTTTTTTGTTAGAATTATATTGTCTAAATGTGTGAAAAGAGGTGAAAACATGCCAAATATTAAAAGTGCTAAAAAAAGAGTAAAAACTGATGCTAAAAAGAAAGTAGCAAACAAAAATAATGCTTCAAGTATGAGAACTGCTATTAAAAAAGTTAGAGCAGAAATTAAAAATGAAAACAAAGAAGTAGCTACAGCAAAATTCAATGAAGCTAATAAAAAAATTGATAAAGCTGTTAAAGCTGGAATCATTAAGAAAAATACTGCTGCTAGAAATAAATCTAAGTTAATGAAAGCAATTAATAATATTAAATAATTAATTGCTTTTTTTATTTAAAAAACCACCTAATTTTATTTTTTACTAAAAATTAAGTTTTATACAAGACATATATTATTTTTTTTGTTAAAATATAATTAATGAAAGGATATGTTTTTTATGAAAAAATTTATAAACTTTATTTTAATTATTTTTTTTATTTTTCTTATATTATTAGCATATGATAATAAAGATAAAATCTATGTATTTTATAGAGATAATATTTTAAAAGTAAAAGATAATATTACTATCGAAAGAAATGCTTATTTTAAAGATAATGATTATTTATATGTTCAAAATACTAATAATTTTATTAGTAAAAATTATAATGATACTTTAAACATTATTTATTCTATAATTAACAGTGGTGTTTCATCTTTTACTTTTTATTGCGATATTAATTATAATTCATGTATACAAGATGTAGAAAGTATATTAGATAATGAATATATATTATCTACAATTAATAATTATGTACACCCTTATAATAGTTTTGATGTTATTAACACAAGATATGATAAATATGGAAAAATAACTTTAAGTATTACTAAAGCTTATAATGAAAAACAAATAAAATTAATTGAAGATAAAGTTAATGAAATTATAAATAATAATATTAATTCTTCAATGAATGATATAGAAAAAATTAAAGTAATTCATGATTATATTATTAATAATGCTAATTATGATACATCTTTAGAAAAGCTAAAATATAGTAAAACATCATCTGCT
>ERZ827108.3229-NODE-3229-length-14299-cov-4.401502_pt1 | contig 14299 bp, 9 predicted proteins | sample MGYA00519921_ERZ827108 | MGnify/ENA primary metagenome ERZ827108 (study PRJEB31778, sample SAMEA3449258) | human gut metagenome | biome: human gut; feature: human-associated habitat; material: faeces | place: United Kingdom | collected 2010/2012 ... | reverse complement strand
CTTGTAAAATCAAGGTTTTTCTTGGTTGTCCCTATTATACCGCTATCTCCCTTCAGCACATTAAAAAACTGCGGAAACTCGTCCAGACTTGTCCGTCTGATAAAATCCCCGATTCCTGTTTTATGTGTTCCATCCGGAAGAATCTTATTACCGATGACGCGAGGATCAAAGTCAAGCTTGAACATCTTGCCATCTCCGAGTTTGTTATCCTTCATAAGCTCTGTTTTGCGCTCCTCCGCATCCATATACATACTTCGGAACTTATACATTTTAAATTTCTTCCCATTCTTTCCGACACGTTCCTGTGCAAAGAAGATTGGCCCGGGTGACGCAAGATAAATTGCCGGTCCCACAAAAATGCAAATGATTCCGGTAAGAATGCACCCAACTAACCCACCGACAATATCCATCAAACGTTTCAACAGTAACTGTTTAGAGGATGCATAGTTAATGCTTGTCGTAAGCACTGTATAATTGCCAACTTTCTCCACGAATTGCTTTTTGCCTGGTATATTAGTAATCTTTGCAAGACTAAGATGAATGGTTACTCCTGTCTCTGTCAGCTTCTCAATCAACTCTGATGGATATGGCAAGGCTTCCGGGATAACAATAAGCACCTCATCAATCCACTCCTGGCATACATACATGGGAGCTGTCTCTTCATTTACAACTACCGATACACCATTTACCTGCTTTCCGGTCCAGTCTGCATCAATAACAACTGCTCCTGCAAGCGTATACCTTGCATAGTTGTTTTTCTGCATGTTTGCAACTACTTGTGCAGCAACAGCTTCCGATGTGACGATGAGCAGCTTACGTTCTCCACCATCCTCCATCTTCTTTCTAAGGAACTTTTTCCAAAACTCTCTCACCAAATAAGTAAATATCAGATAGATTACTACTGTCAGAACTAATGCCATTCTTGAAAAGTATTGCCCCTGCTGAATCAGGAACAAATATATAATCGCCAGAGCGCCTACCATAATAGAATGCTTCAGTGTAACTGCAAAATCCTGATAATAGCCCCGCTTTAATACACTTTTCATAGTTCCATAGGCAAAAATCACAACTAAATCTGCCAGTTCAAGAAACACTGCCATATTTCTGTAAATAATCGTCGCATATGGATTAAATCCATAACCGCTGATTGCAATTGCCAAAATATATGCCAATTGCAAGCAAATCATATCCAGAATTATAAAGTCAATATGCTTTAACCATTCCTCTGAATCTTTTCTATACATAATTTTCTCTTTCTCTCACATTTTTCGTAATATGTATATCAGCTTACCGCTGTCCCCACAACGGTAAGCTATTTTCTAAATTTCAGTATTTTTTCGCACTACTCTACAGTCACGCTCTTGGCGAGGTTACGCGGCTTATCAACGTCCAGTCCCTTTGCCACCGATACGTAGTATCCCATGAGCTGCAACGGGATCACGGCAAGTGAGGTCGCGAAATGTGGATCGGTTCGCGGGATGTACGTCACGAAATCGGCGGTATCTTCGATATTATAATTGCCATACGTGGTCAGTCCCATCAGATAAGCGCCGCGGCTCTTGCACTCGACCATGTTGCTGACGGTCTTTTCATAAAGCTCCTGCTGTGTCAGCACGCCGATGACGAGGGTACCGTCCTCGATCAGACTGATTGTACCGTGCTTGAGCTCGCCGGCTGCATATGCCTCGGAGTGGATGTAGCTGATCTCCTTCATTTTCAGGCTGCCCTCGAGGCAGATCGCATAGTCGATTCCTCTTCCCACAAAGAAGACGTCCTTTGCATTTGCCTGCTTGGCTGCGAACCACTGGAGCCGCTCTTTGTCCTCGATAATCTTGCGGATCTTATCCGGAATCGTCTGAAGCTCTTCGATATAGCCGCTATACTGCTCCTCGGTGATCGTATTTTTCACGAATGCGAACTGGATCGCAAGGACGTAGGCTGCGATCAGCTGTGTGCTGTAGGCCTTTGTTGTAGCCACGGAGATCTCCGGACCTGCCAGTGTATAGAAGACGTTGTCTGCCTCTCTTGCGATGGAGGAGCCGACTACATTTACGATTGCAAGTGTCCGAATCCCCATTTCCTTTGCCTCGCGCAGTGCCGCCAGGCTGTCGGCTGTCTCTCCGGACTGGCTGATGATGACGACGAGTCCGTTCGGGTCGAGGATCGGACGGCGATAACGGAATTCGGAGGCGAGCTCCACCCGTACCGGGATGCGCACCAGATCCTCGATCACGTACTGTGCCGCCATGCCGACGTGATAGGCAGAGCCGCAGGCTACAATGTAGATCTGGCTGATCTTCTGGATTTCTTCATCGGTCAGTCCGATCGTGCTCAGATCAAATGCATGATCCTTTAATACGGAATTCAGAGTATCCAGCACCGCACGCGGCTGCTCGTGGATCTCCTTCATCATGAAGTGCTCGTATCCGGCCTTTTCGGCTGCCTCTGCGTCCCACTCGATCTGCTTTGGCTCCTTTTGGATCTCTTCGCCATCCAGGTTAAAGAAGGTGATCTCGCCCTTGCGGACGCGAGCCATCTCAAAGTTGCCGATATAGTAGACGGTCCTTGTGTACTTGAGGATCGCCGGTACATCTGAGGCGATGTAAGAGGCACCGTCTGCTACTCCGAGGATCATCGGGCTGTCCTTGCGTGCCACATAGATTTCTCCCGGATAATCGCGAAACATCAGTGCCATTGCGTAAGAACCGCGAATTCGGATCATCGAATGGTTGATCGCATCGACCGGTGTTCCCTCGTATTTTTTGTAATAGTAATCCACCAGCTTTACTGCCACTTCGGTGTCTGTTTCGGAATAGAAGTGATACCCCTTCCGTGTCAGCTTATCTCTGAGCTCCTGGTAGTTTTCGATGATACCATTGTGTACTGCCACGACATTTCCGTCATCGCTGATATGCGGATGTGCGTTTTTCTCAGAAGGTTCTCCATGTGTTGCCCATCTCGTATGACCGATACCGCACGTGCCCTTTACAGAAGCTCCCTCGTCTGTCTTTTCCCGAAGTGCCTTCAGTCTACCCTTTGCCTTGATCACTTCTACGTCTGAGCTTCCATCACGCACTGCAAGTCCGGCTGAATCATAGCCGCGGTATTCCAGCTTGGACAGGCCGTCCAGCAAGATCGGAGCTGCCTGCTCCTCACCGGTATATCCTACAATTCCACACATAAAAGTTATTGCTCCTTCCTTTTTGCATTTCTTCTATATATAATAATAGTATTGAGCGGATCTGCTCTTGCATCTTGTTTCCGTCAAAGTATATCATGCTTCAGCATGACTTCTGGATTTTTCTTCCAGACGGGGCATAAAAAAGATGGCAATTACCCCCCCCGCCAAAAAATCGCGTTTCAAGTCTGCTGCCATCTCACTCCCGTCATTCTCTATGCATGCCATTTGTCAGTCATTTGCTTCGCTCTTGATAAAAAAACGAAATTTCGTCCCATTTTTAGACACAATTCATTAGTCGACAACATTATACGCGATTCTTCTCCTTTTTGCAACCGTTGCTCGTTCCAAAAAATATGTGATTCTTCCTATACTTTTTGGTATTTCGTATATTAAATAGCGGTTTTACATATTTTCATCAGTCTTTTGGATGGGTTTTTAAGTCTTTCAGATTTTTTGTTCTGTAATTTTTCCCGAGTTTTTTAGGAATTGTATCAATCGCATTTTCGTATATTTTCTATACTATTTTTATGATTGCCCCTGCCGCTGTTTTCCTGCGTTCATCCGCAATAGTATTTTTGCACAATAACTTTCTGTGTAAAATCCCGGTAAATCAAGGCTTACTTTATTTTCTTTTTATTTTTCTTGATTTTTTTGCACAAAAATCTGGCATTTTTGTTCTGTTCATTGTATAATATCTCTTATGAAGGATTTCTATTATGAAAGTGAGGACACACCATGAAACAGGACAATATGTTAGCAATGATTCTGGCCGGTGGACGCGGAAGCCGTCTTCATGAGCTGACCAGTAAGGTCGCGAAGCCTGCAGTCTCCTACGGCGGCAAGTATCGCATCATCGATTTTCCGCTCAGCAACTGTGCAAACAGCGGTATTGATGTAGTCGGCGTTCTGACGCAGTATGAGTCAGTGCTTCTCAACAGCTATGTATCGGCTGGCAGACGTTGGGGTCTTGATGCAAAGGACAGCGGTGTTTATGTACTTCCGCCGCGTGAGAAGGCGGACGCGGAGCTGAATGTTTACCGCGGTACTGCAGACGCGATCTCTCAGAATATTGACTTTATCGATTCTTTTGCACCGGATTATCTGCTGATTCTTTCCGGCGACCATATTTATAAAATGAATTATGCAAAGATGCTCGCTTATCATAAGGAGCACAAGGCAGACGCTACGATCGCCGTAATTCCGGTTCCGATGAAGGAAGCGAGCCGTTTCGGTATCATGAACACGCATGAGGACGGAAGCATCTATGAGTTTGAGGAGAAGCCGGCTGAGCCGAAGAGCAATCTCGCTTCGATGGGCATCTACATCTTCAGCTGGAAGACTCTGCGCAAGCTGCTGCTCGCAGACATCAAGAATCCGGATTCCCACCATGACTTTGGCAAGGATATCATTCCGGTGATGCTCGGTGAGGGCAAGAGCCTCTATGCTTACCAATTCAAGGGCTACTGGAAGGATGTCGGCACGATCGATTCTCTGTGGGAGGCAAACATGGATCTGCTCCGTCCGAACAACGAGCTGGATCTCAATGACCGCACCTGGAAGATCTACACGGAGGATGTCACCGCGCTTCCGCAGTACATCAGTGCGAACGCAGTCGTGAAAAATGCTTTTATCACGCAGGGATGTGTCGTTGAGGGTGAGGTTAAGAATTCTGTCCTCTTCACAGGCGTAAAGGTCGGCGCGGGTGCAAAGGTCATCGACAGTGTGCTGATGCCTGGCGCAGTCGTCGAGGAAGGTGCCGTTGTCACACGTGCACTTGTCGCTAACGGTGTTCAGATTGGAAAGCAGGCCGTAGTCGGCAGTGCAGACAGCGAGCATATTGAGCTCGTTGCGAAACGTGTAAAGGGGGCTGAATAATTATGTATGATGCATTTGGTATTGTGAATTCTTCCGCGAGGGATGTCTGGGTCGAAGGTATGCAGGAGTACCGTCCGATCGGTGCTTTTTCGTTCCTGGGGCGTTATCGTGTGATTGATTTCCCGATTTCGAATATGAGCAACAGCAATATTGACCGGATCATGGTCTATGTCAACAACAAGCCGCGTTCTCTTGTCGAGCATGTCGGCACCGGACGCCATTACAACATCAACTCCAAGAGCGGCCGCCTGCATCTTCTTTTCAGTGAAAATAAGGGACGCAACGACATCTACAATACGGATATTTCTTCCTATATTGAAAATATGGAGTATGTGAGACGCCAGCACAATCCGTACGTAGTCATCGCACCGAACTATATGGTTTACACGATCGACTATTCTTCCCTGATCGCGACACACGTCGAATCGGGCGCGGATATCACGATGTTGTACCATGCCGTTGACAATGCGAAGGAATCCTACCTGAACTGCAAGGTGCTCAATCTCAACAAGCAGAAGGGTGTGCTCTCTCTGGAGCCGAACCATGGCAATGCGAAGAACCGCAATATTTTCATGGATACATATGTGATGAAGACGGAACTCTTCATCGATCTCGTTTACAAGGCCCGTGAGCTTTCTTCCATGTTCACACTGGCGGATATGGTCAATGAGGTCTGCGGCGAGCTGGATGTGCGCGGTGTGGCTCATCGCGGATTCTTTGCTTCGATCACCGACTTCAAGAGCTATTATGACGCGAATATGTCCCTGATCGATTACAAGTCCGCACAGAACCTCTTCCATGAGGACTGGCCGATCTACACCCGTACGAATGATTCCTGCCCGACGCATTATTATGACACGGCTGAGGTACGCAACTCCATCATTTCCAACGGCTGTATGATTGAGGGTACGATCGAGAATTCCATCATTGGCCGCGGCTGCGTTATCAAAAAGGGCGCTGTGATCCGCAACAGTATCGTGCTGGGCGGCTGTGTGATCGGTGAAAATGTCCATGTGGAGAATCACGTCGTGGACAAGCAGGCAAAGATCATCCGGGCAAAGGAAGTCGTAGCGCCTCCGGAAAATCCGGGATATGTGAAGAGAAGCGATACGCTGTAAAGAATTCTGCTGCAGCAGGAAAATAATAGTTTTTTAGTGTGAGTGAAAGATAGCCGTTTGATACCACTTTGAGGATGATGCAAAGCGGTTCCTGGAACAGAAAGGCGATCGGAGCAATTTGTTTGCTGTGGTCGCTTTTCTTTTGTTGATTTTTCTGGTAAAATTCATACTGTCAGAAAATTATAAGGCAGGATTCCTTATAATCTTTTACAATTTTGTATAATCAATCACTACTCTGGAGGATAAATTTTATGGCTCTCACTGCTTTTCTTCATGGAAAGATTTATACGATGCAATCAAAGGCGGCGGATGTCGCTCCTTTTACGTTATTAAAAGACGTCTCGGATATTGTGATGGCGGAGGCGATGCTGATCGATGGTGACACGATCACTGCAGTCGGAAGTGACGCGCAAATTCTTGCGCGGATCCGGGAAATCAGCGCCGGAACGGGTTCTGAAACTGTGACTGCGGTTGACCTCGCAGGTCGCTGCGTGCTTCCTGCTTTTAATGACAGTCACTGTCATCTCCTGGCTACCGGCCTGAATCAGATCCGTTTGGATCTGCGCGGTGTGCGCTCCTGTGAGGAGATCGTGGAACGCGGGCGGGCGTATCTTTCTTCTGCTTCCCTCTCTGCGGATGACTGGATCGTCGGATATGGCTTTGACCAGAATCTGTTTGAGGATAAACGGCTGCCGGATCGTTTGACTGCGGAAGCGATTTCGTCTGACCACCCGGTCTTTCTGGATCGTGTCTGCGGCCACGTCGGCGCAGTCAATCGGGCGGCGCTTCAGATCGCCGGATTTGATGAGAATACAGTCATCACCGGCGGCGTGCTGGCGCGCGATGAAAATGGGAAGCTGAACGGCATTTTAAAAGAGGCTGCGCTTGACAGGATGCGCCGCCTGATCACGGAACCCTCTCCCGCCATGCTCGAAGCGGCGCTGCTCCATGCAATGCAGGATGCGAACCGTTTTGGACTTGCCTCGGTACAGACGGATGACCTGGAGAGTGCGGCGCTCGATTCAGTGATCGCTCTTTATCATAAACTGGAGTCGGAAGGCAGACTGACGCTCCGCATTTATGAGGAAATCCAGCAGCCGCGTGTGCCTCAGCTACAGGAGTTTCTCGCCCGCAGGCTTCGCACCGGGGATGGGGATGATTTTTTCCGCATCGGAAATATCAAGCTTCTGACGGATGGCTCGCTTGGCGCACGGACGGCCTATATGCGACAGCCTTATGCGGATGCGCCGGAGACAGCCGGTGTGGCGGTCTATACACAGGATGCATTAAATGAGGTTGTCGCGCTGGCACACAGGAATGGAATGCAGGTGGCGTTTCATGCGATCGGGGATGGGGCGATTGAGCAGGTCATAAACTCGGTAGAATATGCCGGGAAAGCCGAAGCGAAGGCGTCTGCTTCTCTCTCGGATGAAAAAATATCTCACAGCGAAGCACATGCGTATACTGCCGCCGCTTCACACCGCCACCGCATCGTCCACTGCCAGTTTATCGGTGAAGATCTGCTTGCACGAATCAAAGATGCGGGACTTTGTGCGGATATTCAGCCGCCGTTTACGGCTTCGGATTATCCGATCGTCGATGCACGTGTCGGGGTGGAACGCTCTGACTGGTCCTACGTCTGGCGGACGATGGCAGAGGTGGGGATCCCGCTTGGCGGAGGGTCTGATTCTCCAGTCGAGACGATGAATCCGATCTGGGGCATCGACTGCGCGGTGAACCGCACCGACCTTACTCATCTTCCGGTGAAGGGCTGGCATGCTTCGCAGTGCCTGACGGTTCCGCAGGCAATATCGCTCTATACACGCGGCAGCGCCTACACCGAATTTTCCGAACACCGCAAGGGACAGATCGCAGAGGGGATGCTGGCGGATTTTATCGTGCTTTCGGAGGATATTTTTGAGGTGGAGACAAGGCGGATCCGGGATATTCAGGTACTGGAGACGTATGTAGGGGGACGGCCGGTGCTGGAGTAGGTTTCTTCTCTCCCTCGTTTGTGTTATCATACTCTCCGGAGGTTTTTATCATGTCACATAAGAAAAAACATACGAATGATTTTGGACGGGATCCGATTCCAGGGCTTGTGCTGCGGGTTTCGGTGCCGTTTATGGTGGCGCAGTTCGTGAATGTGTTTTACAGTATTGCGGACCGCATTTTTATCGGCAATCTGCCGGTGGACGGGCAGACGGCACTGGCTGGTGCAGGGGTGTGTGCACCGATTGTCACACTCCTGTCTTCGTTTGCCACTTTGATCGGAATCGGCGGGTCGATCCTGTTTTCGATGCGGCTCGGGCAGAAAAACCACTCGCAGGCGGAACAGATCCTCGGCAGCTGTTTTTCTCTTCTGATGGGATTTTCGGCGGCCCTTACGATTCTTTTTCTGCTCCTGAAGAGTCGGCTTTTGTGGTGGTTTGGGGCAAGTGCGGAGACGTTTCCGTATGCAGACACGTATCTGACGATCTACACGTGCGGCACTTTCTTTGCCTTACTTAGTGCCGGAATGAATTATTTTATCACGGCCCAGGGCTTCCCGGCACTCGGTATGGCCACAACGCTGATCGGTGCGGTGCTGAACCTGATTCTGGATCCGGTTTTTCTGTTCGGGCTTGATCTCGGTATCGCCGGTGCCGCTGTTGCGACCGTGATCGCGCAGATCGCATCGTGTGCTTTCGTGCTTCTGATTCTGCGAAGGAAATCTATGCCGATTCCGCTGCACATCCGAAAACCCTCGCGGGCCATCGTACAAAGTGTCGTCTCATTTGGTTTCTCGCCATTTCTGATTCTTGCTACGGACAGCATTCTGCTGATTGCGTTAAATGCGGCGCTTCAGTATCATGGCGGCGCACAGGGCGATATGCTGATCACCTGTGCGACGATCGCACAGAGCTATCTGATGCTGATCACCTCACCGATGATCGGCATCACAGGCGGCAGCCAGCCGCTGATCAGCTTTAATTACGGGGCAGCCAGACCGGAGCGGATTCACCAGACGGTACGGTGTGTGCTCACCTTGTGCATCTGTTTTACCGGATTTATGTTCGTACTCTCGCGCATTGTGCCGGAGGGATTCGTGCGCATCTTCACCTCGGATTCGGAGCAGATTCATCTCTCTTCCTGGGCAATCCGCACGTACACGCTGATGATCGTACCGCTGGCCTTTCAGTATACGTTTGTGGACTCGCTCACGGCACTTGGAAAGCCGAAGGTCTCCCTGACGCTTTCGCTTTTCCGCAAGACCCTGTATTTCTCCTGCGCCTGCCTGCTGCCGTTCGCATTTGGCGCGACGAGCTCGTTTTATGCGGAACCGATCGCGGATGGGATTGCTGCGGTTGCGTCGACGACGACGTATCTGATGATTATGAAGATGCATCCGATAGCAGCGTCACAAAACAACGATTCATTATGACTATCTGATGAAACTGATATTTTTCCTTCGATTGAATCAGAATATTGCTTTATTTGGGTAAAAATCCATCTGATTATAAAAAATCTCCGAAGTAACTTTTATCATAGTCACTCCGGAGATTTTTCTATAGTCAAAAATATCTCTGCTCTGATCCTTCCGCCTTACTTCTTATGTACAAACCATCCGATTACATAGCAGATGGCGGCTACCGCCATTCCGTTGATTGATGCGATACCCCAATTCAGGATATTTGCCACGATGGCTCCGAGGATCACGCCCCCGACTGCAAACCAGTTGACATTGACCGGATTTTTCTCTTCTGCATGTTTTTCATAGGCTTCCCGGTTCATAAAGTAGGACATCACAAGGATGATGCCGACCGGCGGAAGTGTACAGTTCAGGATGTTCAGCCAGCCGCAAAAGTTGTTGTAAAGCCATACGGAAAGCACGGTTCCGATAATTCCGGAGACGAGCACCATCGGTTTTTTCTTCTGGTGGAAGATGTTTGCAAGTCCAAGTCCCGCAGAATACAGGGCATTGTCGTTCGTGGTCCAGATGTTCAGTCCAAGGACGACTACTGCCAGCTGAAACAGGCCAAGACGAAGCATTACCTCAAAGATATCATTTCCGCCTACGAAAATATAGGCAATCGCTCCGAAGAAGAACATCAGCGAATTTCCGAGGAAGAAGGCTATGACTGTTGCAACCGTACCGGTCTTTGCATCCTTTGCAAAGCGGGTAAAGTTCGGAGTTGCGGTACCTCCTGAAACGAAGGAACCGATCACGAGTCCTGCTCCTCCGATCACGCTCAAGCTTCCGCTTGATACGGCGAACTGATCGATGATCGTGCCATCGCCGCGGCTTACTGCCATCACCATTGCAACTGTACCGAGGATACCTACAAGCGGAACTGCGATATAGCTGATGACCGTCAGGGACTCGATTCCGAAGTAAGCGGAGGCTGTCATACAGCCGCCTGCCAGGATCACAAGGATCCACATAGCAGCTTCACTTCCGCCAAGCAGCTCTTTCGATACCGGAAGTGCAAACATTGCCACGCCTACGCCAAACCAGCCGATCTGTGTAAAGCTGATCATGGCAGAAGAAATACAGGAGCCGCGCTCTCCGAATGCTTTTCTTGCAAGCAGATCCATGCTCAGACCTGTCTTTGCACCGACATAGCCCAAAAGTCCGGTATATATGCCAAGGATCACGCCGCCAAGAATCAGTGCTTTGACAAAGCCCCAGAAATCAAGGCCTGCGGCCATCTCCTGGCCGGCCCACATGCTGGCTGAGAAGAAGGTAAAGCCAAGCATGATCATGAACATGGTGACAAAGCCGCGGCGTCCCTCCTGTGGGACGGCGGTTTCCGCGTAATCTACGTCGGTCGTTTTCGTTTTTACTGAATTTTTACTCATTGTTTTCTCTCTTTCCGTTGTGTAATTGACTGTGACGGGCGTTTCCCGAACGTTCCGGACATCAGGCCGCAGACCCGGCTGCTTTTTTCGTTTGCTGCTGTCCAGAACTGTTGATTACAAAATATACTTTCTAAGCGCTCTTGTAAACTCTGCGATCCTCTGCTCTGCCAGTTCCTTTAAGTTGGCACCTTTCATGCTCTCCACGTAGCCCTGCTCCTGGCGGTACAGCCACTTCGTATCTTCCGGACGGATCTTTTCGTAGTGGTTTGCATGCAGCCAGTCCTCGTAGCTGATCGGAAGCGGATAACCGAGCTTTTCTTCAAGCAGCTTATCAAAATCGATCTGATCTGCACGCTCTGCGATGCCGTTCCAGAATTCCAGCACTTCTTCTACGTGCTCATGGATCTCATATCGTCTTGCACCGCCATCGTAAATAATACATTTTTCAAACAGCGGTGTGCACATGGAAAGTGTCTCGCGGCGGAATTCCGGCGCTACGATTCCGCCTTTCCAGTAGAAGTCTACATCCGGCAGGTTGATGCCGGAGACACCCTTATCCTGATACGTACTGAAAATTCCTTCGTAATAAACGGCAATGAAGCCCTCAAACTCCGGCCAGAATTCACGGATCTCACCGGTCAGCTTTTCGAGGAGGTCGATTCCCTTCGTGCCGCCGATCGTAAAGATGATGATATTACGCAGCTTTGCGCCGTGTTCCCGGTAAAAATCAGTCACATAGCGCAGGCAGTGGATCAGCGTCTCGCCACTCGCAATGATGTCACCGATCATCAATGTGCTGTCCGGCACCATGGTCAGCTTACTGTATTTGATCTCCAGTCCTGCGATCTCCTCATTTGCGAAGACGCGCTCACTTGATAAGAAGCTGATATCATGCACGCGGATGTGCTCACGGTAGCAGCTCTCCTCCAGCGGGTAATTCAGTGCGCCGCGCAAAATCGACAGGATGTTTGCCGTCGTCACCTTTTTCTGCTCTTTCAGGTAATACAGCATCTGTGAGGTCGACTGGATCAGGCAGTTGTACACCTCATACCCGACCACCTCCGGTGTGTTCAGCAGTTTTCTTGTCTCGGCCTCTGACAGAATGTAATATTCATTCAGATAATCGCCGCCGTCCAGCCGGTAACAGGCCACACCCTGTTCGTTAAATTCCGGCACCAGCATTACTTCATTCCAGTTCTTCATTTGTTTTTCCTCTCCGGGGAATCCCCTGTTTTCCCTCTTACATGATTGTGGTTTTTAACCGAGTCAAGCAAGTCCCCTGCTTCAATTGCGCGGAGCAATAAGCAGTGGGTGGGGACTTTTTTTGATTCTTTCTTCTGCACATGAAAAACAGAGGAACCCAGGCGTCTTTGAAACACGTCGTTGAGTTTCTCTGTCTTTCCTGCATTTCATGCAAACTCTGTCATCTGACAGATCCTTTCTGATATGCTTCTCTGCTGCTGACGGACTTTGTCATGAAATCGTCTCTTATGCCATGATCGGTTCAACCGCAGCTGCCAGTTTTTCTTTTTCTGCCTGTGCCTCTGCCAGATCTTTTCCAAGTGTCGTGTAATAAATCTTGATCTTCGGCTCTGTGCCGGACGGACGAACAACTACGGTCGCACCATTTTCCAGCTTGTAGATCAGCACATTTGCAGCCGGGAGTCCGGTCTCCTCCGGCTTCTTGTAATCGGTAACGGATGCTACTGCATGGCCTGCGATCTCGGTCAGCGGATGCTCACGCAGGTTCTGCATGATACCTGCCATCTTGTCCATTCCACTCAGTCCCGGGAACTCAAAGCTGTCAATCTTGTTGTAGTAACGGCCATACTGTGCATAAATCTCTTCCATGCGCTGCTTTAAGGAGCTGCCGACGCTGCGGTAGTATGCTGCCATCTCGCAGATCAGCATGGAACCGATGACTGCGTCCTTGTCACGCACGTACGGGCCTGCCAGATAACCGTAGCTCTCTTCGAATCCGAAAATGAAACGGTCTACTTCTCCGGCTGCCTCCAGCTGTGCGATCTGGTCTCCGATCCATTTAAATCCGGTCAGCACGCTGCGCAGCTCTACGCCATAATGAGCAGCGACTGCGTCTGCGAGCGGTGTGGATACGATGGATTTCACTGCGACTGCCTTCTCCGGCATGGTACCCTTTTCGATGCGGCCTGCGCAGATATAATCAAGAAGAAGTACGCCGACTTCGTTGCCGCTTACAAGTTCGTAGGAGCCGTCCGGGCATTTCATTGCGATGCCGACACGGTCTGCATCCGGGTCCGTCGCAAGCATCAGATCTGCGCCTGTTTCTTTTGCAAGATTCAGTCCCTGCTCCAGCGCTGCAAAAATCTCCGGGTTCGGATAGCTGCAGGTCGTAAAGTAGCCGTTCGGATACTCCTGATCCGGCACGATCGTGATGTCTGTGATGCCGATGTCTTTGAGTACCTGCGTTACCGGTACGAGTCCGGAACCGTTCAGCGGGCTGTATACCAGCTTCAGGCCAGCTGTTTTGCAGAGACCCGGACGCACCTGACGGGATTCAATCGCCTCATAAAGTGCTTTTTTGCAGTCATCCTGCACGAAACGGATCAGTCCTTCTTCCACGCCCTGTGCAAAGGACATATATTTTGCTCCGGTCAGTACGTCGGTCTTCTGGATCTCGTCGTAAACGATCGCTGCCGCGTCATCTGTCATCTGGCAGCCGTCCGGACCGTATGCCTTGTAACCGTTGTATTTTGCAGGATTGTGGGATGCGGTTACCATGATTCCTGCGTTGCAGTTGTAGTAACGGGTCGCAAAGGAAAGTGCCGGTACCGGCATCAGTGCATCGTAGATCCGTACATGAATACCGTTTGCCGCCAGCACACCTGCCGCTGTCTTGGCAAACACGTCGCTCTTGAGACGGCTGTCATAGCTGATTGCCACGGTCTGTGTACCGCCCTGTGTCTTCACCCAGTTTGCAAGTCCCTGCGTCGCCTGGCGTACCACATAGATGTTCATGCGGTTCGTACCTGCGCCAAGCACGCCGCGCAGTCCCGCGGTACCGAACTTCAGTGCTACGGCAAAACGCTCCTTTATTTCGTCTTCATTTCCTTCGATTCTGGATAATTCCGGCTTCAAGTCTGCATCTTCAAGGTCTGCTGCCATCCAGCGCTTATACTCTTCGTTATACATTGTACCTCTGCCACTCAAAATGTGATTAAATATACCCACATCGAGATAATGTAGACTCTCACGAGTTCTACTTACTGCTTTATCGTGTATGCTTTGGATTGACCGAAATCAT
>ERZ827108.3215-NODE-3215-length-14390-cov-6.661388_pt1 | contig 14390 bp, 8 predicted proteins | sample MGYA00519921_ERZ827108 | MGnify/ENA primary metagenome ERZ827108 (study PRJEB31778, sample SAMEA3449258) | human gut metagenome | biome: human gut; feature: human-associated habitat; material: faeces | place: United Kingdom | collected 2010/2012 ... | reverse complement strand
TGGAATCTTAATTATTCAATTTTGAACCGGTGTCCAGAAAACTGGGTACATATCACTTATCAGAAGGGGATTTATCCGAGGATAGTATGGCCAGGTATTCCTGATTGAGCCTGTTCATATAGGCTTCCTGCCACTGAGGAATCTTGGCCTTGAATAGCGACCAGTCCGCTTTTGAAATGTCCATATCCGATTCCTTTCTGTAAAGACTGTATATAGAAATGCGATTTGAGCATCTCTGTCTCTATGATAGCATCACCGATTACGCATATCAAGTCATCAGGCCGTCCGATGGATCGTTCATACGCATTCATCCGAAAGCATTGCTAGATTCGTTCAATCATCTCTCTCGCATAGGCGCTGCATCTCCTGCCGCATTTGCGCAACCTGTACCCGTTCATCGTCCGTCAGATCGCGCCCGCCGTGCGTAAAGCATTCCTCGTCGAAAATTTCCTTGCAGTTGAGCAGCGCGTTCATCAGCGTTTCGGCGGTAGGGCAATGATAGACATCGCTCCAATCCTTCATCCGGCTGTCCCAGATCATTACAACATGGCCTCTGGTCGTTTCCACCACCTCAACGGCAGTATCCTGCATCAAATATCCGCTGAATTCGTTCAGCACTTTTTCTATCGTCATGAGAATTCCTCCTGTTCAAATTGTCTGCTTCTATTGTGACCGAATCCCACGAGAAATGCAAGGATGCCAAAGTTGAGATAATCTGGCAAGCTGGGCAAATGTTTTACATTTTGCACGCTGCTTGTTGGTGGCCCGGCCCCCAATCCCTTGTAATGCAGAGCAAGCTCTGCGGTTGTGAAGAATGTTTGCGCCATTCTTCAGTTGGGCTTGCGTCCAAAAATGAAAAGACGCCCTATGCCTATCGTGCTTCTTCAGTATGGATAGGCATAGGGCATTGTTTATCTGTCTTTGGAGTCAGCGTGATGATCACGCTCAGGTATATCGAGCTCATTATGGTCGTGCCGATCCGTTTCATATCGCTCATCGTCAAGGAGCGTATCCATGTTCGACTTGATATGCCGGAGGTTCTTCAGTTCTTCGTTCAGCCGAGACATTTCTTCACCAGTTTCTCTCTTTTGGCTGAGCAGGAGATCGTATTCCTCTGACAGCTCAGCGAGCGTAGGGAGCTTTCCACCGGCAGCACTGTACACCGCCTGCGCTTCCTTGTGGGCTTCAATGTCCGCCTTATGCTCCCGATAGAACGTCGGCGACCATCCCGACTCACGGTACTTCGCATAGACCTCCTTCGTTCTTCTGTAAACCAGAATGGCTTTCTTCTGCCCGCTGATCTCCTCCATCCGCGCTTGTGCTGCCCGGATTCTGCTTTTCAGCACGCCTCTCTCACCGAGCGCAGCCTGAATTCTGCTCTCAAGCTCGGCATAGGAGCCAACATGATTCTCTTTCAGGTAGATCATCGAGCTTGCCAGCGCACAGGTGTTGCGTCTTTCCGCCCAGCGTTCATAGCCTTTGCCCTTGCCGGATCGCAGCTTTACTTCAATGTCAATCAGGCGCTCGACCTGGCTTTTCGTCATCCGGCCTCTGGAGCGTTTGGGGATATGCACATGCTTTCCGGCAAGCAACATGCGCAATGCTTCTTCCGTGTGCTCTGCGCCAACCGTATCCAGCCGGATAAAGCGCTTTGCGCTGGGCGGCTTGATGCTGATCTGCGCGCCGCGCTTAATCCTGCAGCCTGCTTCCTCCAGCAGCTGCATCAGCGTATCGAAGCCCTCCGGCTACATCCGAAGCGCAGCGTCAATCATCATCCGCAGCATGTCACGCTGGGATGCTTTGGCGTTCTCGCCGAGCCACTTGTCATAAGTGACCGTTTGGTATTCTGGTTCCCGGATGACGGAGAGCTTGTGTTCTTCGCAGATCTGATCGCTCAGCTCAGCCAGCGTCTTGCCTGAACGTAGAATGTCTCTGAATTTGCGTGAGCAATCCAGCGTAGTGGCGCAAAAGACAATGTGATTATGGGATGTAGTATGTAGAGGAAGAAAAGTTCTTCCGCATACTGCCGCTTTATAAACGACAATCGAATATCTTCAAGCAGTGATGACGGATGAAGTTTTCTTCACCGTTGTCACTGCTTTTTTGTGTTTGAAAGGAGATTCGTATGAAACTGACCTATCACCGCTGCGGCGATTACCTGCTTCCCGACCTGGCCATCCCACATGAGCCTGTGGCGCTTGGTAAATACGGCAGGATGCGCAAGACGTATCTTAAAGAGCATAAGCCCATTGTGTACAATGCCCTGCTGCTTTCCGGCAAACTGACGGCGCATCTCGTCGGCGTGGATGCCGAATGCCGGGAACGCCTTGAAACCCTCTTGCCGCAGATGATGCGGCAGGAAGGAGTTAACGAAGCGCTCAAAGCACGCGATCAGATGGAATGGGTTGCGCGTATGAATCATATTCAAGCTCGCGCAGAAGAAATCCTGCTGAATGAGCTGATTTATGCGTAACTCACAATGCAAGAAAGCGGTCATGCCGCCGCTTTCTCCCTGTCGGGCTTGGTCAGATTTTCGCGGATGTGATTCAGTGCTTCCGTTTCGATGTGTCTTGCCCGGCTGATGCTGAACCCGTAGTCCCGCGCTGCCGCTGCCAGTGCGCACGGTTCGCCATCGAAACCAAACCGATGGCGAACCCATGCGGTATCGCGAAGCGACGAGCGATTCATTGCGTCATAGAGTGCAAGCAGTCCTATTTGCAATAGCGACGACGTATTCGCTGGACAGCTTATTCGTCTTTTCGGTCATAAAGCGGCTGAGCGTGTTTTTGTCGATGCTCAAAGCCTGCGCCAGCTCGGTCTGCGTGATAGACTTGCTCCTGCACAAATCGCGGATTCTGTCCCGCAGCGTCCCCGGCAGCCATTTTCCTGCATCAATCCATCCTCCAAAGATACCTTGTTGATTGCATCATACCAGACGTGCCCTGCAAAGTCAAACCTGTTGCATTTCTGCAACAAAAACCTGTTCCGACTCCGATGGGTTGAGAATCTGCCTATTTCAAGACGTTTTCTCCATTTCGCCCGTATATTCAAACAGTGCGCGGCAAGGTTCCTTTGCACGTTCTAACTCCGAATCATTTCATAAAGGGGGATTCAATGACTAACCAAAACCTTTTGATTACGGCGCTGTACGAGTGCCTGTCCCGCGACGATGACCTCGAAGGGGAAATCAACTCCATCGTAAACCAGAAGCTCTATCTGCAAAATTATGCTGACGAGCATGGATTCACCAACTGCAAGCACTACACGGACGACGGATTCAGCGGCGGCAACTTCGAGCGCCCCGGCTGGAAGCGGATGCTTGCCGATATTGAAGCTGATAAAATCGACACGGTGCTGGTCAAGGACATGAGCCGCGTCGGACGCAACTACCTGCAAACGGGCTTCTACACGGAGGTTTACTTCAAGAAGAAAGCCATTCATTTTATCTCTATCGATAGCCATGTTGACAGCGCCCGCAGCGACAACATCGAGTTTGTGCCGATGCTCAACGTGCTGAACGAAATGTATCTGCGCGATCAATCCCGAAAAGTTGTCATCGGCTATCATGCCAAGGGCATGACGGGCGTGCCGATTATGTCCAAGCCCTGTTTTGGCTATGTCAAAGACCCCGAAGATCGGAACCGCTGGCTCGTCGAGCCGCAAGCGGCAGAAATCGTCCGACGCATCTTTGAACTGGCCGCCGAAGAAACGAATCCGTATCGAATCACAAGGATCCTGCAAAGCGAAAAACGGATGACCCCTTCGGCCTATTTTGAAAGTCAGGGCTTGCACACACGCACGGGGAAAAAGAGCGCCATCACCGGGCCATATGACTGGAACCGCGCGACGATTCTCAACATTCTGAATGTGCAGGAATACCTCGGCAGAACCGTCAATTTCAAATCGGGCAAAGCGTCCTATCAGGCAAAACGAAAGGCGAATCCGGCGGAGAAGCAGGCGGTCTTTGAGCGCACGCACGAAGCTATTATTGACCTCGACACATGGAACAAAGCCCATTCGTTTCTCTCCTCGCGTCGGCAGACACAGCCGTTCACGCAATGGCCGACCAGCCCGTTCAAGGGCAAGGTCGTCTGTGCGAAGTGCGGCGCAATCATGTACAACATCCGCTGCAACGAAACGAAGAAAGATGGTTCCATCAGAAAGCGCGATTATTTTATCTGCTCGACGTTCAACAACACCAGCCGTCAGGAAAAGCGCGGCTGCATCCAGAACAAACTGAACGCCGACGACCTCCGCGAGCTGCTGAAAGCCATTCTTCAGGCCGTCTGTCAGAAAGCGGCGATTGACCGAAAGGCTTTCGCGCAGAAGCTACGACTGGCGCTTTCCCATCAGCCGAATCAGGCGGCTGTCATTCAGAAGGATGCTGCCGTGAAAAGAAAACGGATGAATGAGCTGGATCGACTGCTGAAAAAACTCTATGAGGATTACGCGCTGGACAAGATTTCGGAAGCGCAGTTTGACGTGCTTTCGGCGCAGTATGAAGCCGAGCTTGATATGCTGGAAAAAGCCGTGTTTGCCCAGCAGGAACGGTTAAAGGTTTTCCGAACGGATGAGGAAAACATCGACCGCTTTCTGAAACCCGTGGACGAATACCAGCATTGCGAAAACTACTCCGATGAAATGCTGGCGAAGATGATTGAAAAGGTGGTCGTTCACGAGCGCACCAAAAGCGAAAGTGGCGAACCGATTCGTGCAATGGAGGTGTATCTGAGCTTTATCGGGCGGCTGCCCATGCAGTAACAAGTAAACAGACAGGCGGCGGTGCGAAAAGGCACCGCCTTTTTATGTAAACGGAGGTGTAGCTATGAGTGAAAAACGAATCCCGACCTTTACCTTTTCCCGCAGACTGGGACACACGACGTACAGCGTCAACGTGTTCAGCAAAGACAATGAAGCCGCAACCTATGAGGATAAGCTGCTAGAGCTGATCCGCAGCGGCGTGTTGCAGGCGGATACTTTCGAAAAGCCGAAGGAACCGCCTGCCGAACACGCGGCGTAACGCTTAAAACACGAACTGATTTTCATACAGGGAGGAATGTTCAATGGCGTCTGAACGAATCGAAAAACTGCTTGCGATGCAGCAGAAAGCCGAAGCGCAAAAACGAAAAGCCGAGCAGCAACTCAGGGCGGCGAAACAGCCCCTCCCCGTGAGTGGGCGCACTTATACGCATCTTCGATGCGCCGTGCGTTCTCCGAAGGCCCCTGCGGGGTGCTCGATGCCTTCGGCATCAACAGGGGCAAGCCCCTGCGCCGATTGCATCGGCTACCCCATGACGGCGATTTGCGCTAAGAAACGGAGGTGAACCCATGCCCTGCCCGACGGGGAGCTTTAAGATCATCAGCCGCGGAAAAGGTCAATCCTGTATGGCTTCCTGCGCATATTATTCAGGCGAAAAGAAGTATTCCGAATACGAGTGCTGCTGGAAATATCCGCACAGCAGCCCGGCGCGCGTGAAGTGGGTTGAAGTCATGCTGCCGCCCAACGCGCCGAGGGCGTATGCCGATCCGCAGACGCTCTGGAACGCGGTGGACGCAGCGGAAACAAGCGTCAATGCGCAGACGGCGCGCTCGATGCTCTTTGCCTTGCCGCGCGAACTGACTGACGAGCAGAACCTTGCCCTCGTCCGCGATTTCTGTCAAAAGGAATTTGTGGACAAGGGCATGGTCTGCAATTTCTTCTATCATGACAAAGGCGACGGCAATCCGCATGTTCACATCATGCTGACGCTTCGCGCGATGGACGAAAACGGCAAGTGGCTGCCCAAATCGAAGAATGTTTACGCGCTCGATGAGAATGGAAACCACATCCGCGCGCCGAACAGAAGCTGGAAGCGTGTCAAGGTCAATACCGTCGATTGGAACGAGCGCAAGTACGGCGAAATCTGGCGGCAGGATTGGGCGGCTGCACAAAACGCGGCGCTCGAAGCGGCGGGACGGATGGAGCGCGTTGATATGCGTTCTCTTGAGCGGCAGGGCGTTGAAGATCGCCTGCCGCAAAAGCATCTCGGCCCGACGGCTTTCGCGCTGGAGCGCAAGGGCGTTTCCAGCGAACGCGGCGACGAGAATCGAAAGATCATCAGCGTGAATAAGATGCTGGCTTCGTTGCAGAAAACCGTTCGCGAGATCGGCGCTTGGCTGGATGAACTGCGCAAGGCGGTCAGCCGCCAGCAGATCATCGAAAGCCCGGATGATTACCCGCTGAGCGACGTGATTACCGCCTATTTGGATATGCGAAAGGAAGGACGCGAAACATGGAATCGCTATGCGCAGGAAAAAGGCGCTGTCCATGATTTGAAGGACGGCTTTAAGGCGGTTTCCTTCCTCTCGAATCACGAGCTTTATACGGTCGGTCAGCTCAAACGGTACATTGCCGAAACTCAACGGACATTTTCCAAAATCAAGGCGGAATCCACGGCAAAGGAACGTAGAATCCGCGACATCGACGCGCTGTTTGGCGCGATTCAAACCATCCGAGAATTGAAGCCGATTCAGCAGGAATACGAGAGCATCCACTGGAGCGGCAAACGCGAAAAGTTCAAGGCCGAACACGGCGACGAATTGAACCGTCTGCAAAAGGCGATCTGGATGCGCGAAAAGCTCGTGAAGTCGCTGGGGCTTGCATCTCCTCTCGATAAGGAACAACGCGCGGCGCTGAAAACAGAGCGTATGCAGCTAGAAGCGGAACGCGAAGCCCTTCTTCCGAAACTCGAAGAAATCAAAGCAGAATTGGCGGAGCTGAACCGCATCCGATATTGGACGCGCAAGGTCATTCCCGACGCGTTGCCGCGGGTGTCAGATGGGCGGGTTTCGATTGAGGACGCGATGGAAACGGCGGTCAATCGGAAGGAGTTGGAACAGGTTGAGGATGAAGCGGAACAGATGGCTACGCGCCAGCCGCAGGAACAGAAAAAGACGCAGGAAAAACAGAAGGTGAAACAGCAGGGAGAGATCGTTCCCCTGTAAAAAAACATTCCAAAAACAAGAGCTGAATATCGTCTATCACATGCTGGCGGTATTCAGCTTTTTTCTTTTGGCCAAATAAAAACGAGCCGTTATTTTAACGAAAAAACAGACAAAACGTGATGCAGCGATGTGCAGGCAGCGCACGTTCGTGAACGACGAACCGAAAAGTGGCAAAAATGTGGAGAATGTGAATAAAAACGCAAGAAATGTCTTTGATAGCATGGGAAGCTATGCTATACTGATGCTGAATAGATACATCCGCAAAAGCACAAAAATACTTTTGGAGGCATGAAGAATGAAACGTTTTATTGCATCCATCCTTTCGGCAGCCATGTTGTTGAACGGCCTTGCGCCCGCTTATGCGGCGGCGGAACAGGACGGGAAGAAATCCGCAACTGTTAAACACTTCACATTTACGGCTGATGTGATTCCGGGAAAGCTGGAAGAACTGGAGCAATACGACGTTTCCATGATTGATCACGGAGACGTGCTGGAAAACGAGGAAGGCGTCGTCGTCTCCGAGATACAGGGAACGTACTATCGAAACCAGAAGCTCACTCAATCTTCGCTTTCGGGGACGAGCTTTGCGTTTGCGCCGATCATGCTGGATAACTATTTCCCGCTGCCGGAAGAAACGCCTACGCCGGAGCCGACCGTTACGCCCGAACCGACCATTACGCCGGAAGTGTCGGTTACGCCTGAAGTATCGGTCACGCCTGAAGTATCGGTCACGCCGGAAGCGTCGGTTACGCCGGACGCATCGGTTACGCCTAAAGCATCGGCCACGCCGAGCTTATCGCCCGAAGATATCGACACGCCGGAACCCAACGAAAGCCCGAAAGGAGAAGAAACGCCGTCTCCGACCGAAGAACCGGCGGATCAGCCTACGGATGAACCCGCGGAACAGCCGACCGAAGAACCTACGAAAGAACCTGTGGAGCAACCCACCGAAAAGCCTACGGAAGAACCGGCTGAACAGCCGACAGAACAACCCACGGATGAACCCGCAACAGAACCCACGGAGAAGCCGGAAGAAACCCCCGACGAGCAGCCGACCGAAGAACCTGCCGAGCAGCCGGAGGAAAAGCCGGAACAGGAAACGGAAAACAACGAGCCGGAACCCGAAGAATCGCCGGAGGAGATTTCGGAAGAATCGGCTGATGAACCCGAAGAACAGCCTGCCGGGGAAAATGCAGAAGAAAACGAGCCTGCACAAAACGCGTCTGTTTGGCATTGGCTTTTTCATGCTGCTCATGCGGAAGAAAGCGCGCCGTCCAGCATCCGGGGCGAACGGCAGTCGTATTCCCGAAGCGCAGGCTGCGAGTGGATCACCTACCCCGGACTGTTTGACGCTGTGACGGACGTTGAGCTTTCCATGACCTCCACGGGCATCAAGGAAAACATCATCGTCAATCGGTATACAGGCAACCATGTCTACGCGTATCAGATGACGACGGAAGGATTGACCGCCGCTCAAAACGGGCGGGAAATTCTGCTCTATAACGAGAACGGCGACATGATGGCGAAGGTCGAAGCGCCGCACATGACGGACGCAGAAGGCCGTTACAGCACGGATATTGCCGTTTCACTGGAGGGCGGCGGCGGAAGCTACCGCGTTACCTATCGTCCCAATGACGAATGGATGCAGAGCGCCGCTTACCCTGTAACCATCGACCCGACGGGCAATTATTTCAACGATCTCGCCACGGGAATCGGCGACGTGTTTGTTTCCAGCGATAACCCGTCTCATCATTACGACCATACGGTTAAAAAAGGCAATCCGCAATATAATCATGACCTTGAAGGAACGAATCTGTATGCAGGCAACGGCAACATTGCCTATATCATTCCTTCCCTGACGGGCTTTTCCGGGAGCGACAATAAAGTATCGGAGTTCCCGACGACCAGCGGTCTCATGATTCTGAACGCCACATGGAAGGTCTTTGTTCATGAGGGCGGCGGCACGTTTGAAGTGGCGCTTGTGACAAGCGACTGGAATACCAGCTCGGTAACGTATAATTCACGCCCAAGCCTCAGTTCGGATATCCGCCAGACGATTACCCTGCACACGGGCGAAAATAACGTGGATTTGACGAAGATTTTCTCCGCATGGTTTAATACGTCGGATCAGAAAAGAAATTACGGATTTGCGGTGACAAGCAACAGCTCGTGGGCGAGAATCTGTTCGTCGGATGTGCTGCCCAGAAAGGAGCGTATGTCGTTCTCCGCTTCCTATACGGACGATCTGCCCGCGCCTACGGTAAAGGCGACAGGCTACGGAAACGGCGTCAATTCGCAGAGCGGTTATATCGACGTATCGTGGAACAGCGTTCCGCTGGCCAGTGGGTATCGGCTGGGCATATCGAACGGCAGCACGTTCCAGTATATCGACGTGGGCAATACGACCTCGTATTCGACGCGCGGCAAAAAGATTTGGCCGACCGACGCTGAAATAGCCGCGGGCAACTATACCCTGCACTGGGACGGAACCGGGCAGGAGCTGCCCAATATTCCTCGCAAGGATAAAACAGACCTGAATTATTATTTCGTGGTCTTGCCTGCCAACGCTTACGGGCAGACAGGCTCGCAGCATGGTCAGGCGCAGGCTTCGCTGCCGGACACCACGCCGCCCAACCAGCCGTCTACGGTCAGCGTATCTCCGGCAGACTGGAGCAACGCGGAGGCTCGGACGGTCACGTGGGCAGGCTTGACGGATATGCCGCTGAACAGGGATACGCTGGGCGACAACGGGCATGTTCAGTTTATCCTTGATCCTGCAATCGGAACGGATGCGAACGCATGGGCGTGGCAGAATACGGCTTCCAACGCTGCAAACGGCTCACAGATCGTCTCGACGGCGGGCTTGGAGGATGGCGTTCATGCGGTCTATGTGCGCGGCGTAGACACCTACGGCAACTACGGCGCGCCCAAAGGCGCGGAACTCAAGGTGGACAGAACGCCGCCGACGCAGCCGGACGTGTCCGTACTGCCTGACGATTGGACAAAGGAAAATACCGCGTCGATCTCATGGACGAATATCGCCGATTTGAACGATTTGAATCGCGTGGAGCTTTCGTGGGACGGCGGTGCATACCAGACAACCGGGCTTTCCGATAAAACCTGTTTGGGATATGAAGCGGATATCTCGTCGTTTGCGGACGGGCTGCATACGCTGAGCATCCGGGGCGTGGATATCGCCGAAAACGTCGGAGAAGCCGGAACTGCGTCGATTCAGATCGACCGCAGCGCGCCGACGCTGACCCAATCTTCCGTTAAACCCGCAGCATGGACGGCGGCGGACAGCGTTATGCTGACGTGGGAAGGCGCGGCGGACGCATACAGCGGTCTTGCCCGGATGGAGTATGCCGTTGACGGCGGCGCTTGGGAAGCGCTCGACGTGAGCGAAAACGGGAGCCGGGAAATCGAAATCGGCGGGCTGGCGGACGGCGAACATCGAATTACGCTGCGTCTGACGGATGCGCTTGAAAACGCTGCGGCATGGGAACATACGATCTATCTGGATCACACTCCGCCTGTTGTCGAGCTGCTTACGCCGCAGAACGGCGCGGTTGTGACGGGCGTTCTGGATATTTGGGGCGTTGTCTCGGATGTTTCGCTGACGGACTGGACGCTGACGGCCAAAGGCTCGTCCGGCAAAGAAGTGACCGTTCACGCCGATTCGACCGAAAGGCTGTCCGAACAGCTCGGCGTGTTGGACACGGGTGAATTTGCAGATGGAGAAACCATTGAAATCATTCTGACTGCGCATGACGCTGCCGCGCACGAAAGCACGGTTCAGGGCGTATACGTCAAGGCTGACCACAGCGCAAAGCCTGTTTCGGCAGACGTAACGATTACCGCACCGCAGCAGGGCGAACGCCTGACCGTCGCCTATAAGCATGGCGAATATACCGCCGATTACAGCGGCTCGGAGAGCAGCGGCGTTTTCGTGCTGGACGGACAGCCGGGCGGCGCAACGTCCCATTTGAAATTCCCGATATACCCGATTCTCTACTCGGAAAACAGCGTTCATGCCCTCTCCGTGCTTTCTCTTGACCGTCAGGGCGCGCTGCATTATTCGCAGGGCATGGCCGGATCGCTGATTTTGAGCGATATCTGGAAAGACGAAAATAAAGTTGAATCTGCCGACGGACTTGCGTTGTCGGATATGGGCGCGGAAGTGACGGCGGATTCCGGCACACTGGTGTCCAAAACCTTTACAGCCGCGCAGCCTGTGCTGGCTGTGCGACTGCATACCATTGAAAATCCGGCGGCGGGCGGCTCTATCTCCTATGAGGTATCGACCGACCACGGCGCAACGTGGACGGCGATTCGAGAAGAATACGATGTCAAATTTGACACGCCGCAGAATCAAGTGGCGGTTCGCACCCATTTGAAAGGGACGGGAACGGTTCTTCAAGGTCTGGACATTGTGGGTGTATACGAATCGAATCCCGTTCATTTCAGCGTCAGACTGCTTCGGCCTGTGACGGCGTTTAATCTGACGCATGAAGAAGAACAGACGGAAGCCATGCCGACCCTCTCGACGGACTGTGCGGCGCAGTTGACGGTTCAGCGCCTGTACATGGACGGACAATGGAACAGCAACAGCTTTACGGCGGATATGCTTCCCTTTGAGGACGGAACAACTCATCAGGCTGCGGCGCTGGGTCTGGATGCGGACGGCGCGCTTTACGGAAGCGGTGCGGCTGCGTCGATTCTCATGCGAACCGCGCTGAACGCGACAGACACATGGCAATCCACGGCGCTGGAGCTTGCAGACGAAACGTATGCCATTCGTTTGGAAACGCTCTGCATCGACGCGGCGGGAAAAACGGTAGAAAACGGCAAGTATGCGTATTCGTATGATGGAACGACGTGGACGGATTTCACGACGGGCGGCTATACCTTCCTGAGCAAAGGCACGAAAAAGCTGTATATCCGGGCAACCATGCCCTCCGGCGTGACGCTCAGAGCCATTCATCTGGAAGGCGTGACGGCCAAGACGCGGGCGCTGAAAACGACGTTGGTGAAAGCGCCTTATAACGTGCAGGCGACGGACTACGGCGACTACTACGAAAACGAAAAGCTCCGCCGCTACGAACTCACATGGACGGACGCGAACCGCGACGACGGCACATGCGGAAACGAGCTCTGGTTTGACATTTACCGCAACGGGCGGAAGATTGCATCGACGCAGAAAAATCGGTATACCGACTACGATTATGAGGCAGATGCAGTCTATCATGTTCGGGCGCGCAGAGAATACGACGATCCGGGCGACGGGCTTTCTTCGATACTCACCCGAACGAGCGGATGGGTGAAGGCGGCCATGACGCGTCTGGCGGCGGAGGAACGCATTGAAGGCGTACAGCACAACGTTGAAAACTTCACGCAGTCGGAATACCTCAACGACCTGTACGGCGGCAACTATACCTTCTCCGACACGCCCAATCCGCCGAGCCTGAGCTTCGCGCTGGATCAAAGCCTGCTGGGGCCGCATCGCTTCTGCTCGCTCGGCTTTGAACCGATTAACTTCAATACGGGCAATTTCTATTTGCAGACGCGGGATTACGCGCTGGCAGATTTGGGAACGTCCGGCTTTGATGTGGTCAGAACGTATAACACGCAGAGCAACGAAACGGACGGGCCGTTCGGCGCAAAGTGGACGACGGAATACAGCCAGCACCTCCGCCTGTTCAATGACGGCAGCGTCGGCTACCGCAGAGCGGACGGCAGCGAAGTGATCTTCTATGCGCAGGCGGACGGGGCGTTTGAAAGCAACTCGACGGAGTATGAATTCCTCTCCTATGACGCGGCGCACACCGAATATCGAATCAGCCTGACGGACGGGACGGTTTATGCGTTTGCGTCCGGCGGTCTGCTCAAACGCATTGAAAAGGACAGCGGACAGCATATTACGGAAATCGTCCGGGACGAGGACGGCCTGATGACGAAGATCATCTCGCCCAGTCAGGAAGAACTGCTGGTCGAAATGGATCAGGCCGGACATATCGTCGGCATCACCACGCCGGGCGGCGCGACGCTGCGCTATACCTACTCCGGGAAGAAGCTCAGCTCCTTTACGGATGCCGAAGGCAAGACGACAAAGTATGCCTACGACAAAAAGGGCCGCATGACCGAATGGTATGACGGCAACGGTCAGCGTCAGGTGCTGAACAAATACGACGAACAGGATCGCGTTGTCGAGCAGCAAGACGGCAACCACGGTCGCTATCGGATGCAGTACGGCGACGGTCAGACGATAACAACGGATGCCGAAGGAAATGTCGTTACCTATTTCTTTGATGAGCATAAGCGCACTACTCGAATTGTGGATGCGTTGGGCGGTGAAACCAGCTTTACCTACGGCGAGCAGGGCGAAATTGTCAGCAAGACGGACGCGCTGGGGCATGTGACCGCCTACGCCTATAACGATGCGGGCGATATCGTCACAACCGTGCTGGAAAACGGAGGCACGATTCACAGGGAATACAACGATCATCACCAGATTACAAAGCTGACCGATTTGAACGGCTCGGTGACGTTGTATGAATACGATGCGGATGGTAATCTGGTTCGGGAAACCGCGCCGAATGGCGGCGTGACAACCTACGCATACGACCACAAAGGCCGTCTGACCCAAAAGACGGACGCGCTGGGCAATCAGACGAGCTATGCGTATGTCAACGGCCTGCTGGCCAAAACCGTGGATGCGCTGGGCAACGAAACGGCATACAGCTATGATGCGAACGGCAATCTGGCGAGCATGACGGGCGCGCTGGGCAACGTGACGCAGTATGAATACGACGCAAACGGCAATCTGCTGAACGTCGTCTTTGCGGACGGAACAAGCGTCAGCTATACCTATGATGCGCTTGGCAGGCAGATCAGCGCGACCGACCCGCTGGGCAATGTAACGCGTTACAAGTACGACGCGCTGGGCAATGTGTTGGAAACGACGCTGCCGGATAAGACGACCCAGACGGCGACCTACACGCACAACAGCCAACTGGCGACAGTCAAGGACGCGCTGCTGAATCAGACGAAGTACACCTATGACGGCAATGGAAACCGCCTGACGGAAACGGATGCGCTCGGTCATACGACGACCAGCGAGTACGACGCGGCGGGCAATCTGATTTCAGAAACCAATGCGGCGGGCGGCGTGACGACCTATCGCTACGACGCGCAGGGCTTCCCGATCTCCGTGACGGATGCGGCGGGCGCGACGCAGACCTATCGCTACGACGTAATGGGCAACATGGTCGAGCGGACGCTGCCCAACGGCGCGACCATCCGAACGGATTATGACGAAAGCGGAAACGTCATTCGCGAAGTCAACGAGCTTGGCGGCGAAACGACCGTTGAATATGACCTGCTGGGCAGAATCATCGCAATCACCG
>ERZ827108.3212-NODE-3212-length-14400-cov-7.141304_pt1 | contig 14400 bp, 17 predicted proteins | sample MGYA00519921_ERZ827108 | MGnify/ENA primary metagenome ERZ827108 (study PRJEB31778, sample SAMEA3449258) | human gut metagenome | biome: human gut; feature: human-associated habitat; material: faeces | place: United Kingdom | collected 2010/2012 ... | reverse complement strand
GTAGAACCATTGCCATTGAGTGCATTATGAGTTCTGCATACAATGACAAGGATAAGAAGTCTGAGGATAACTGTGCAAGACTGGCAGCGGCACTTCTTAATAAATACAAGCTGTCAATTGACAGCCTTTATACACATAATCACTGGTACAGCAGAAAATACTGTCCTGCGTACATACTTCCTCACTGGACGGCATTCAAAGCAAAGGTACAGGCGTATATGAGCGCCGACACTTCTGCACCTGCAACAACACAGCTGTATCGAGTACGCAAGACATGGGCTGATGCCAAAAGTCAGATCGGTGCATATTCTTCTTTAGAAAATGCGAAAAAGGCTTGCAAGGCAGGATACAGCGTTTTTGACAATTCAGGCAAGGTGGTATATTCTGTTGTGAAGTCATATGTCAAAGGTACAAAGGTCACACTGAACAATACCACCTTGTATTCGTCCAGTACTGACAAAACCGGTACAAAGAAATCCGGAACGTACTATCTCTATGACGGACAGGTAGTAAACAACAGAATGCGTATCACAAATTCTGTTTCCAATTGCAGCAAAACGCCTGCTGGTTCTTATGTTACCGGTTGGGTTAACAAGGCTGATATCTGATAATATTTCTATTCAAAATCCTGAAACGGCTCCCAGGTTAGCTGTTTCGGGAAAATTTTAAGTGCTGAAAGGAGGTATTGCATGGAACAGCAGCAAATAATGGATGAGCTGAATTATCACAGGTCACAGAAAATCACGGAAACGCTTTATCGTTCCGGTCTGATTTCATTTGACGAATATGACAAACTGACACAAAAAAATCGCCGATCTTTCTCTCCGCTTTACGTCGACTTATTGCCGAAAACGCTTGATATATCCACGAAACAGAGTTAATATGGACACTGCGAAAGGAGGTGACTGCCTTGAAAACAGTTAGAAAAATTGAAGCGAATAAGCCGATAACGACAAATAAGCAGAAAATCCGTGTGGCTGCTTACTGCCGTGTTTCAACAGATAACGATGATCAGCTTGAAAGCCTTGAAACACAAAAAGCACATTATGAGTCATGGATTAAACTGCATTCAGAATGGGAATACGCTGGATTATACTATGATTCAGGCATCACCGGTACAAAATCAGATGTCCGTGAGGGTTTGCAGAATCTCCTGCAAGCCTGCCGTCTTGGGAGAATAGACAGTATTCTCGTGAAATCTATCAGCCGTTTTTCCAGAAATACAACAGACTGTCTTTCTATTGTCCGTGAACTTCTCGAAATTGGCGTCACGGTTTCTTTTGAAAAGGAAAATATTGACACTGGGAGTATGGAAAGTGAGCTGATACTTTCGATACTTAGTAGTATGGCAGAAGATGAATCAGCATCTATTTCTCAAAATGAAAAGTGGTCGATAAAGCGTAAGTTTCATAATGCAGTATCGTTTTCAGCAGGGCAAAGTAATGGTTAATGCAAGATGTTTCCTCGGCTACGATAAGGACGAGGACGGACATCTGGTTATCAATCCAGAACAGGCAGAGGTAGTTAAACGAATTTATCGTGAATATCTTGAAGGTGCAAGCTGTCAGCAGATTGCAAGAGGACTGGAGCGTGATGGGGTTCTTACTGCACGGGGAAACAAAAGATGGCATGATAGTGCCATTCGATTGATTCTGGAAAATGAAAAGTACATGGGTGATGCACTTCTGCAAAAGACATATACAGTGGATTTTCTCAATAAAAAGCGCATTAAAAATAACGGTGAGATGCCGCAGTATTATGTAGAAGATGATCACGAAGCCATTATCCCAAAAGAGTTATTCCTGAAGGTACAGGAAGAAATCGCAAGACGAGGTTCGCAAGTTGACTGTATGGGGAGGCGGCGAGGTTTCAGTTCTAAGCACTGCTTTACGAATCTGATGTACTGTGCCGAGTGTGGAGAGCCGTTCCGCAGAGTGCATTGGAATAATCGTGGCTGCAAGTCCATCGTGTGGCGCTGCACTTCAAGGTTGGATAAAAAGGGTGAGTGTCATGCACGAACAATTTATGAGGATGTATTGAAGCAAGCCTTTGTCACAGCCTTAAATCAGCTTATTGGCAGCAGTATGGAGTATCTCGGCATTCTACAGAAAAACATAGCAGAAGTTCTTCGCATGGGTAATCCAGATTCAGCAGAGACCATTCAGGCACAGCTTGATGAACTTCAGCACCAGTTGATTGACAGAGCAAGCCGACGAGAGGACTATGATGACATATCACAGGAAATATTCCGGCTTCGGGAACAGAAGGAGAGGGCAATGATGAACGATGTATCCCGAAGTGATTACTTTGAACGCATCAAGGAATTGCAGGATTTTATTGTATCACAACCCAGCGGTATTTCTGAGTTTGATGAAATACTGGTGAAGCATCTGCTTAAAAAGGTTACAGTTTATGAAGACAAGCTAGTGTTTGAGTTTAAATCTGGTGTTATGGTTGATGTTGTGAACTGAATAGGATTAATGTTGTAAGCCCTCCGCCGGATTATTGTTTGGCGGAGGGCTTATTTTGTATGCGGAAAATGGCTTGCTTTTTTGGGAAGTATGAAGTATAATAAATTATATAGAAAAAGCATGATGTTCTTTAACCCGTTGTTTGATTATTATTCAGTGCGGCTTCCACTGCAAAAACAGTATTAAGCTATGCCACAAACGACCATATCCATATTTACTAGGAACCAAGGAAACGAATGTATTATCCATTTAGGTGGTATGTGTATGTCTAAAATCCTTATTATTACATGTTCGTACGATAAAACTGTAGACTATATAATGAATAAATACGATCACAAAACTGAGTTTTTTCGATTCAATGTAGATCATTTCTCAGAATATAGGGTAACAATATCTGCAATAAACTGGGAAATAACACATGGTAATAATACAATTACTAAAGAAACTACAAAGAGTATTTATTACCGCAAGCCTGCTTTCCCAGACACAAGTGGGTTTGATATTGAATATAGACGTATGATAAATAGTGATATTCTTTCGATAATAGATGGATTAACTAATAGCTTTGATGGAATTGTTTTAACCAAACCATATCTATTAAGAAGAGCTGAAAATAAGGTTTGCCAGTTAGTATATGCACAGCAACATTCTATTTTAATGCCTGATTCCTTTGTGGGCAATAACGATCAATGGGAACACATTGACAAACCTAAAATTATAAAGCCTTTATCTGTGGGAAAAATAGCAACTCCTTCTGGAATAGGTATAATTCAAACAAACCTCATGCATGATGAAGACTGCTTTGATAATATAGAATTAACACCAGTATATATCCAGAAATATGTTCAAAAAAGTTATGAGGTGCGAATAACTGTCATTGATGATAATTATTTCGCAGTGAAAATTGTATCTGATAATGCGATTGATTGGCGAAATGGTAATAATCAATACGAAGAAATTGATGTTCCAGAAGAAATAAAAAAATGTATTCAAAAGATGATGAAGGATTTTCAGCTCCGATTCGGTGCAATTGACTACATAGTGGGTGATGAAGGAAAATGGTACTTTCTTGAAATAAACCCTAATGGGCAATGGCAGTGGCTAGAATGTATTTTAAATCTTTCTATCTCAGATTGCATAATGAAAATATTACTCGGAGGGAAAACATGAAAGAAAAAATAATCAACTTTTTACTATTACTCTTCTCTTGGTCACCTATCCTTTCTTTTACCAAAGATGCTAATTACGGGGAATTAACAATAAATCATAGTTCACCAGTCAGATCACAACTCCGAGAATGGCGTCTAAGTTTTTTGCAAATCATGCTTGGTGCGCACAAACTATATGTGTTATCAGCAAGTAGAACAATTGATGAGAATACTAACGTGGCTTCTTTACACTGGGATTGGGTCAAATTATTATCTCTCAAAGAAGTATGTGATAACAGTGGGCATATTCAGCAAATATATACTGATTACTATAATCGTTTAAATGGATCAAGCATAACGAATGATCGCTTGGAAGCTGAAAAAGAGAGCTTATGTTATCATATAGAAACCGAAAATAGCAGGCTTGAAAAAAGTGATAATAAAATGAATATATATGTTACGGCGGTACTGACAATACTTCCAATCCTTCTTAGCATAAGTTTCGATTCAATTTTGGAATTGTTTAAAACTAATTTGATATATAAGATAGCTATTATTGCTTTTGCGTTTTTTGTGTTAAATATAACTCTTTATCTGTATCAATACATCAAAGTTGGTGGCTACAGTATGAGCCGTTTTATAGACTTAAAAAATGAAGCAGATGGAACTTTAACTAAGAGATTGGTATCGCAGTATTATTATGATTTTCAGTCTTTAAAAAGCAAAGCAAGACTTTTTGTAAGTTACGTAAAAAACATACAAACATGGATGGTAGCATCTTTTGTGTTATTTATCATCACTTTTTCTTATCACCAGTTTTACACTCACGGTAGAACAACGCAAAATAGTACCATTAATTCAAGTAGCTCTATCTATAACGTTAATGTATCTGATTTAAACGACCCTTATTCTCAAAGCTCTATACAGCTAACAGATATAAGAAAGAGTATTCAAACGCAAAGTGCAGACAAAGTAATCATAATGTATAATGATCATACGGATATTTCTGCCATTGAAAGCGAATTGAAAATATTTGATTCTACGTTTGAAATACAGTATCTTTATGATGATAAATTAGAAACAAACGATGCTAAAATATTAGTATATAAAGGGAGGACACCATAATGAAAAAGCATATCTTGTCAAATTACATAAAGCAAATAAAAATGCTTGTTGAACCATCTGTAGATGATACAGTCCTAACGGAATCAACAGAAACGACTGATGCAGATGAATTTAGATTATTTGGATCCTTGACAAAGCATTTAGGACCAGACGAAACAATGACACACTCCATTGAAACTTCTGATCCAGATGAGTTTCATGCTGATAGTACAACTGAGACGAGGTCAATAGAAACATCCGACCCAGATGGGTTCAGATATTTTGAATCAACAACTTACGAAACAAGCACAATAGAAACAACAGATGCAGACGAATTCTATGACACTACGAAAACAACATTTAATATCGAACAAAGCGATCCAGATGAGTTTGTTTTAGTATAAATATAAAAATATAAACAACAAACACTATGAATCAGCTGCATGCAATACATCCAAACCCCACTGTCAAACCTCTCGTTGCTCTGATATGGTTGTCGCCATAACATCAAAATCAGGCTTCCGAGGCACGTTGAGTGCGTGGTATTGATGTCGAGGGAAAATAGATAGGCAACGAAAAAGGCTTGAAATCAAGGATTTTTCGAGAATTGTGGGCGATTATATCAATTCTCAAATCTTTGTATTTTACACTATGACCAAACATATCCACGGCTTGTGTATCTGAGGGTTGAGTTGACAGGATTGAAAAGGCATAGGTTGTGGAGATAGGATTGTTTATCAATTTGTCAGAACAAATTTTTATCTTAAAAGCAAATATAGTGTAACAAATAAAGTGTATTCTTAATATTTATTGTTAAAAGGTAGTAGTGGAGCATGGAATATATGACTATGCAAGATATTGCAACAAAAATGGAAAGTTTAAGCCATAGAGTACAAACCCTTTGCACGGAGAGGAGAATTAGAGTGATGGTAAAATTCGAGTATCAATGGGGGCAATTCCTATAGAAACAGATAAACCGGAGATGTAAGAATAAAATCTAGAAAATATATCAGAGGAGAGTCAGAGGAGAATGGCAAAGCATAAACTTAAGATTTTTTCATTTTTTTCAGGAACTGGATTTTTGGATCTGGGTTTTGAAATGAATGGATTTGATATAGAATTTGTTAATGAATTTCATCCGGCATTTATGAATGCATATAAGTACTCTCGCAAAAAAATGAGGTTGCGCGAGCCTAAATACGGATACTTTACTGGTGATATAAATGAGTTTTTATCCGAAAGAGAAAAAGAACTTCAAGTGTGGATGGATGATGCTAGAAAAGATGGAAGCTTTGTAGGATTTATAGGAGGACCGCCTTGTCCTGATTTTTCCATTGCAGGAAAGAATAGAGGACGTGAAGGGGATAATGGCAAATTGTCGCTTTCGTATGTTAATCTCATAATTAAGATGAAACCGGATTTCTTCCTTTTTGAAAATGTTAAGGGCCTTTGGAAGACTGCGAGACATCGTGCTTTTTATGATGAACTAAAAACAAATATAAAATCTGTAGGCTATATTACTACTGATCGTTTGACAAATGCTTTAGAATATGGTGTACCACAGGATCGTGATAGAATTTTACTTTTTGGTGTTCAAGCAGATGTTTTGGGAGATACAGCTATATCAAAGTTTCCGTGGGGAAAATATCAAAAATACGATCTTGAAAAAATCAAAATGTTATCGTGGCCAACTACAAATAGCTTTGTCAAGGGAAGCGTAACTTCCTGTCCACAAGAGATTCCGGAGGAATTGACAGTTGAGTATTGGTTTAAGAAGAATGATGTGGTAAATCATCTGAATGGGGGGGATCATTTTATTCCTCGAAGTGGACTTGTACGTATGCAAACAATTGATGAAGGTGATGTAAGTAAAAAGTCATACAAACGATTGCATAGATGGCGATATTCTCCTACTGTAGCCTACGGAAATAATGAGGTTCATTTGCATCCGTATGAGGAAAGAAGAATTTCAGCCGCAGAAGCTTTGGCTTTGCAAACGTTACCGAAGAATTTTGCACTGCCACCTGAAATGACATTGACAGATAAATTTAAATCAATCGGAAATGGTGTGCCATATTTACTTTCAAGTGGCATTGCAAAAACTATTTTTGATTTCATGGAGGTGCTTGAATGAAAAAGACATTCCAAGATGTCCTTAGAGATATTCAAGAAAATTTGATTGGAAAAACTTTGCACGGAATTTCTGGTGCGGCATCATCTTTTATTGTAACTAAAGTTGATTATCAAAATGATTATATTGTTTTGGATGTTCAGGGAAAACGAAAAACATGGTCATTTGAGCGCATGAATCGTGTATGGAATGAGATGTATTATCGACCAGCTGCAAATGTAGAGGTTGTTTTTGGCGGGTCTGGTTCTAGTAGAAATCAGGTGGAAACTATCTATGCAAGTTTAGCTTATGTGGAATGGCTCTACATTAAAGGTAAAAAATGTGTTGCATATGTGGGTGCAGATTGTCATCCTTATGGAGAATTAAGGCACATGGATAGAGAAAAAGAGGAACAGTATAGTGCATTAATGGCAACTACGAATCCACGTAATCCATTATTGGATCCAGATGAAAATCCAGATGGATTAAAAGATACAGGGAAAAAGATATCGACACATACTGGATATAAATCTAATTTTGAACGAAATCGCATTCTTTTTGGTGCTCCTGGAACAGGAAAGAGTTTCACTCTAAATAGAGATCTAGTGGAATTATTAGGTGCGAACAATGAAGACGATTATGAACGAGTAACATTCCATCCAGATTATTCTTATGCAAATTTTGTAGGAACATATAAACCTGTCATGATGGATGATTCTACAGAGATTATTTCATTGGCAACAGAAAAGGAAGTTTTAGTAGTTCTAACTGACGATTCAATGTCTGCTCAAGAAAAGTACGATTTGTTGTACGACAAATTTAAAGGAGATGGATTAACAAGGCTTCCACTTTTACTTGGATTGTATACAGATGAAAACTTCAAGACAAGAAAAGTGGATGGCTCCGATGCTGCAGGCGATAACAGCGTAGAGAGAAATCACGGCAGGGCAATTAGACCATATGTTAATCTTTCAAAACCATCAGTAGGGAAGAAAGATATTTCCTATGAGTATGTTCCAGGTCCTTTCATGCGCATATATGTTAAAGCATTAAAGAATAGCAGAACGGATAATATTAAGCCATTCCTATTAATTATCGAAGAAATTAATCGTGCCAATGTAGCTGCTGTATTTGGAGACATTTTCCAGTTACTTGATAGAGGTGATGACTTCGTCAGTGAATACCCAATTCAGGCAACAGAAGACATAAAAAAATATCTTGCAAAAGAGCTAGGTGGAAATCCAGATGATTACAAAAAAATAAGAATTCCAGATAATATGTTTATTTGGGCAACCATGAATAGTGCAGACCAAGGGGTATTCCCCATGGATACCGCTTTTAAGCGCAGATGGGATTTTACCTATCTTGGAATTGATGACAATGATAAAGAACTTCAGGGTAAATATGTTTATCTTACTGATGACAAATCTCAAAAAGTGGAATGGAATAAGCTTCGGAAGGCAATCAATAATTTCCTGGCAAAAGAGAAAATAAATGAAGATAAACATCTTGGACCTTACTTTATTTCAAGAAGCATCATTGTGCCAGAAAAAGGCGATGAGATTGATCGGGATAAGTTTATTCGAACATTCAAAAGCAAGGTTATAATGTATCTCTTTGAAGATGCTGCAAAACAGAAAAGATCAAGATTGTTTGAGGGTTGTTCCCAGAATAACAATAGGTACTCCGAAATTTGTAAAGAATTCGAAGCAAAGGGTGTTGGAATTTTTAATCATGACATTCAGTTGGAATGCGAAATAGAAGTTGTAAAATTAAATGATGAGTTACAAGAATAAGGAGGTCCAACCGATGATCTCTGAATTTATACGAGAACAGAAACGTTATACACAAAGAGAATTATGTCATATATTAAGGTGTAGTGAAGAACAAGTTATTCCTTTGATCAGAAAACTGAAGGAATTTGGTGTTCTAAAAGCAGTGAAAAATTCAGATATTCAAAATAACATGGATGATTTGTTGGAAGATGATATTGAAGTTGCAGATGTGGAGGTGGGAGAAAATGAATATTATTATGTATTCACCTTCGTTGGAGTCATTGTTGTGATTGGACGAGTTCTTAAGTGCTATCCCAAATATCTTTTAAATGCAAAAGAACCTACAGATGAACTACGAAAGGTCATCAAAGTTCTAGAAAAATATAATTCCAAAGAACAGATTGTTCGTATGTTTAATGAGAGTAGTGAAAGTAGCTCCTTTAATCTATTGGCTGTAATGCTGTTCTTACTTCAAGATTACTTTGAAAATGGTGTATATAGCAATACGAAAGAGATAGTTGAATGCAATGGTTCTGGCGAGATACTGTGGGATAAGACAATTAATGAAACATTTACCTTGTTGTCAGAAAATCGCCCGTATTACACAGAATTACAAACTCGTAAGAGAGTAACTAATGATTTTGATTATTTTAAGAGACTGCATGAATGCGTCCTAACAATGGTATCAAAAGAACTTCAAGATGCAGAGCTATTTGACCTGTTTGAAATGATTGGAGTAGATCTTACAGACGAAGAGTTGGATGATTTTGGTGACAAAGAATATATACTATATAGAATTGAAAATGAGCTTAATACACAATTCAATACACGAAAACAATTAGTTTTAAAAACAATTTATGCATACATCGATAGAAAAGGAAGTTTGCATGACATGGATTGTTTATCTTTATTTGGTACCAATAGTTTTAATCTTGTGTGGGAAAAGATATGTGCAGATATTATGGATAATCAGTTGAATGTTCCTTTGGGAATAATAAAATTGCCAATACCTTTAAAAGAAGAATATGACAGAAAGAAAAAGCTAATCGAATTGATAGAAAAGCCATTGTGGACAATTACAGGAAAATATGCAAAGGATACATTGATTCCAGACCTAATATCAATTTGTAAAGTGAACGGTCAATATCAATTCATAATATTTGATGCTAAATATTATAATGCTCATTTAGAAAAAGAAATTGTGCCGACAGGACAACCAGGTATTGAATCTGTTACGAAACAGTATTTGTATCAGTTGGCATATCAGAAATTTATCACAGAGCATGGATTTTCAGTAGTAAAAAATTGTTTTCTGCTACCAACAGAAAATAGCACTATAGAGGATAAGGGAGAGGTTCGATTAGAAATGCTTGCTAATATTGGACTTCAAGATATAAAAACAAGACTTATACCCGCATCTATGGCATATGATTTATACCTTTCAGGAAGAAAAATGGATATTAATACTTTGAAATTATAGTGATTCAATAGGGGACGTAAAAATGAAACAGATATGCTTGGGAACATTAATAAATCTAATATATCAAAGCCGCACACGTAGTGCTGATACGATTAAATCTGTGTGTGGTGGCATTTTTGCGGCTTATGGATTGGATATTAGTGTATATAATAAGGGCTTACCTAGCCATCTTAAGAGTGGACATGATCCTGTTCCTGTTGAATTGATATCTGCAGCCAGAACAGCAAACATCGATGATGTTGCAAAAGGCATGGAAGATAATCTGATTCCGTTGATTCATCAAGATAAACATGAACGATTATTTCTTGCAATCAAGGAAGTACTGCGTGAGGATTTAAGCATTGCTGGCACAACTGTAGTTGGGATTACACCTGGTTTTGAGTATCCTAAACCAAAATTCATTGTATGAAGCTGTAACACTTGCAAATATAATAACCTATGCGATTACGCAGACAGAGAATGATAAGTTGAAGACTGCGATTTGTGAGATTGGCAAAGATTATGTGGATAATTTTGCCGATTCTACAGACAGAGTATATTTCCTGTCTCCAAAGGCGGAGAATGACCAATTATCTCCATTAAAGAGAACACTTAAAGATCCGATGTTTGATAGAATATTTCTTAAGGCTACGGATATGACTATCTCTGCACTATCAAATCCTTCTAAAGCCTCCGTTTTTTATTTAGATCCGAGTAATTGTAAATTTAGGTTCAGTGGGCTAAAGGATTTTATTATAAATAATATTGGAAGTTATGTAAGAATTAGATGCTCCGAAGATTATGAGTAAGGTCGAGATTAATGAATCTAATCGTAATTCTGTAAGTAAAAGTGATGGCGTGCATTTATTGTCTATTGATAAATCTGGACAGCCTTTTTATCAGCTTGTATTTGGAGCATCGGATATTGTAGGAGACTTAAAAGTTGCTATAGATCGTGCTTTTGATAAAATCATAGCCATCGAAAGCAACCATGATTCAGAACTTCAAATGGTCGATAATACGACGCAGTGGACTACTTATGATCCTGATGCGACTGATTATATGGTTAATATAATTAGTCCAGAACAACAATTTATATTTTCACGTAATTCTGTAAGAAATATGGGACATAGGATGGAGATAAAATATTTGGTTGGCTTAGCAGTGTAGAATTACATATAATATATGATTATGAAACTTTTATAGATTGTATTAGCTGTGCAGGTGAAATAGTGGAATTGGTAACATCTGCATTGTTTCCTTTTTAAATAAAAAGTCCGTTCTTGATTTTGCTTTTCCTTTTGTGAATCAGCAATAAAAACGGCTTTATTTCTTCTACTATATTAAAATAGCAAAAAAAAGCAAATTTGAGTTTATTTATCTCAAATTTGCTTTTATTTTTTTCTTCTTGGTTTTCGTTTCTGTTCAAATCTCACAAGCTGCTTAAAATTGCCCAAAAGCATCCATGGTTTTTTATCTCTATACGAAAAAAGTAAATACGAGATTTACGGCACTGTCACCTATTTTATCAGTGTAAGATGTCTTAATACTATAAAATAGATGAATTAAATTACCAATTAAAATAAAATCTTTTCGATTATTTGAACAAACCCGTCAATATTTTCTATTACTTTTATTTTGTACAAATTTGACAAGGAATTAAAAACAATACTTGGTGAAATATTATTATAATCACAATACTTCAACGCATCATTTTTCAACACTAACGATATTAATTCACTCTCTTCAACTTTATTGCCTAATTGAGCTAAAACAGATACTATTATTGATTCAAGGTAACCAATAGAAATAGTTTTAGCCTTCTCAAGTTTAACAAGCAACGATAAAATGGATAATATTAATCCAAAATAATCTTTATTTATAGCATTTTTTCCAACTGTAAAAGCATCTGTTATTAACCCAAAACAATATTTCAAATTAAATTGTATATTATACAATTTAGTTGATTTTCCTTTTTTTAAATCACGAACATCCACAGTATGAGTATAAAACTCTTATTGAGAAATTAATTCTATAGATGCATCTAAAATACGATTAAGAACAATTTCATTAATACACGAATCTTTTACGCTGTTTGCCAAATGCTGTATTTCAGCAATTTTTTCATTATGAGAAAATAATTCATCTTTATCAAAACTTTTTATAATAAGTTTTGCTGCACGTAATTGAGCTTCAGCAAATTTCTGATTATTTTTTTCTATTACCTTTCTCACAACTGGTACATTTTTTTGATATGCTTTATTGGTCATTGAATCAATTTTTTTTGTTTTTAAATCAACTGAAGACAAAACACTATCATCTAATATAAATTGTGGTACTTTAGACATAATCGTATTCCTCCAAATTATTTATGTATCTACCAATTGGGGCAATTGAATCAAATTCATCTGACTTCACCAGTCTATTCCCATTAAAGTACTTTAATGTTTTAGCATCATGCATGTAAATCCATGGTTCGGGCTCAAGAGATGAGCATGTTGCATCAATTATTATCAATCCATCAACTAAACCTTTCTTATAATTCTTAATACTTGAAATTTCTACGACCCATATATACTTTGGCATATTCATTCTAGCTATTATATGCTTTAATTTGGCATTGGTAAAGTTACGTAAAGATTTAGTTTTAAATGAATTTGACGAAGTAATGAAAATTCTTAAAACCTTAGGAGATGTCAAATTTTTTAAATTATTTTTTATTAATAAATCTACAACCATACTATATATTTCATTGTATGTAATTTGCATTTTTTCGTAAAAAGGAATAATAAAATAATCAATATAATCTAAATTATAAAATGGATTTATATCTTGATTTTCAGGAAGATCATTTACATTACAATATACTGAACGGTATGGAAAATAATTATCGTCATTAACTATAACTGATTTTATAAAACGTGTACTTAATATAATATCTGTTTTCTTTTTTGAATATTCTACTTTTTCATATAAATCACATAATCTATCATCGTCAAATTCCAAACTAATCGCACCATGACCCACAATACATATCGCATGCTCTGACTTTGATGAAATTCCTATTAAAGGCAAGCCTGATTCTATATAAGACAATATTTCATTTAAGTACTGCCTTGCATTTGAACTACTTTTTTTATCTCTTATAAGTGTGGAAAAATTATATTGCATTAATAAATTAGATATTTGACGTGTACTTAATCCTCTACAAGGTGTTTTTCTATCTAAATGAAATTGTATTTTGTCGCATATTTCTCCCATTGTTATATCAGCATAATTTGATTGAATATTTCCAAAATATCTTAAAGTAGCCCATAAAGCAACATGTGCACATGTTGAGATATCATTTTCTTGATGCATCCAAGGAAAGCACTTAATATTATTAATCATACTTCCAACAACATTTGCTGAAAATGCACCTGTCATTAAATATGCTTTTTGATCTAGAAGCAATGAAGGGTGTAGATATGTTCGCCCTATTTTTTTTTATAGCAGTTGGTCTAAGTGTAACAAATCCAAAATAATCATTATTGTAAAACACATGCAATCTATAACAGCCTTTTGCACCTGTCATTAAATATGCTTTTTGATCTTTTGTCTGCATAAGGGAATTCCACAATTATTTTATTACATTTCAATCCTAAATAGTTCTTAAGTTCTTTAATTGTTTCTGAATTAATATGACTTTTTCTTATAAAGCTTAATAAGTTATCATAATCAGACAACTGATTTATATGCACTGTTCTAATATCAATCATATTTATATTTCTCCATTTTCCCATATATTATTATATCACAAATTTCAAAGGTGAAATTTCACAAATATTTATGAAGATTTGACTTAGGATTTGTTTATGGTTACTAACATAAGTAACCATTTAATTCCATAATTATCTTTTTTATTATATAAGATATTTTAATATAGTCAATACGTTTTGGTAATTTATTATAAAATATCTTATTTTTGTAAATTTTCATATAATTAAATAATTCTACTTGTTAATATCATACAATAGATTAAATTTAAATTAAATGTGATTATACGTTTAATATTAAATTAGCAAAATCAGTTGATTTTTTCCATATTTTATGTTAATATATAAACATGGTTTTTACATTTATCATAAAGATTATTATAGTATATATAATTGATAAATGTAATACTGCTATTTAAGTAAAAAACAATAAGGAGGAAGTTGAAAATGTTAAAAGTAAAAAAGATGTTTTCTACTTTTGTAGGTATGGCTATGACAGTCAATGCACTTATGACCATGCCGTTTTCTGCTTTTGCAGACGAAGAAACCAGTCATACATATACATATGACGGTTATGA
>ERZ827108.3210-NODE-3210-length-14404-cov-6.383163_pt1 | contig 14404 bp, 8 predicted proteins | sample MGYA00519921_ERZ827108 | MGnify/ENA primary metagenome ERZ827108 (study PRJEB31778, sample SAMEA3449258) | human gut metagenome | biome: human gut; feature: human-associated habitat; material: faeces | place: United Kingdom | collected 2010/2012 ... | reverse complement strand
AGTGGTGGTTGATACGTTGCCAGTCAAAAAGTCGAGTTAATTACTGACAGCTATAGTAGGTTTTAAACTCGGGAGCAATATGTAACGAATCCTCTGAAATGCATTTGCTCCATCGACCTTGGATGCCTCTATCATCTCTGCGTCAATTCCGCAGATAGATGCAAAATATACAACGGAGTTGTAACCTGTCTGCTGCCACAGATAAATGATAACCAAAAGTACCGGCCATACATGCGGATCACTGTAAGGTCCCCATTTTTCCATTCCAAGTCTAGTAAGGATCTCATTTACAAATCCGGTATCATAATTTAATAAGTTAAATACCAGAAATCCGACTAAAACCTGTGAAATGAAATATGGAAGAAACATCATCGTCTGTGATACTTTCTTGAACCATTTACATCTCATTTCATTTAAAAGGATCGCTACCACGACCGCAAGTAAATTTCCAAGAAGGATAAATGCCAGATTATATAAAATTGTATTTTTCGTCAGTGATAAAAGTTTTCCTGATTCCCAGAGGAACTCAAAATTCTGTAACCCTACAAATTTGCTACCAAAAATACCATCGCGGTAATTGTATTTAACAAACGCAACATAGATTCCTGGCAATGGCATATAGTTAAATGCAAAGAAAAAAATCATTGCCGGGACACACATCAGTGTCAGTACACGGTACTTCCAGAGTTTCTGCCAGAAGTTTAGTTTTTTGCCAACCTGTTTTGTAACACCGTTCTCCTTTTTCATATATTTTCCCCTCTCCAACGTTTTCTTGAAACCGATTTCAAAACCTTGTAAAAACAAAGCACTTATATTTTTCACAAAACTGTCTGCCATCTTCCATAAGGTGTAATATTTTTTGATCTTAAGTGTCAGAAACGCCTTTATATCTTCTTTTTTGCATGTTTCCAGCACTTATCTTACACCTTCGCTGCGTAAATCCCATCCATGCAGCCGGCTTTTACACCAGTTGTGTATTTTATAGTGCTTTTTAATTTGAAACCCTTTTCATATTGTTATATTACAATACATATTATGAGTTGTCAACAGGTTATTTTACTTTTTGTACATATTTATTTCACATTTATTTTATTTTTCCGTCATTCTAACGGATTTTACCGTTTTAACTCCGCTACGGATTCTCTGATGATCAGAGTCGGTGTTACTTTCTGTACCTCCGGTACTTCTTTTCCGCCAATCTTATCTAATGCGGTGTCAACCAAAAGCTTTCCAAATGCTTCATAATCATAGGAAATACTGCTCAGCCTTGGTATGACGGTATCTACGATAAACGTATTATCAAAACTGATGAGGGAAATATCCTCCGGGATCCTAAGTCCATGCTCTTTGATGGAACGCATCACACCCACTGCACTGTAGTCATTGATCGCGATCACCGCCGTGGGAAGTGTCTTATTTCCCTGAAAGAGTGCCTCGAACCCCTGATAACCGCCCTCGACCGAATAATTGGAATTGATCACATAGCGCTCACGGTAGGTCAGACCGTTCTTTCGCAGCAGACTGCGGTAGCGGATACGCTTATCGTAAGTGGATTTCATCTCCTCGACTCCGCCGATCAGTGCAATGCGCCTGTGACCTAAACCGATCAGACATTCCATGCTCTGGTTCATGCCCTCCGCCTCGTCGATCGTGACCTGGCAGCACTCACCGCCCTCTACCTTTCCTGTTGTGATGACCGGGATGGATTCAGCGACACGGTTGATCAGATCTGCGTATTCCGGCTCCGTGACAAGGCTGTCTGATTTTCCCCCGATAATGATGATCGCATCCATACGCATGTCAAACATTTTCTGAATATATTCCACCTCAAGATCCGGATTGCTTAATGTTCCGCAGATCATTGGCACATACCCGCGCGCAATGATCTCCTTCTCACAGTTTTCCACCATGGATGAATAATAAGGATTGACCAGATCTGCAGCAAGCACACCGATGACGTTCGTTTTCGTCTTGATCAGTCCCTGCGCAAGCGCGTTTGGCCTGTAATCATATTTGCGGATCACTGCTTCCACACGCGCTCTCTTTTCCTCGCTCACCCTCGCATTTTTTGTCATGACTCTCGACACTGTTGCCGGTGAAACTCCCGCTTCCTGTGCAATTTTATAAATATTTAACTCACTTCCCATCGGCCATCCCCCTTAAAAAGTCATATTTGAAAACGTTTTCAAGTTAATTTTATCGGGATTTTGCAGGTTTGTCAATATAGGGTCAGATTCTTTTTTTCGTCCATTTTCGTGAGCGGAAACGGATGAAAAAGATACTTCCGCGGAACATCTCATCGAGCATGAACGCGATCCAGCATCCTGCCAGCCCCATCCTAAGGCGTATCCCAAGCAGATATGCAAACAAAATGCTGACGCCCCAGCAGGAAATCACGGCGATGACCATCGGAAAGAACACATCCCCCGCTCCCCGGAGCGAATTGTCCTCGACATGGTTGAATGCACGCCCGATTTCCACAAAAATATCGATAAAAAAGATCACGCCCGTCATCCCGATGATCTCCTCACTCTGCGTAAACAAATGCATCAATGGTCTATGGCAGAGAAAGATCAGAACCGAAAGCACGATATTTAAGCTGACCGCGATTTTTAACACCTGCTGGTTCAGCCGGTATGCCTTTTCATACTCCTTTGCCCCCGTCATCCATCCCATCAGGATCGCCGTGGAAAGTCCAAGTGACATTCCGGTCACATAGACATAAAACACGATGGATGAAACATAGATCTTTGCGGTGAGCGCCGCTGTTCCAAGCACTGCTAAGATCGATGTTGACACGATCTGTGAAAAGGAATACGACAGGGAACTGATCCCTCCCGGCAATCCGATCTTTAAGATTCCACCCACGCAGGATAATGTCTTTAAATTTTTCGATGCAAAATCAAGATGCAGTCCGCAATGGAACAGAAACCAGACGCCAAGTAAAAGTGCCGTCCCATGGCTTGCCACGTTTGCCATTGCGATACCTTCCACGCCCTCCGGCACAATTTTCACCGGCTGGAAAATCACAACGTAATTTAACACTGCATTCACGATATTCATAAACAAAGATACCGTCACTGCAAGTTTCGGTTTTCCATAACTGCGCAGTACCGCGGAGATAGCAGAAATAATGCCCTGCAGTACGGAAAAGCCGATACAGATGCGAAAATATACCACCGCCATCTCATACACCGATGTTTCTAACTGCATCGGACGCATGACTGCACCTGCAAAAAATGCCAGTATCGTTCCTAAGATCAGGCTGATTGCACCTCCGCACACGATGGAGGTAAACGCTGCATCCGACGCCCTTTTTTCATCTCCCGCCCCCAGTCTGTGGCTGATGACGACCGATGCGCCGCCGCTGAATACCGCATAAAACGTGTACAAAAATCCGATCACCTGGTTTGCCGCACCGACTGCCGCGACCGCATCATCCGCATAGTGCCCAAGCATCAGCGTATTGACCGTACCGGTCATATTCATCAAAAGCTGTTCAATAAACAACGGGATAAACAGTCCCTTCAGCGTCAGCGTTCCCTCTGCCGTAGTAACGCTGGTGCAGTCTGCATCAATCCATTTCCACTTCAAGATGCATTCCTCCTTTTTCTTCTGTGCTGTCTTTTTCTGCTATGCCGGTCTTTCCTGTGATTCTGTTTTTTTCTGTGATAGTACTTATTTCCGCTATGCTGTCTGTCTCTGAAATTTCTACACGGATTTTTCCCTTTTTTATTCTTCTCACATAAATCATGAGCCTTCCATCCTTTGTCTTTCTCATGTTTTCCGCATATGGAGTCACATCCGACAGATCCCCGTTCTCAATTCCTGCTAACATGCCTGCCCCGCTCACTGCCACACGCAGTTTTCTGTCATCCCAGACAACCTTCTGCCCATTTTGATCCACAAGTGTGAGCGCGACCTGATAGAGATATCCATTTTCCTGTGTCTCTGAAAAAGGAATCTCCTCCGGTTGATAGACCTCAGCTTTGATACCAGCGGCGTTCTGCGTTGTAAGCAGTCTCTCCTGTTCTATGATATTTCCGTTTTCATCATAACCACTCGCCTCAAGGATCCCTGCCTCCCAGAATACCTCAAAACGATATGCGCCGTCGTCGTTATAGCCAATCTGTCTGCCAGCCTCTTTTCCATTGATAAAAACAGCTGTCTCCGGCAGATTTGAGTAACACATCACGATGACCTTTTCTCCAGCTTTGTAATTCCAGTTTTCCCGACATGGGATCCACTCTGCAGATTCCTCACTCCACGGTCTTGTGGCAAGATAAAGCTGCGGTTCTTCACACCACAATGATTTTCTGCGGTAATATCTTGCTTTTTCAAATCCGGCACAGTCCAAAATTCCGGCTCCAGATCCATGAACCGGCCAGCCATGTGCCTCCCCTAAATAATCGATCCCGGTCCACAAAAACTGTCCGCTGATATAATCATTTGATTTTACCGCATCCCACGCCTCATAGCTGTGCCCGTTTTCACTCCCTAAAAACGGGATCTGAGGGAAATCTTTGTGATCGGCTTCGTAATACTGCTCCTTATAGTTGTAGCCTGCCACATCCAGATGCTCTAACATACCAAGCTTTGCAGACAGCTCCGGGTAGGCAAGTGCCATGGTGACCGGACGGCTCTCATCTTCACTCTTTACAATACTGGAAAGTTCTTCGGCGATCGGAAGCAGTCTTCGCATGTCCGGTTTTGCCGGATCATACTGCCGTTCTGCCGCCGGTTTGTTCGCGTCGTTATTTCCGGTCATCTCCAGAAAACTCGGATGACAATACGGATCGTTTGGATAGTCAATCTCATTTCCGATGCTCCACAAAATGATGGACGGATGATTGCGGTCACGCCTTACCATGGCACGCAGATCCTTTTCGTGCCATTCTGGAAAATCTTCAAAATAACCCTGATGTTTTGGCGGATAAACATTGTGTCCCGTGGACCATTTGTTTTTTGCATTTTCCCACTCATCAAACGCCTCATCCATCACAAGAAATCCCATCGTGTCGCACAGCTCATACAGTTCCGGCATATGCGGGTTGTGGCTGCACCGGATCGCATTACAGCCACATTCCTTTAGTTTTGCAAACCGTCTGTGCCATACTTCCTTTGTCACCGCAGCGCCGAGACAGCCGGCGTCATGATGCACACAGACACCTTTGATTTTCATCGGCACACCGTTTAAGAAAAATCCCCGGTCCGCGTCAAATTCTGCCACACGGATCCCTACCTTCTGTTTATCTGCAAGATAAGATATTTTCTTTCCATCCTCGTCCGTTGTCTCATACCAGGTTTCCATCCCATAGAGATCCGGGTGCTCCGGCGACCAGCACTTCGGATCACGGATGGTGCCATGCATGCTGCAGGATACCGTATTTCCTGCCGGGATCTGTACCTGTTCTTTCCACTCTGCCACAGGTGTTCCCTGCGGATCAGACAGTTTTGTGCAGACCACACATGTTTTCTGCTCCTTCGTCTGGTTGCATATCTCATGATGGATACTGACTGCCGCCTGCACTTCCGGAAACTCTTTCCCATCAGCCACAAGTTTCTCTGTCACAAACGTCACGCCATATTCTGCCGGATGCACCTGTTCTTCCACCACAAGAGTGACTTTCCGCGTGATCCCACTTCCCGTGTACCATCTCGAATCCGCAATGTCCGTGTGCGTCACTTTCACACTGACCACATTTTCCTGCTCCCCAAAATGTGCGATCCCAGAGATATCATAGGAAAATCCGGTGTAACCATACGGGTGTTTTCCCTGATAATAACTGTTGACCCACACCTGGCTGTTTTTATACACACCGTCGAATACCAGACGGATCGATTTCCCCTGATATTCCTCTGGCAGATAAAAATGCAGCCGGTACCAGCCGATCCCGCCCGTGAGATATCCGGTGCCGCTGGAATATTGTTTTGAAAACGGATAAGCCACTGCCCAGTCATGCGGCAGCATGACACGCTCAAATGCACGATCGTCATATCCCTGATACCATGCCTCCTCACATTCTCCAAAATGAAACTTCCATCCCTCACTTAATAACAGTTCTGTTTTATTCATAATCATAAAAAATACCTCCATTTTTACTACGGTCTATGTTTTCTTTTAAACACATCATAGTAAAAAACAGAGGTATGATACAATGGAGAATAGTGACGTTTTTTGTCTTTTAGCGACTTTTCACAACTTATTTTTTGACAGGGAATCTGCGTAGGCGCATGGCGACATCCCGACATTGCGCTTAAACACCTTGCTGAAATAATATTCATCGGGATAGCCGACCTCCTGGCCAATTACCCCGGTATGCATCGTCGTCTGCGCAATCAGGCGCTTGGCATGTTCCATGCGAACTGCCGTCAGATACTGGAAAATGGTCTGTCCTGTCACGCGCTTAAAGATGCGGTTCATGTAATCAAAATTGCCGTCAAACTCCTCCTCTAACCGCTCCCCCGAAATGTCTGCCGCATAAGACGCATTCAGCCATTCCTGTATTTTCTGGACTTTATAATAGCTTTCCGGGAACCCGCCTGCAGTCCTTTCGCGTTCCGCTGTCGCAAAACAGCGCGCGATCTCGATCAACGCCTCCTGTATCCGGCAGGCACAGAGGATCTTATGATTCTCAAACGTGCTGTAATCCTCCGCGATCGCCTGCTTGATCAGCTCATCAATGTGGATCTGGTCGGTGACTTTTTTGATATGCCAGTATTTCGGCAGCCAGATCTCACTCTCATCATAACTTCCATAAGGCTCACACGGCTCCTTTGCCATCGCCTTTCTCCGGCGTTCAAACTGCTGCTTTGCGACTTCCTCTTCTTTTGCATCGACCAGTTCCATCTCCCCATGCATGAAATGTACATAATAATAATTGCAGGTCGTCGCCTTTGTTCCCTCATGCGTGCGATTCTTATCCAGCAGACAGACATCCCCCGGCTTTAAGATCAGAGGCTTTCCGTCCTCAAGCAGATGCATCTCCCCGTGCCGGATAAAATATAAGATCTGTTCTCCCGCCCTGCGTTTCCTGTGGACATAAGGCGGTCTTATCTCTGTCTCATCCACAAAATTTACCTTCGGGAGCATCTGCGCATTTATCCTGTAAAATTCCATCTCTTCCCCTTTACCAGTAGATCTGCCAGTCTTTCTGCAGCCTCGTCAGCGCCTCCATGTAAAAATAATCGCCCCAGCTATTGCACTCATCCACACCGCACGGATTGCAGGTATTATACGGCGAACGGTTCGAATATGTGCTGTGCAGTACGATCCCGTTGGATTTTTCAAAATCTTTTACCGCATAGTTCCGGTATACAGAACCAATAAATTTTTCCGCAAGATCCCGGTAAAATGCCGCCTCCTCATCATATAAGTATTTTGCCATCTCAAGCATTCCGCACGCTGCAATGGAGGCGGAGGAAGAATCCCTCGGCTGTGCATCACCATCCGAAAACTCCAGATCCCAGTACGGTACGAGATCTTTCGGCAGATGCTCTATATAATATTTACTGACACCACGGAAAATATATTTGTATTCCTCTCTTTTTGTATAGCGGTATGCGAGTGCCGTTCCGTAAATTCCCCACGCCTGGCCTCTCGCCCAGGCAGAACCGTCCCGGTAGCCCTGACAGGTTGCCCCGTGATCCGGATTTCCAGTTACCGGATCAAAGAAAAATGTATGCCAGGTCGAAAAGTCCGGGCGGATCACATTTTCAAGTGTGGTATGTACATGCCGGTCAGCGATCTGACGGTAACTCTCATCTCCCGTTTCCTGTGACGCCCAGTAAAGCAGCGGTACGTTGAGCAGACAGTCTATGATCAGCCTGTAATTTTCCGGCTCTCCCATAGCGCCCCACGCCTGGATAAATTCTCCCTTTTCCTGAAAACGGCTCTTTAACTGGTCTGCCGCAAGGAGCGCCGCTCTTTTTCCCGTCCCGGAACCGGTCAGCTTATAACCTGCGACACAGGATGGTGTATACAAAAATCCCATATCATGATGATCCACACAGATCTTCTGCTCGATCCGGTGCAGGAAATCCTGCATCTGGATCTCTGCCGCCTTTAACAGAACGTCCTCCCCGCCATATTCATAGGCAAGCCAGATCTCCCCCGTCCAGAATCCCGTCGTCCACTCCACGTTGTCGATTGGACGGTAAAATCCATTTTCACTGTATGCATTCTGAAATTTTGTCGTAAATTCCGGCAGAACACGCTTTACCTGCATGCAGGCAGATGCCAGCGCATCCTCGCGCTCCTCTTTTGTAATCGGCATAACGCCTTTTAAATTATTCTTTGTCTTCTCTGATAACTGCATATTCTTCCCCCATTTTCTTTTCAACAATGATTTTTTTCCCTTTCACCGGCACACAGAGGCGAAACTCCCTGATTTTCTCCGGGATGTGCAGTGTCCAGTAATATCCATCCTTCTCTGCCGCATCGATATGTACCCCCGCGATCTCCTCGATCAAAATCGGGACCGGTGCAGATGCCCAGGGGTGGCACAGGCTGGTATTCCATTTCTGGTCTTTCCCCCAGGCCTCAAAACAGGTCGTTGCGCCCTCGCGCAGCATATTGACCCATCCGTGTTCCCCCTCATTGGCCAGCAGCTCATACACCGTATCGTACTGTCCGCATTCTGCGAACACACGCAGTACAAAATAACTCAGCATCACGCCGCAGGAAAATCCCTTCTGTTCCATAAATGTCAGTATTTTCTGTTCATCCGCTTTGGGAAGTAAATGAAAGTACATCGCATAAACATTCGAATGCAGTGCCGCGTGGCTGCTCGTCTCGCTGTCCGCTAAAAGTCCTGTCTTTTCCCGGTAAAAAGCGTTCCGGTATGCTTTTTTGATTTTTTCCGTCTGATACGGAATTTCCATTCCACAGATCTCTGCCAGCGTATTCTGTGTCTCCATCGCCCCGATGTAGAGTGCATTGATCACATTATGGCAGCCCAGCGCCACCACAGGTCTCGTCAGTGGAAAATCATATCCATCCCGCAGATTTTCCGGCCAGTCCACAAGATTCCATTTGTCAGCGACCTGCTCTAACAGACCGTCCTCCCTCGCATACTGCGAAAAATGTTTTAAAATCCCATCTGCGATTCCATAATAACGGTCCACCGTCTCTTTCTCCCCGGTAAAACGATAATACAGCAAAAGGAGCTGCGAATACAACAGTGAAAAATCTGCAATCTCCTGCATCAGGCCGCCCGGCGCAACCGCAAGCAGTCCCGGACAGACCCTCGCTGTCTGTGCAAACTGATCGATGCATTTTAACAGCATATCCGTCTTTCCGGTCAAAAGTACCTGCGCGTGCGCCGTCACGACCGCATCCCCTAAGTACTGACCTTTTTCCCTCGTCGGGCAGTCCACATAATTCTCCTGTGTTCCAAGACGCACTGCATTTTTGCAGATTTGAAAAATATTTTCTAATGTTTTCTCCTCTGTCTTTAACTCACAAAGTGATTCATCCATCGGATAATGCCTTACCAGAAAACGGATATCCGACAGTTTAACGCCCCCGTCCGGCACGATCTTAACATACCGGAATCCCTTGTAATCATACGGATCAAACTCACATCTGCCATCCGCCAGCGTCCAGATTTCTCTGTAACAGCAGTTGCACCGCATGTCATAGCGCACACTGCCCTTCCCGTCCAGTTCCTCCCCGTAAAACAACTTCACCTGATCGCCGTCTTTCCCCTCTGCGGTGAGCAGGATCATGCCTGTGATCTCCTCGCCCGCATCCAGAAGCATCGAACCATCGGGATCTTGTCTTATCACGGACGGTGTGATCTGATGTATGTGACCGTTATGATCTGCACACTTGTGCTCTAGCTTTGCCGGTTCCAATGGCTGTACGGCATCAGAGTGCAGCTTTGTCGGTTCTAGTGGATGCTCATTACCAGCGTGCAGCTTTATAGTCCCCAACTGATATTCCATGTAAGAGAGCATCTCCGTTGGCTGCTTCGTCAGCGTGTAATCTGCCCACACCGCCGGAACGGGTTTCTCCCAGCCGTCCGCATCAAACCCGGTATTTTTCCACCCATACGGGTATTTCCGGCTGTCAAAATTTTCCAAAAACTGTGTCTCGTATCCGACTGTCTCTCCCTCATAACAATCCGTTTTCAAAAAGCAAAAAGAAACCGGTATCTCCTTTCCCTTTTCATCCCACAGCTCCGCCGCAAAGGCAAAACGCAAATCCCCGCTATTCCACACACGGTTCACAAGTCCCTGATAATACAGATGGAGTGCCAGCACATGCTCCCCGGCAGCAAATGTCCCCAGTTCCAAAACATTGTAATAATACTTCGTATGATATGCCGCGGCAGGTCCTTCCCCCATAAACGCTCCATCCAGATATGCCTTATAATGGTCATCGGCTGTGACCTTACAGAAAATCTTCTGTGCACGCTCTAAAGTAAAATGCCCGCGCACAAACACATGGACATTCTGAAATTCTGCCGTTTTGATGTCTTCAACAGACGGCTGTACCTGTTCCTTATGAAACAGATTAAGGGGCACAGCATCAGCAAACTCCGGTATAGTGAGCCATCTGGCATCCCACGACTCGTTTTTCTTAACTTCCTCTCCCATATTTTCCCCCATAATATATTTTCCAATAAGTAAGCAAAAACAGGGCGCCATGCGACGCCCTGCCAGATTTTTGCTTATTCTTCTGACACTTCCTCAACTTCAAGTCCCAGTTCTTCCAACTGTTTTTTATCCACGATTCCAGGTGCCTGTGTCATCAGACAGGATGCATCTTTTACTTTCGGGAATGCAATGACATCACGGATGGAATCTGCGTGTACCATATGCATAACCAGACGGTCAAGTCCATAAGCCAATCCTGCGTGTGGCGGAACACCGTATTTGAATGCATCTAACAGGAATCCGAACTGCTCATGTGCGCGTTCTTTGGTAAATCCAAGCACCTCAAACATCTTCTCCTGAATGTCATCCTGATGGATACGGACGGAACCACCGCCAAGCTCTGTACCGTTTAATACGATGTCATATGCCTTTGCACGCACACTGCCCGGATCAGAATCGATCTTGTCCCAGTCCTCTTCCATCGGCATGGTAAACGGATGGTGCATTGCCATAAAACGGTTTTCCTCGTCAGACCACTCTAACAGCGGGAACTCTGTTACCCATAAAAAGTTGTACTGGTTTGGATCAAGCAGATCTAATTCTTTCGCAAGTTCAAGACGAAGCGCTCCAAGCACGTTCCATACAATCTTATTTTTGTCTGCTGCAAATAATAATAAGTCTCCCGGCTCTCCCTGCATTGCAGAAACAAGTGCCTTTAACTCATCCTCTGTCATGAATTTTGCAAAGGAAGATTTGTAAGTGCCATCCTCATTCACTGCAAGGTAAGCAAGTCCTTTTGCACCGTAGCCTTTTGCAAATTCCACCAGTTTGTCGATCTTTTTACGCGGCATGCCGGCCTGTCCTTTTGCGTTGATACCACGGACGGAACCACCATTTTCGAGTGCTCCTGTGAATACGGAGAATCCGCAGCCCTCTACAACTTTGGATACGTCACAGAGTTCCATGCCAAAACGTGTATCCGGCTTATCGGAACCGAAACGGTCCATTGCTTCCTGCCATGGCATTCTCGGCAGCGGCAGTGTCACATCCACACCGATTGCTTCCTTGAAAATATATTTGAGCAGTCTCTCGTTGACATCTAATACATCTTCCACATCCACAAATGCAAGCTCCATATCTGCCTGTGTAAATTCCGGCTGACGGTCTGCACGAAGATCCTCGTCACGGAAACATCTTGCGATCTGGAAATAACGGTCATAACCGGAACACATTAAAAGCTGTTTGTAAAGCTGCGGTGACTGCGGCAGTGCATAAAAATGTCCCGGATGGACACGGCTCGGTACCAGGTAATCCCTTGCACCTTCCGGTGTTGATTTACATAACATCGGAGTCTCAATCTCAAGGAATCCCTCTTTTGCCATGAAGTCACGCATCAGGTATGCAACCTTGCTGCGGAGCATCAGATTCTTCTGGATATCCGGTCTGCGCAGGTCTAAATAACGGTATTTTAAACGGACTTCGTCTTTCGTCTGGCTGTTCTCCTCGATCTGGAATGGAGGTGTCTCTGCCTCGGATAAGATGCGGATATCGGTTGCGATCACTTCGATATCACCAGTCTTTAAAGACTCATTCACTGCTGCGGAACGTTTTTCAACTTTTCCGGTTACCGCGATCACATACTCACTTCTTAAACGCTCTGCCTTCTCATATCCCTCTTTGCCGACACTCTCTTCGTTAAATACGAGCTGTAAGATACCCGAACGGTCTCTTAAGTCGATAAAGATCAGACTTCCTAAATTTCTTCTCTTCTGTACCCATCCCATGACGGTTACGGTCTCACCGATATTCTGATTTGAAACCTCGGTACATCTATGGCTTCTGTGTAAGCCTTGCATTGATTCTGCCATTACTGCAAACCTCTTTCCTTTTACTTATTAAAAAATTCTACAATCTCGAAGAGATTATTCACTCTGTCATTAAACTTTATTTATTGAAAAACTCAATGATTTCGAAGAGATTGTACTTTTATCCGATATCTATTTATTGAAGTATTCTACAATCTCTTTGTATCCCTCGGCGTCTAATTTTTCCTTCTGGAATTTTTTATTCTTGTTCATGCGGACAACCAGCACCTGTTTGCCTGCCGCACGTTCTTCCTGTGCCTTTCCGATGATCTCGCCGAGTTTTTCTGCAGGGCATCCCTTTTCAATCAGGTATGCAACTTTCGGACGCTGTGTCGGAACCGTAAATCCGCTCTCCATCAGAAGAAGGATGATACGCTCAAAACCGATGGAAAATCCACATGCCGGCACATCCTGTCCGGTAAATTTTCCAACCATCTTATCATAACGTCCACCGCCGCCACAGGCTGCGCCAAGCTCCGGCATGGAGATCTCAAAAATGGTTCCGGTATAGTAGCTCATACCACGAACCAAAGTCGGGTCAAATACCATTTTAAAGGAAGCCGCCTTTGCACTCTCCACGGTATCGATGATCTCTAAAAGATTACGCTCCACCTCAGGATCTAAATATCCCTCCAAAGTCTTTGCAAGATATTTGATGCCGTTTTCTGCTTCCTCAACACCTTTAAAAAGTGCAAGGTATTTCTCGATCGACTCTTTTGCATAACCCTCTTTTTCAAGTTCCTCTGCCACACCGTCAAGTCCGATCTTGTCCATCTTATCTAAGATGATAAATACAGTATCGAAATCTTCCTCTGCAAATCCACTGTATGCTGCCATCGCCTTTAAGATCCGGCGCTCATTGATGCGGATCTCGAAATTCTTAAATCCGAGTTTTCCGATCGTTGTAGTTGTTGCTAAGATCAGCTCGATCTCTGCAAGGTTCGTCGGCTCTCCGATAATATCGATGTCACACTGCATAAACTGACGATAACGTCCACGCTGCGGGCGGTCAGCTCTCCAGACATTTCCCATCTGAATCGCCTTAAACGGAGATGGAAGATCATTTGCATTATTCGAATAAAAACGAACTAACGGAACAGTCAGATCATAACGCATACCAAAATCAACTAAATCCGCTTCTTCTTTTGCTTCAGCGACTTTCAGCTTTTCACCGCGCTTCATTACCTTAAAAATCAGTTTTTCATTTTCTCCACCCTGTTTATTGCTCAAGTTTGCAATATTTTCCATACAAGGTGTCTCGATCGGCGTAAATCCGAAACTGCGGTAAGTCTCTTTGATGACTTGCTGCACATAATCCCGGATCTGCATCTCCTCCGGTAAAATATCTTTCATGCCGTTGACCGGCTTTTTACTTAATGCCATGAAATTTCCTCCATCTTCTGTCTGAATATCCTTTGCCTATTATACGTTTCACAGTTGTATACGTCAAGAACTGTCCTGTGTACAGTACAAAAAAACTTATTTTTATGTTACTTCAATGTCATTTCGTTAAGTTACAGGGTTAGCCCCTAACTGGTGGTCTAATCCAAATTTTTTCAAAAAAGTTACCAAAATTGAAGAGTTGTCAAAACAGTACCTGATGAACACCACTACTTTGAAATCCGTTTTCAAAGCAGTCTATGGAATGCCCATCGCTTCTTACATGAAAGAATACCGTATGAAGTTGGCATCGAATATGCTGTTGCAGAAAGATAAATCTATTTCGGAAATTGCCGCCGCTGTGGGATATAAAAGCCAAAGTAAATTTACATCGGCCTTCCGAGATATATTTCAGATATTACCTACTGCATATCAAGAACAAGTATCCTATACAAATGCACTTGCAAACGCTTGAAATTATAGGATTTAAGGAGTCTGTGAAGAAATCAAATACATAGCACTGTAAAATCAAAGTAAATATTTCGATCAACAGAACC
>ERZ827108.3206-NODE-3206-length-14416-cov-2.577954_pt1 | contig 14416 bp, 16 predicted proteins | sample MGYA00519921_ERZ827108 | MGnify/ENA primary metagenome ERZ827108 (study PRJEB31778, sample SAMEA3449258) | human gut metagenome | biome: human gut; feature: human-associated habitat; material: faeces | place: United Kingdom | collected 2010/2012 ... | reverse complement strand
TGCATGAAGCCCACGCTTCCCTGCACCTTTTTTGACCTCTGCCTCATTCCCCGCCATGACTTGCGCCCCGGGCGCGACTATACGGATACGGGCATCTTTCCCACCCATGGAGCGCTTCACCCCATGAGGCCTGATCCCTCCATCCCGAAGGACATCACCCTGATCCTCATCGGAGGTCCCAGCAAGGATTTTGACTGGGATGACGAAGCCATGCTCAACCAGCTCTCGGACATCAGCATCAACACCCCCGGCAACATCGTGCTGACCACCTCGCGCCGGACGCCGACGGGCTTTGCAGAGAAAATCCAGACGGCCGTTCCGGAGATCACCGTCGTTCCAGTGGAGGAAACGCAGCCGGGGTGGGTAGCGCGGCATCTGGCGCACGCCTCCGCCACCTGGGTCAGCCAGGACAGCGTCTCCATGGTATATGAAGCGCTGGGCGCGGGCGCGCCCGTAGGCGTCCTGGCTGTCCCCCGCCGCCACGGCAACCGTAAATCCCGCATCCTGTCCGGCCTGGAAATGCTGGAAAAGGAAGGCTTGGTCACCGGATACCGGGACTGGAAAAAGCAGGGCTTCCGCCTGGCAGCGCCCGGAGCCCCCCTTCTGGAGGCGGACCGCGCCGCAGACTACATCCTCACCAGATTCTTTCCCCAACTCCACGCCTTATGAAAATAGTACATCTCGTCCCCTCCATGGAATCCGGAGGCGTGGAACAAGTCGTCATGGAACTGGGCAGCGGCCTTTCCGCCCGGGGCGTGGAAAACATCGTCGTCTCCGGCGGCGGACGCCTGGTTCCCCGGCTGGAAAAGGAAGGCTCCCGCCACATCCTGATGCCGATCGGCAAAAAAAGCCTCGCCACCTTCTTCCGCATCGGCGCCCTCCGCGCCTTGCTCCAGGCCGTCAGGCCGGACATCCTGCATCTTCATTCCCGCGTTCCCGCCTGGGTAGGCTACCTGGCATGGAAAAAACTGCCGCCGGAAGACAGACCCGGCCTCGTCACCAGCGTGCACGGCTTCTACTCCGTCAACCGGTACTCCGCCATCATGAGCCGGGGGGAAGGGGTGATTGCCGTTTCCAACTGCATCCGGGACTACATCCTCACCCATTATCCGTCCACTCCCGAGGACCATATCAGAATCATTCCCAATGCCATTTCCCCAGACCAGCACCACCCGGACTACTCCCCTTCCCGGGAATGGCTCACGGGCTGGCATATGTCCTATCCCGAGCTCAAGGGAAAATTCACCCTGTGCCTGCCAGGCCGCATCACGCGCCTGAAAGGGCAGCTGGACCTGATTCCCATTGTAAGACAGCTTCTGGAACGGGGAATTCCGGCCCACGCCGTCATCGTGGGAGAGACCAAAAAGGGAAAGGAAGAATATAAAAACGAAGTCCTCCGGGAAATTGAGCGGGCCGGCGTCTCCCACGCCTTCACCTGGACCGGCCACCGCCAGGACCTGCGGGACATCATTTCCACTTGTTCCGTCACTCTTTCCCTGACCAAAAGCCCGGAGGCCTTCGGCAAATCAACCCTTGAGGCGCTCGCCCTGGGCAGACCCGTTGCCGGGTACGCCCACGGCGGAGTCAAGGAACAACTGGACGCCTTCCTGCCGGAAGGAAACATCGCCGTGGGGGACGCTTCCTCCATGGCTGCCCTGCTTTCCCGCTGGTACGCCCAGCCCCCTCCCCTGCCCCGTCACATACCCTCCCCTTACAAGATGGAGGATATGATTCAGGCCCATCTGGACGTTTACCAGGAACTGACCCCTTATTCATGACGCCCCGGGAAGCCGCCATAACCCTGAACCTGATACCGGGGCTGGGCCCTGTCAGGGTCATGCGCCTCATGCAGGTATTCGCCTCTCCGGAACTGGTTCTGGAAGCTCCGGCCTCCATGCTGATGGATATTCCCGGCATCGGGGCACAGCTGGCTCGCCACATCTCATCCTGGCGGAGCATCGTCAATCCGTACCGGGAGCTGGAACTGGCGGATAAGGCGGGGGCCACGGTCACCACGGTCTTTGACGCCTCCTATCCCGCCGCCCTGCGCGAGCTGACGGACGCGCCCATCGTCCTTTATTCCTGGGGATCCTGGACCGCGGGGGATTCCGAACGCTCCATCGCCGTCGTCGGTTCACGCATGGCCACCCACTACGGCAGGCTATGCGCCAGAACCGTCTCTCATGACCTGGCGGAGGCCGGGGTAACCGTCATTTCCGGACTGGCGCGCGGCGTGGATACGGAGGCCCATACGGGAGCCCTGGATGCGGGGGGACGCACCGTCGCCGTCATCGGAGCGGGCCTCAGCAAGCTGTATCCATGGGAAAACAGAAACCTGGCGCAGCGCATTGCGGACGGCCATGGAGCGGTAGTCTCCGAATTCCCGATGGAGCTGCCCCCCTCCCGCACCACCTTTCCCATGCGCAACCGCATCGTGAGCGGCTGGAGCCGCGCGACGCTGGTGGTGGAAGCCTCCGGACGCAGCGGAGCCCTGATCACGGCGCGGACGGCAGGGGAACAGGGACGGGAGGTCTTCTGCATTCCCGGCCCGGTTGACCGGCATTCCTCCGACGGCTGCCACGCCCTCATCCGGGACGGAGCCACGCTGGCCGCCGGAGCCTCCGACATCCTGCATGACATGAAATGGACCGCCCCGGAACAGGGTCTGCCCCTTTTTTCCCCATCCTCCCTTTCCGCCGCTGCACCTCCGCTGCCTCCCACTGCGGAGGAAAAGGAAATCCTCCATGCCGTCAGGATGGGCTTCAATACCATTGACACCCTCTGCGCCTCACTGGGGAAACCGGCATGCGCCATTACGCCGCTTCTGTCCAGAATGCAAATTGCAGGGCAAATCACGCCGGATGCAGGCGGATACTTTTCCATCAACCACAAGGGACACTAAACAGTTCTCCTCCCTTTCCGGAAATGTCTCAACAGCAGGCAGGGCGCCCCCGGACGGCGGCAGCCCGCGTCAGCCCGGTTAAAGGAACAGAAAAAGCTCCTACTGCTTAACCTCCTTGCGCACGGCATCAATCCAGGCGGAAATCGTCTCCGCCTGCTCCCACTTGACTGGGGCGGCCAGCTTCTTCTTGGACACGGGATCGGAAACTTCAAAAATCACTCCATATACAAACTTGATGTCGTCCGGGTTTCTTTTCTTCTGAAAGCGGCCTTCCTGCTGGGCCTTGAAATCTATCTTTTCATAGGACGCCAGGAAAAGCGCCAGCATCAAGCCGTCCTCTCCCTTGAGAAACGAGCGGCACCACCGGGCATTTCACCTCCTTGCCCCGGATAATGGTCTTGACCAGCCTCGGTTCCACCTTCTTCAAAATATCAAGCTTCTTTGAAATATTCTCCTTGGCAAATGCCTTTTCAAAAACGGCCAGGTTACTGTAATCGTTCTTGTCCCGGAAGGGAATCATTGCCTCCATGCTGTTCTCCCCGTCCAGCAGCTTCACTTCAACGCACGTTTCCTTCTGCTCCATGGACACGGAGGACTTGGCGCTGTCAGCGCATCTCTTGGTATCAAAAGAGGGCGTCTTGAACGGAAGAACTTCGGCGCAGGCCATGCAGGAGGCTACCAGTGACAAAAACAGGACGGAAACTTTCATGATGATTCAAATTTATGGTAAGGAACCATAATCGTCTATGCTCCGCAATGACTTTTTTCTTTGCTTCCGGGCTGCTTCCGGCAAAAAAAACTTTCTTCTCATGATGCAAAACAAATACCCTCAAACATCTAAAACAGCCGTCAAGCTACCTCCTAACAGTTATTATTCCAGAAATTAAATATGTCAACAAGGGAAGATCCCTCGCGCTTCAAGGCCTGCGGAAGAACTCTCATGCCTGCAACAGACAGTACATGCAGGGCCAAAACCCCATAACGTGTTTATATTAATGCAAACATAAAAACATGCAGAAATATTTCTTAAAAAAATAACCGTTTACGGACATATTTTGAACATCTTTTTGCGGGATAAAGTCTCACCCTTCACAAGATCTATCCGACGGGTGGGAAAAGTAACTCAAAATCCGTCCAGGGTGGTTTTTGGTTCCATAGGTAGTTAATAGAGAGAAAAGGCCGCGGATCAAACAACCCGCGGCCTTTTTTTGTCCAACTCCCTTTCAAATGCGGAGTTTGGGCTTGATGAATGAAACTTCTTACTGTAGCAACAAGACATGCGTTTGTTCGCCCTTCTCGCAGGATTCACCCTTTGCCTGAGCTCCACGAGCTGCCAATCGTATGGGGATTCAAGTGATTACATCCCCCTGGCAACGCCCGTTCCCCCGCAGCTTTCCCAGCCGGTAGCCAACGCCCTTCCCCGCCCCGCCAACTTTCCCACGCGTCCGGTAGCCATTCCGCCGAGCGCCCCCCGCACGCCCCGCTGTGCCAGCGCCTGCGTCATGGACGCCCTCACCGGAAAAGTGCTTTTCTCCCACAACGGACTCCAGCACCGCCAAGTAGCCAGCACGCAGAAACTCGTGACGGCCATGGTCGTCCTTGAACACGGCAGCCTGGACAGGAAGGTGGTTATCCAGCCTTCCGACACCAAGGCGGATCCCACCAAGCTGGGCTTCCGCGCCGGAGAAGTCTATTCCCGCCGGGAACTGCTCAATGCCCTGATGATCCGCAGCTTCAATGACGTAGCCGTGGCCCTGGCCCGCGACACGGCGGGGTCCGTTCCCCGTTTCGCCCAGTTGATGAACGCCAAGGCGCGCCAGATGGGCATGTACAACTCCCGCTTCGTCAACCCCAACGGTCTCCCCGCGGACCAGTACTCCACCGCTATTGACATGGCCCGCTGCGCCTATTACGTCTACCGCAATCCGGAACTGCGCAACATCATCTGCAAACGCCAGTACGCCTTCACCCGCGCCAACGGCAAGACGCTTCTGCTGAGAAACACCAACAAGCTGCTCACCCAGCACCCGTGGGTCACCGGCATGAAAACCGGCTACACGAACGCCGCCGGCCGCTGCCTGGTTTCCTCCGCCGGCTTCAACGGCCGCCATGTCATCGTCGTCGTTCTCGGCTGCCATCCGTCCCGCATCTGGGCGGAATCTGAAAACCTGCTCAAATGGGCCCTGGGTGACGCCGCATAAATGCACGGCGGCAATTGGTATTTGACTTTCACGGCGTGAGCCGCTATCAGTCCTGCCTATGTTACAGGCAGGTATTGTAGGTCTCCCCAACGTCGGCAAGTCCACCCTCTTCAACGCGGTCACCAGAACCCGCAAGGCCCAGGCGGCCAATTATCCCTTCTGCACCATTGATCCGAACGTGGGCATGGTCACGGTGCCGGACTCCCGCCTGCAAGTGCTTTCCGACATGTCCGGCTCTGAAAAAATCATCCCCACGCTCATTGAATTCGTGGACATTGCCGGCCTGGTCAAGGGCGCCTCGGAAGGAGCCGGACTGGGCAACCAGTTCCTGGCGAATATCCGTGAAGTGGACGCCATCGTGCAGGTGGTGCGCTGCTTTGACAATGACGACATCATCCACGAGCTTGGTTCCGTGGACCCCCTGCGCGACATTGAAATCATCAATTCGGAGCTCATTCTGGCGGACATCGCCACCATGGACAAAAGGCTTTCCTCCCGGGAGCGCAAGGCCCGCAGCGGAGACAAGGAAGCCAAGGCGGAGGTGGCCCTCATCACCAAGCTGCTGCCCCACCTGAATGAGGGCAATCCGGCCCTCACCTTTGAATCGCAACTGGATGACGACGAACGCAAGCTGCTCCATTCCTTCCAGCTCCTTTCGGACAAAAAAAGCATCTTTGCCTGCAACGTCAATGAAGACGAACTGGCGGACGCCATCAACAATCCGGACGCGCACCCCTACGTCTCCCAGGTGAAAAAATACGTGGCGGAACACCACAACGCGGAGGCCATTGTCATCTCCGCCCGGATTGAAGAAGAACTCATCGACGTTTCGGATGAAGAAGCCCGCGAATTCCTGGAATCCCTGGGCGTGCAGGATTCCGGCGTTTCCGACCTCATCCGCGCCGTGTACCACCTTCTGGGCCTGCGCACCTACCTCACCACAGGAGTCAAGGAAACGCGGGCCTGGACCATCCCGGCCGGGGCCAAGGCCCCCCAGGCGGCGGGCGTCATCCACACGGATTTTGAACGCGGCTTCATCGCTGCGGAAGTGGTGCATTACGACGACCTGGTATCCTGCGGCGGCAAGGCCGGAGCGCGGGAGCACGGCAAGCTGCGCATTGAAGGAAAGGAATATGTCGTCAAGGACGGAGACGTGGTCGAATTCCGCTTCAATGTTTAGCCCAAAGCTTTACCGGAATTCCATTGACTTTTCCTGATGCAGAGAGCAGATTGCTCATAACCTTCACATCGCCTCATGACTGATCCCGACGTCAAATCCACCCCTTTGGCAGCCAAGCACGTTGAACTGGGAGCCAGAATGGTTCCCTTCGCCGGCTGGAACATGCCGGTGCAGTACACCGGCATCCTGGACGAACACAAAGCCGTGCGCGAAGCCTGCGGCATCTTTGACATCTCCCACATGGGCCAGTTCACGGTGGCCGGCGCCGCAGCGGCTGCATGGCTGAACTCCATGCTGACCAATGACATCAATAAACTGGACATCGGCCAGGGGCAATACTCCATCATGCTCAATGACCGGGCCGGAGTCATTGATGACCTCATCCTGTACCGGATGGAGCCGGAAACCTTCTTCGTGGTGGTGAACGCCTCCAAGATTGACGAAGACTTCGCGTGGCTCTCCGCCCACAAGCCCGCGGACGTGGTCCTGGAAAACCATTCCGACGAATATGTGGGCCTGGCCGTCCAGGGCCCCAAATGCGGAGAAATCTTCGCCCGCGTCATTCCCGGCGTGGAGCTCCCCCCCCGCAACGGCATCTCCCGCATCACGGTGGACGGAACGGACCTCCTCGTCTGCCGCACCGGCTATACCGGGGAAGACGGCTTTGAATTCTTCTGTCCGGCCCGGGAAGGCGTCAAATGGTTTGAAGCCTTCCTTGACGCAGGCGCCAAGCCCTGCGGCCTGGGCGCGCGCGACAGCCTGCGCCTGGAAATGTGCTATCCTCTGAACGGTTCCGACCTCGCTCCGGACAAAACGCCTCTGGAAGCCGGGCTCGGCTTCTTCTGCGCGCTGGATACGGACTTCACCGGCGCCGACATTCTTCGTGAACAGAAAGCCAACGGCCTCACCCAGCGCCTGGTGGCTATTGAATACACCGGCAAGGGAGCTCCTCCCCGCGCCCACTATGCCGTTCACGTTCCCGGAGGAGAAGCCATCGGAGAACTTACCAGCGGCGTGCTCTCTCCTTCACTGATGAAGGGCATTGCCCTGGCCTACCTGCCTGTCGCCCATGCCAAGGTCGGCACCGAGCTGGAAATTGACGTAAGGGGAAGGAAATTCCCTGCCGTGGTAGTTAAAAAACCCTTTTATAAGAAAGGTTGACACTACGGCGCAAAAATAAACTGACAAACACTGCATTTTACTACACTCTCACCTCAAACAATTACATCTTATGCACGACGTACCAGAAAATCTGCTGTATTCCAAGGATCACGAATGGATTGAAATTGACGGGGACATCGGCACCATCGGCATCTCAGACCATGCACAGGCCGAACTCTCCGATGTAGTCTTTGTAGACCTTCCCGAAGTAGGCGCCACCGTTGCCGCCGGCGACCCCGTCGCCGTCGTGGAATCCGTCAAGGCCGCCAGTGACGTGTACACCCCGGTTTCCGGTGAAATCCTGGAAGTGAATGAAGAACTTTCCAATGATCCCTCCCTCATCAACTCCGATCCCTACGGAGCAGGCTGGCTGTACAAAATCCGCCTGGACGTTCCCACGGAAACGGAAGACATGATGAACGCCACGGACTACGAGGAATACTGTTCCTGACCCGTTCCTCCCTCCCCCGCCCCGGTGATTCCATCCCGGGGCATTTTGAATTTAACCCGGCCCCCGCGGCCGGGCTCCATTACCTGCCAGATACCACATGAATACCCACTCAGACTTTGCCAGACGGCACATCGGCCCCCAGGGGGAAGAACGCCGGGAGATGCTTGACAGCCTCGGCTACCAAACTCTTGATGAACTCATTGCGGACATCGTTCCCGCAGACATCCGGATGCAGGATCCCCTGGACCTGCCCGCAGCCAAATCGGAAACGGAAGCCCTGGAGGAACTCCGTTCCATCCTCCGGAAAAACAAGCTTCTGAAAACCTTCATCGGCCAGGGCTACTACGGCACCATCACGCCCTCCGTCATCCTGCGCAACGTACTGGAAAATCCCGGCTGGTATACGGCCTACACGCCCTATCAGCCGGAAATCGCCCAGGGACGCCTGGAAATGCTCATGAACTTCCAGACCATGGTCTCCTCCCTGACGGGCCTGCCGGTGGCGAACGCCTCCCTGCTGGATGAAGGCACCGCCGCCGCGGAAGCCGTCACCATGTGCCGGAACGCGCGCCCCAAGGCAAACACCTTCTTTGTGGCGGACACCTGCCACCCCCAGACCATCAGCGTCATCCGCACCCGCGCCGCCTTCCAGGGCGTCAACATCCTGGTGGGGGACTGGACCTCCTTTGACCCCGCCTCCGTCGGCGCGGATCTAGCCGGGGCGCTCGTCCAGTATCCGGACACGCTCGGCCGCATCTGCGACTACACGGACTTCTTCTCCCGCGTGCATGCCACGGGCGCGCTCTGCGTCGTGGCGGCGGACCTGATGGCCCTCACCGTCATCCGGGAACCCGGCGCCTTCGGGGCTGACATCTGCATTGGCAACACGCAGCGTTTCGGCGTTCCGATGGGCTTCGGCGGCCCCCACGCCGCCTACATGTCCTGCACGGACGCCCTGAAGCGCCGCATGCCCGGCCGCCTCATCGGCATGTCCATAGACACCCAGGGCCGCCCGGCCTACCGCCTGGCCCTGCAAACGCGGGAACAGCACATCCGCCGCGACAAGGCCACCTCCAACATCTGCACCGCCCAGGTGCTTCTGGCCGTGCTGGCCGCTTTCTACGCCGTATACCACGGGAAGGAAGGCCTCAAGCGCATCGGCACGGAAATCCACCGGAAAACCAAAAGCCTGTACAAGGCGCTCACGAACGCCGGCATCACCATTGAAAACAAGGACTTCTTTGATACCCTGCTGCTGACCGTCCCCGGCCAGGCGGACGCCATGGTCCGGAAAGCCCTGGAAGCGGGTTACAACATCCGCAAGGTGGATGCCGGCCACGTCACCATTTCCCTGGATGAAACCGCTACCTGCGCAGACGTAGCGGCGCTGGCCTCCGCCCTTGCGGGCGCGGAAACCTCCGCCCCCTGCTGCTGCGAGACTCCCGCCTGGGCCCCAGTCCATACGCGCCAGACGCCCTTCTGCACGGAAACGGCCTTCAACTCCTACCATTCCGAAACGGAAATGATGCGCTACATCCGCCGTCTGGAATCACGGGACCTGGCCCTGAACGAAGCCATGATCCCTCTGGGCTCCTGCACGATGAAGCTGAACGCCGCTTCCGAGATGATCCCCATCACGTGGCCGGAAACCAGCTCCCTGCATCCCTTTGTTCCGGCGGACCAGTCGGAAGGCATCCGGGAAATGCTCTCCGTCCTGTCCGACCGCCTGGCGAAAATCACGGGCTTTGCCGCCGTCTCCCTCCAACCCAACGCGGGCGCGGCGGGGGAATACGCCGGCCTGCTGGCCATCCGCCGCTACCAGAAGCACGCCGGGGAAGGCCACCGCGACGTCTGCCTCATCCCGACCTCCGCCCATGGAACGAACCCCGCTTCCTCCGCCATGGCGGGCCTCAAGGTGGTGCCCGTCAAATGTGACGAAGGCGGCAACATCGACATGGAGGACCTGAAAGCCCAGGGGCTGCTCCAGGATACCCAAGGCCGCATTCCCCTGCGGCTGCCTCAGGAGGGCGTGGCCCGGGCCCAGGCTGTCCTGGCCACCCTGGGGATGGAAGACCTGGTCCCCCGGCCAGAATAACCAAAACCGCCCCTTCCGCCGCGCACAACTGCGGCGGAAGGGGCGGTTTTTACCGGGAGTACAGATGCGCCCCAGCTGGTTTACCGATAGGATTCGGTGTAAATTTTCACCAGGTCCTCATCTGTGAGCTTCAGACGGTCCAGCTTGAACAGGATGCCCATGGTGCTCCGGGCGTTGTCCACAAATTTGGGGAACTCCTCCGGCGTAATGCCGTAGTCGGACATCTTCAGCTCGTCCACGCCACAGGCCTTCTGCAGGTCCACCAGGGCGGTCACAAAGTCCATGGGCTCCTTGGCGTCGGTCTTGCCCATGGCCTTGGCCATGTCGATAAACCGGTCGTGAAGCTCCGGGCAGTGCTCCACAAAGTGCGTATAGTAGGCCCGGCTGAGCATGATGAGCCCGGCCCCGTGGGCGATCTCGTGGTAATAGGCGGACAGAGGATGCTCCATGGCGTGCTCGGAGCACAGATTGTCCACGCTCATCACCATGCCGGACAGGCTGCTGCCGAAAGCCACCTGCTCCCGGGCCTGTACGTTCTTCCCGTCCTGGCAGGCGGTGGCCAGGTTCCGGCCCACGGCCTCAATGGCCCGCAGGGCCAGCATGTCCCGCATCAGGTTATTGGTGTTGTTGATGTAGGACTCCGTGGAGTGGAAGAGGGCGTCAAACCCCTGGTAAGCGGTAAACTTGGGGGGCACGGAGAGCATAAAGTCAGGGTCCACGATGGAGAGGACAGGGAAGGTGTTCTTGTTGCCGCCGCTCATCTTCTCCTTGGTTTCCTCGTTGGTCACCACGGTCCAGGCATCCAGCTCCGTCCCGGTGCCGGCGGTGGTGGGAATGGCCACAATGGGCAGGGGCTTGTTCTTCATCTTTTTGCCGCCGCCGGTGCCGCCGTACATGTAGTCCCAGTAATTGCCCTCATTGGGGGCCATCATGGCAATGGCCTTGGCCGCGTCGATGCTGCTGCCGCCGCCCAGGCCCAGGACAAAGTCACAGCCGTTGGCCCGGGCGCAGGCCGCGCCGTCCATCACATTGTCCAGGACGGGGTTGGCCAAAATCTTGTCAAACACGGTGTAGGTCACCCCGGCCTGGGTCAGCTGGTCCTGCACAATGTCCAGGTAGCCGTTGGCCCGGGTGGATTTGCCGCTGGAAATGACGATCAGGGCATGCTTGCCCGGCAGACGCTGCTTGTGCAGCTTCTGGATCGCGCCCTGGCCAAAGACCAGGTTGGTGGGAACGTGGAACGAAAAGCTCACGGTTCAATTCTCCTTTCGGTTTTCCATGGGCGCCAAAACGCCAATTTTACCAGTTCACTCTATCACGGAACCCTGCCGGGAGCAAGTCCCCTTCTGTCTTTTTTCCAAAATTTCTCCCTAAAAATTTCTTTTGAAATTCGTCAAAATTTTCCTTTACAATTCCCGTCTCCCCTGCTATAATAACTTGGCAAGTTAAGATTGCTATGCGCCAGTAGCGTAATGGATAGCGCATCAGATTCCGGTTCTGAGGGTTGGGGGTTCGAGTCCCTCCTGGCGTGCCAAAAGGGAAGCCGAAAAATCCTTGATTTTCAAGGATTTTTCGGCTTCTTTATGTATATTTTTCATCTCTTGGAATCCCAATAGTTGGAAAATATTTTCGATTTTATTGGGTTCAACTTGATACAGACGTGGAAAAATCGTGGAAAACTATCCTGCTTTCAATATCCCTTTTACAGCAATCCTAAGCGACCAAGGATAGCAATCATCTCATCTCTTTTAGCAGGGCGCTCCGGGCTGGTACCATCCACGATGCCATTTGCCACAGCCTTTGCCCAATGTCCCTCCTGTTGGGACCAGGCAGGCTCAGGCAGCGTCTTCGCGTGGAGCTCTGCTTTCTGCATGAGCTGGTAGGCTTGTTCGTTGGTCATTTCAGAGATCAACTTTGCAATATCCATGGGTTCATCCTCTCCTTCCAGCCGCCGGTTGACCTCGGCGGCAATCTCTCCGTGCCGGTTATACAGATAATCCCCCGGGCAGGCCTTGGCGGCGAACCACCGGTGAACCGTCATATTCTGCTTGTCCACCTGGCCGATCAGGGATTTATCCCCTCTCCACAGCAGTTTCTTGATCCCATTTCTCCGGCAGATATCCGTCAATAGGTCCAGCAATGCGGCGTAGGCTTTGTCTGACACCGGCCAATCCGGCACCCCGCCATTGTTGGCCACCTCAATGGTGATGGCCCGATGGTCGTTGGCGGCATTGGAGGTACACCAGGACCGGTTGGCCTCCTCCACATACAGGGCAATCCGTCCGTCGCTTCCAATCCCATAATTGCTGCTGGCTTTACGAGACGGGTCAGCAAACAAGGCCCCACAAGTCTCTACGCTGGCATTGCCTGCCATGCAGTGAATGGAAATCGTGTCAATCACATGGTTGCGCCGCCCGGAATGATTGGGGGAGAGCTTCGTGTAGCTGACCAGAGGACTATTGCTCATCGCCTGCCTCCCCCTTCCCGTTGGTCATTTCATCCAACATGCTTTCTGGAATCTCATCGCCCGCCTGAAGAACGGTCTCCGTAATTTCCGCCATATACATTCCCTCCCTGGATTGGATCAAATCATAGTCTGAACGGGGTTCTCCCTCTCGGCCCCAACCCCGTATCTTTCACCCATTCCCCCCATTCCATCGTAGAAAAAAAGGGAATTTTGGTGCCTGTCCCGGGGATACCTTCCCGCTTACCCCTCTACCTCCGGCAGCCCAGCCAGACTGGTCAGCAGGGACAGCAGCCCCGCCAGCACCGCAGCAGAGCCCACCACATCCCAGGAGACCTCACACAAAACAGCCGCCGCCCCAATGGTCGCCACGGCGGTCTGCGCCATGGTTTTGATGGCCCGGACGCCTGCCGCGCGCCACCACCTCTTCCATCCCTGTTGTTTCATCCGCAGTTTCCCTCCTGGTCGTGGGCCCGGAGATTCAGGTCCCGCTCAATCTTGTCAATGGCCTCATGCACCGGGCCGTCGCAGCCCTGCTCCTCCAGCCCCTTCAGGCAGGCCAGCACCCCATAGGTCAGCAGGGTATTCTCTTTCCGAATGGCGCTCAGTTCCCTGTCCTGCGCCTTCTGCCGCAGGGTCCAACGGTAGACCCGGTTATAGGTGGTCAGCAACAGGATGCCCGCCGACAGCACCGCCCCCGCGGTGATGAGCATTTGTCCAGTTGTCCCCATACGATCCCTCCTTTCTTTTGCCCTCACTCTTTGGGGAAACACCCCCGCGAGGGGGACGTTTGTATACACGCTTCCAAAAAATTTTTTCTTTTTTCCAGGCAGTCTTTCCCATTCCCCTTGTTTTTTGGGGCATACTATCGATGAGGTGATCCAAATGAAAGACATTGAACTGCTCCAGTACGTCCATGAAACCGCGGAAATGGGGATTCTCGGCCTGCAAGACATCGTGGGCCAGGTCCAAACCGCCAAGCTGAAAAAATCCCTCCAGGGGCAGATTGCAGAATATCAAACCATTGCATCCGAGGCCGCCAAGCTCTTGCAGGCCAAGGGCACCGCCCCAAAGGACCCCAGCCTGATGGCCCGCCTCTCCTCTGAGGTCATGTCCACCATGCAGACCCTCGCCGATTCCTCCGACTCCAAAATTGCGGAGATGACCATTAAGGGCAACAACATGGGCATCACCAAGGGGCTCAAGCATCTCCACGACTATGAGGGAAACGACCGGCAGGTCCGGTCCTTGGCCGAAAAACTGCTGTCCACCGAGCAGGCCAACGTAGAGCAGATGAAGCCCTTTTTATAAGCGGGCCGCTCTTTTCCCCCTGCAGCGGCGCGGTTCCTTCTTTTGGCGGGGATGGTCCCCTGATTTCCGGGCATGCTACCGGAGAGGTGATCTTGATGCAGCCAAATGCCACACTGGTTTTTCAGTCCTGCCTCCGCAGAAACCGGGAGGCGGCCCGTTTTTTCGACGCCTGCACCCCCGGCCAAAAAGAGGCCATTCTCTCCCAGCTGGACAAAGTAGAACACATGGATGCCTTTGTCCGCCATCTCCCCAGCGCCGCCCTGTAATCCGGGCGGCGCTGTTCCATGCCCTGAGCCGGGCGGTTATTCCCAAGGAAATCCACCGGCCCATCAGGAAGACATGTTCTGCAAAGAAATCCTGTCCTTTTCAAACCCAAAGTGTCGAATATCAGCGACAACCAGCGATTTTCCTGTTTTTCGTTCTATTATCTTCTTAAATCTTTTCATTTAGGAGGATATGTCTATGACAACCATTCTGGAAACGCTGCGCCCCTTTGGGATCACCAGGTGTTACAAGGGATTTCCCCTCACAGTTTATGCCATTCATCTTGCCGTCATGGAAGAGGATCGGTTGGAAGAGATCACAGAGAAAATCTATCGGGAAACCGCCGACCACTTCGGATGTAAATGGACCGCGGTAGAGCGCAACCTC
>ERZ827108.3191-NODE-3191-length-14493-cov-11.678626_pt1 | contig 14493 bp, 12 predicted proteins | sample MGYA00519921_ERZ827108 | MGnify/ENA primary metagenome ERZ827108 (study PRJEB31778, sample SAMEA3449258) | human gut metagenome | biome: human gut; feature: human-associated habitat; material: faeces | place: United Kingdom | collected 2010/2012 ... | reverse complement strand
CTTATATAAGGCATATCAAGCACTTTTCGCTTTTTTAACTGTCAAACTTGGGATATATATATGAAACAAAACTTGATTTATAAACACACCTACAAACAGACCCTACACATGACAACAGGTTTAAAGTCCCATCTTGAAATATTAAGTAAAGATCGACAGACTTTATCCGATCTTTTATATAATGTCAGTCAAAACAATCCCTTTTTAGAATACACTCCCAGTCAAGATATCCAACAATATCTTGAAACCGGCATATCCAATAAACCGAGTCTAAAGGATGAACTTTATTTGCAGCTGCATACAAGCACCAAAAAATACAATGAACCCATTGCCAATTATATTATTGAATCCTTAGATAGTCATGGTTTCTTTGATCAAGATATCCAAACTGTCCTATCGGACTTAAAATGCACTAAAGCCCAATTTGAAGAAACACTCTCTTTCATTCAAACCTTTGAACCTATTGGTGTGGCTGCTAAAAACAGTATTGATTCTTTAATGATTCAATTAAAAACAAAAGGCTATATAGTCGCATACACGATTTTAAAGAATCATTCAAAAGAACTTGAAGAAAAAGATTTCTATACAATTTCTGAATCTTTAGATATACCTTATGAAACTGTATTTGATGAATTAGCTCACATGCAAGAGTGCAATCCATTTCCTTGCAGTGAATATGATACGGAAAGTACGACAAATCTAGCTCTACCTGAATTCACAATTGAAATTGATGAAGATCAATTAAGAATTATCCCCAAAGAAATGGGAAATCTAACAATTCATTGTGAAGAAGTTAAATTGTCAAAAGAGGCTAAAAAATATTTAAATGAAGCTAAGTTTTATATAGATAGTATCAACCGTCGAAATAAAACCATTCTTCTACTCGCAAATATATTGATCACACATCAAAAGAATTATTTTCTATTTCAAGATGATTTAAAAGAATGCACGCTTAAAGAAATTGCTCAAGAATCGGGCTACTCGATTTCAACCGTTTCTAGGACTCTGAGTGATAAATATTATGAATTTAATGATCATATGTATCCTGTAAAAGATTTATTTATTTCAAAGACACACAAAGGAAGCAGTAAAGACTCGATTCAAAAAGCCATTCAATTATTGATTGAAGTGGAAAATCCAGAAAATCCTCTACAAGATGAAGAAATTGTAGAAGAACTTGAAAATATGGAACTCTACGCATCCAGAAGAACCATATCAAAATATCGAAAGGAATTAAATATTCCCAATTCGAAACAAAGAAAAAAGGCGGGACTCTACTAAATCTCGCCCCTTACCTTGTTTTCTACAAACTTTTTAAATAGTTTTCAACATTTAAATACTGAATAGTATCCATTTCTGTATTTTCTCCACGATAAATCACATACCTTCCGGTAATATTGCCATATCGATGTGTCGTCATCGCACACTTTTCTTCATCATTTATATGTCGATATTGTTCACATGCTCGTTCCTTACTGTATTTTATTTCATATATTTCACATGATAATGTTTTTGGATCTTGCACAACCATACCAAACTCACCAATTGGAAATTGCAATTTAAAAACATGTTTATCTTTTTTTGCGAGTTTTGTTTCTAAAAGAACTATATCCTCCATTATTATGCCACGAATTTCACTCAGCAAGCGTTCTAAAATACGTGTCCTTTTTTGGATATCTAACTCTTGGAATTTTTCGTCTAAAAGAAGATTTTCAACAATGGCTTCGGCTTGTGCATATCTTAAACCAGGTTGTGTAACCACTACAATTTTTCTCTTCTGGTTTACTTTGGGCAAATATTCTAAATCAATTTCTTTTATTAAATCCAATATCGCCAGATACTCTTTAATTTGAGTCATATGCACATCACTAATATCAATACTTTGTTCTTCCTTATTTAAAATATCAAGCATATTCTTTATTCCCAGAGTCACCTTATCTAGGTTTAATGAGTCCACTCTATCCCCCAATAAATTATTGGCAGTGATTCTTTCCACAACACTTTTAGTAAATCTATGATTCATATCTTCTACTACTCGATTAATCACATTCGTAAGCTCTCCTTTTTCATATAAATCTAAAAGCTGACGAAAATGACCACCATATTGATACATCTTTAATGAATGTTGGATGTTCTTCGCGATTGACGTATTAATATACTCTTCTGTATCTTTAATGTTTGAAAATGGTGTGCTCACATTATAATTAATTCCACCAAGACTCATTGTTCCACCATAACGTATATACTCATCAATCCCATATATACCAAGTACATTTTCAAATTCTCTATAGGGAATAAATGTAGTATGTAGCATAATACATCGATCATATAATTGTTCTTCTTTAGAAAACGCAAACCCAAGTGAATCTGTGCCAGAAAGAACAATTTTCATTCCACCACTGGCATATATATCAGAAAATAAAGAAGCACCTTCAATGAAATCTTCCATCAATGTCACTTCATCCAAAAATACATATTTATATCCATTTTTTTCTAACAATCTTAAATCTTCATCTATCTCAGATAAGGAATCTCTTGATGTAACTTGAATAAATGCAGCTTTATTAAAATCAGATTCAGGTAATTCTAAAATAATCTGACGAATCAATGTGGTTTTCCCTGTTCGTCTTAATCCATACAATATAAACACTTTATCAGCTATGTCTTCGAAGATATAATCTCTAAGCATTTGAATACATTCTCTTTTTTTATAGTTTCGTGTAATAGAAACTAAAGATTTTAATCTATCCCCGACTAGCACCTTTGTCTTAAAATCAAGATTTTTTTCTTTGGGCATACATTGTTTTAATTTTTTTAATTCCTTTTCTAATTTTTTCCTTTTCTCAATATTCGATATAAGTTCATCAACTTCATCTGCTTTTACATATTTTTCCATTCGCTTCCCATTTTGAGTGATTCTATGATAATAATAAATATTTCCATGTACATTCTTTTTAGAAACGCCGCCAGCCGGTAAAACAGCTATCTCACGCTCAATTTCAGCAATACGAGCTATTATTTCTTCATGATTCATATATAATCACCTACCATTTGTTATACCCATTATACCCATTTAAGACTTGCTGCTCAAGGGTATAAAAAAGAGACGATTAATAAATATCGCCTCTTACTAGTTTTTTTGAATATATATGATAATACCCCATCAATAGTGCCGCATTTACGATCCATGTCAATGGCCAACCCAAGAATACAGTAATTAATTCCGAACTAAATTGTGTTGCCACAAATAAATAGACTTGTCTTAAAATAACGAAACATAAAATCATTGAATACATTGGTACTTTCGATAAACCAACACCTCTTAAAGCACCTGCAGTAATATGGGATAAAGGAAGGAAGATATAGCCTGGCGCAAAGACAGAAATCATAGTCACACCAGCTACAATCACATCTTTATCTTGTGAGAATAATCCAACTAAGAACTCTCCATTTGTATAAATCAAGAAGGCTCCTAATGCGATGATTATTTCACACATCAATAATGTTGTATACAAGCCTTTTCTTACACGCTTATAGTTTTGAGCACCATAATTCTGTCCCACAAACGTTGTGATAGCCATCGAGAAACTTTGAATTGGAAGCTGCAAGAAACCATCTAGTTTTGTAGTTGTACTATACCCTGCAACAGCAGCCGATCCAAATTTAGAAATATACGATTGAACAATCACATTGGAAAAAGAAACTATACTATTTTGTAGAGCTGCCGGTATTCCAATCGAAATAATTCTTGATAGAATGGGCTTTGAAAAACGAATCTTAGAAATATATACCTTATACTCTTTATCTGTATGCATCAATTCATGCATGACTAGAATGGCAGAAACAAGCTGTGCCAAAGTTGTCGCAATACCAACACCGGCAACACCTAAATGAAAGTAGATCACAAACACAAAGTCTAATACAATATTGACTAAACTCGATACGACTAAGTAAATCAACGGATTTTTACTATCGCCCAAAGCTCTTAAAATTCCGGCTCCCATATTATAAATTAACGAAAAGGACACACCCGCAAAATAAATTTGAAGATAGATCACGGCCAAAGGTAAAACTTCTTTAGGAGAACCAATCATAACTAAGATGGGTTTAGATAGAGCAATACCCAATATGGTGAATAAGACACATAAAACTAAAGTTAAAGCTAAAGATGTATGAATGGAATCCTGCATCTTTTTTGTTTCTTTGGCCCCAAAATATTGTGCAATCACAACACCAGCACCCGTTGATAATCCCATAAAGAATCCGACTAACATATTAATGATGGAAGTCGATTGTCCTACGGCGGCCAGGGCATGTGAACTGACAAAGTTTCCTACCACATACGAATCGACCGTATTGTATAATTGTTGAAATAAATTTCCAACCAATAATGGTAAAGAAAATATCAATATTGATTTCCATATGCTTCCCTTTAATAAATCTGTACTTTCCAACGCCTTCACCCTTCCCAAAAGAAAATGCAGAATTCCATATTGGTCTTCTACATAATGTAAAATAATTTTAACTCTTTTCTGAAAAAAATGAAAGCTTATCCTAAAATCACATCCAATACCATCATCACACAAAATCCGAACAAGAAAGAAATTGTTGGAAGATTCGAATGTTTTCCTTGAGCCATTTCAGGAACCAGTTCTTCAATCACCACAAACAACATGGCTCCTGCCGCAAAACTTAAACAAAACGGTAAACATTGTAAGATCCAATTTGAAAACAAAATTGTGAAAAAGCCAAATATAGGTTCGACAATACCCGATAAGGAACCTATCAAAAATGCCTTATGTTTTGAATAGCCATTGCTCTTTAAGGGTAAAGAAAGAATGGCTCCTTCGGGAAAGTTTTGTATCGCAATCCCAATGGATAAAGCTAAAGCCGCATATATACTTCCTGTTTGAATCGCTTGTGCTAGTACTATACCAACAGCCATTCCTTCTGGAATATTATGCAAAGTTACCGCAAATACTAGCTTTGTCGTTTTCTTAAAATGCGATTCTTTTCCCTCTTCATCATTTGTTCCAGGATGCATATGAGGAACAATACAATCTAAGAAAAGAAGTAATAAAGCTCCTAAGAATATACCAAGTACAATAATCAAAATATTCTTTTCTTGTTCCATCGCTGGAATCAATAAAGACCAAATACTTGCAGCCACCATGACACCAGAGGCAATACCTGAAAAGCATCTAGATAAAAGTTCATTCTTTTTATTTTTGATAAAGTACACAATGGCTGAGCCTAAAGTAGTACCAAAAAAAGGAATTAGTAATCCTAACCACATAATCATCACCATAGTCAGTTTAAACTAATTCCTTTATATACGTCAATTCAAACGCAAATTATATGCAAATCCATGATGCTCAATATAATCCTCTAAGATCCATCCTTTATCATGAATTTCTTTAGCGGCTTCTTTTCCTACATATCTAAAATGCCATGGCTCATTTGTAGCGCCTGTTCTATCACCTGCATTTTCTGGGAAACGCAAAATAAATCCATATTTATAGGCATTTTCTTCAACCCAATTATAGTCTGGTGTTTCACCAAATGTCCCATACGTTCCATCCATTACACTTTGACTTGTTAGATCCACACTCAATCCGCATTGGTGTTCACTTGATCCTGGAGCAGAAACTAAACTTGCCGCATAAGCCGCATCATACATCGCAAAATATTCATTATAAACAGCTAATTGCGTTTTATAAGAACGATACGAACTCTTAATGGCAATACTATACCCTTGTTTCAAGCCATCCTTATACATATTTTCAAGTGCAGTTGCCGCGCAATCTCTTAATTGCCCCACTTCACTTTCATAAGGAATATTTACATCTCTTAAATCACTTGGTACATAATCACTTGGAACACTAAAACCATTCTTAATTAAAACCAATATATTTGCGGGATCCTCAATGGTATATGTACGATCATCACGCTTACTTGAATCAATGCCTGGATAAGAAACGGTTAATACAGCTTTTAATGGTTTGAATCCAGAATCTACATATTCCTTGATATCTTTGATTTGTGCACCTTTAATTGCCAAATATTTCTTTGCCTTTTTATAAGGTACACTAGCCGAGATCAATGTATCCAAATTTGAAATGGTATATACATCTGAATTTTTAAACAATACATCTTTTGTATATCCTAAATAATTCAAATCTTCCATTCTTTCATAGTAAGAATCAATATAATAAACAACTTTCTTCACACTCTTTTTTGAAGCCCTGTAATATTCATCATACAATAAATAATGCGAATCATTTTTAACTTTATCCCACTTTGAAATATCAATAATTTGATCATAGTCCAAGATATCTTTGATGTCATCTTTTTCTAATTTTAATACAACTTTCTTATCCTCTTTATGATATCCCTTAATACTCAATCGAATACTTGTAAAATTCGCAATCAATAATGCGATACAAATCACTGGAATCAACACGACAATTGCGATTCTTTTTCTATTCACTTTTCTTTTTACCTTTTTCATAAACTCACCAAGAATCATTATATAGAATAAGAACTTGAAAAACAAATGAGTTTCATTTACAAAACATTTTCATCTTATATGTAATATTTTTCACAACGTGATACAATAGATTCTAGAGGTGATTATATGTTATTCAAGAACGCAACCATTTATACAATGGAACAAGACCCTTTTGTAGGTGATTTTAGAATCGATAAAGGTGTATTTACAGAAGTAGGAACAAATTTAACAGCTAATGAAGGTGAAGATGTACAAGATTTAAATGGACTCTTTGTATTTCCTGGTTTAGTTGAAAGTCATTGCCATCTAGGTATGGAAGAAACAGCCATTCGCTTTGAAGGTGATGATGTCAATGAAATCACAGACCCAATCACACCAAATATGCGCGGTATTGATGGATGTAATCCAATGGATGAAACCGTAGAACTTGCATTAAAAGGTGGTGTTACTACCGTTGCAGCAGGTCCTGGTAGTACTAACGTACTTGGTGGAACTTTCTTTGCGTATAAGACAAAAGGAAATTGTATTGATGAAATGACCATTCAAAATCCAATTGCGATGAAGGCATCCTTTGGTGAAAATCCTAAGCGTTGTTATCAAGGTAAGAAAATTGATACGCGTATGCAAATCAGTGCTCTTTTAAGAGAAACATTAGAAAAGACAAAGGAATACATGAAGAAAAAAGAAGACGGAAAAGATGTAGCTTATGATCAAAAACTAGAAGCCATGATTCCAGTTATCAAAAAAGAATTACCATTGAAGTGCCACGCCCATAGAGCCGATGATATTTTGACTGTCATTCGTATTGCGAAAGAATATGATATTGAAGTCACTCTAGATCATGCGACGGATGCAAGATGTATTGTTGAACAGATCAAAGAAAGTGGATATCCATGTATTTGTGGTCCTAGTTTTGGTCATAAGACAAAATTCGAATTGAAATCAAAATCCTTTAAAACACCAGGCGTACTAAATAAAGCTGGAATTCTAGTTTCCATCACAACCGATTCTCCAGTTATTCCAGAACAATATTTATCTTTATGTGCCGCTCTTGCCGCAAAAGAAGGTATGGATGAATATGAAGCAATCAAAGCCATCACAATCAATCCAGCTAAGATCTTAAAGCTCGATAATCGCGTAGGTTCTATTAAAGCGGGTAAAGATGCCGACTTTATTATTTGTACAAAGAATATTCTAGATACGACAAATGAAATCAAATCTGTCTATATTGACGGAAAGAAGGCCGTGTAATGCTATTTAAAAATGCGACAATTTATACAATGGAACAAGACCCTTTTGTAGGGGATTTTAGAATCGATAAAGGTGTATTTACAGAAATCGGAAAAGATTTAAATCCAAAAGATGAAGAAGTACAAGATTTAAATGGACTCTACGTATTTCCTGGACTCATTGATGCTCATAGCCATTTAGGTATGGTATGTTCTTCCATTGGTTTTGAAGGGGAAGATGGAAATGAAGTAACAGATCCAATCACACCCAATATTCGCGGTATTGATGGATGTAATCCAATGGATGAAACCATTGAGTTGGCCTTAAAAAGTGGAGTGACTACAGTTGCGGCTGGTCCTGGAAGTGCTAATATCATCGGTGGAACTTTCTTTGCGTATAAAACAGCAGGTCATTGTATTGATGAAATGACAATTCAAAATCCTTTAGCGATGAAGGCTGCATTTGGAGAAAATCCTAAGCGTTGTTATAAGGGAAAAAGAATTGATACACGTATGCAGATCAGTGCTCTTTTAAGAGAAACATTGGCTAAGACTAAAGAATACATGTTCAAAAAAGAATCAGGTAAAGATGTAGACTATGATCAAAAACTTGAAGCCATGATTCCTGTTCTAAAAAAACAAATGCCATTAAAATGTCATTGTCATAGAGCCGACGATATCTTAACTGTGATTCGTATTGCGAAAGAATATGATATTGAAGTGACATTAGATCATGTAACAGATGGAAGAAGCATTATTCCACAAATTAAAGAGAGTGGTTTTCCATGTATTTTAGGACCTTGTTTAGGGCATAAATCAAAGTACGAAGTAAAAAATATGTCTTTTGAAACAGCCAATGAATTCTATAAAGCCGGTATTCCATTCTGCATTATCACAGACTCTCCTGTCGTACCCGAACAATACTTATCCTTAAGTGCCGCTCTAGCACATAAGGCAGGACTACCAGAATATGAAGCTATTAAAGCCATCACAATCAATCCAGCTAAAATTTTAAAACTAGATGATCGTATTGGATCTATTAAAGTTGGTAAAGATGCAGACTTTGTCGTTTGCACTAAAAATATATTAGATACACAAAATGAAATTAAGACAGTATATGTCAATGGAAAGAAGGAAGCATAATGTTATTTAAAAACGCAACCATTTACACAATGGAACAAGAACCTTTTGTAGGCGATTTTAAAATCGATAAGGGTGTATTTACCGAAATAGGAAAAGATTTGAATCCAAAAGATGAAGAAGTACAAGATTTAAATGGTCTATATGTATTCCCTGGTTTAGTTGAAAGTCATTGCCATTTAGGTATGGAAGAAACAGCCATTCGTTTTGAAGGCGATGATGTCAACGAAATCACAGATCCAATCACACCAAATATGCGCGGTATTGATGGATGTAATCCAATGGATGAAACCATTGAATCTGCTTTAAAAGGTGGTGTTACTACCGTTGCAGCTGGTCCTGGTAGTGCTAACGTACTTGGTGGAACTTTCTTTGCGTATAAAACAAAAGGAAATTGTATTGATGAAATGACCATTCAAAATCCAATTGCGATGAAAGCTGCCTTTGGTGAAAATCCTAAGCGTTGTTATCAAGGTAAGAAAATTGATACGCGTATGCAAATCAGTGCATTATTAAGAGAAACATTAGAAAAGACAAAGGAATATCTAGCTAAAAAAGAGGCTGGAAAAGATGTAGCTTATGATCAAAAACTTGAAGCCATGATTCCAGTTATCAAAAGAGAACTTCCATTAAAGTGTCATGCTCATAGAGCCGATGATATCTTAACGGCCATTCGTATCGCAAAAGAAGAAAATATCAAGATTACATTAGATCATGTTACAGATGCAAGAAGCATTCTTCCTCAAATCAAAGAAAGTGGTTTTCCATGTATTTGTGGACCTGCATTGACTCACAAATCAAAATTTGAACTTGCGAACATGTCTTTTGAAACACCAAACGAACTCTATAAAGCAGGTATCTTATTCTCTATCATTACCGACTCTCCAGTTATTCCTCAACAATATCTATCTTTAAGTGCAGCCTTAGCCGCAAAGGCGGGTCTACCAGAATATGAAGCCATTAAAGCCATCACAATCAACCCAGCTAAGATTCTAGGTTTAGATAATCGTGTTGGATCTATTAAAGTTGGTAAAGACGCTGACTTTGTCATTTGTACAAAGAACATTCTAGACACTCAAAATGAAATCCAATCTGTCTATGTTGACGGAAAGAAGGCCGCTTAATGCTTTTTAAAAACGCCACTATTTATACTATGGAACAAGAACCATTCGTTGGTGATTTTAGAGTAGATAAAGGTGTATTCACAGAGATTGGAAAAAATTTAGAACCCCAAAACAATGAAGACACACAAGATCTTACAGGATTCAATGTATATCCAGGCATGGTTGAAGCCCATTGTCATTTGGGTATGGAAGAAACGGCTATTGGTTTTGAAGGCAATGATTTAAATGAAATCACAAATCCAATTACACCAAACATGCGTGGTATTGATGGATGTAATCCAATGGATGAAACTGTACAAACTGCATTAGAAGCAGGTATCACAACAGTAGCTGCAGGACCTGGTAGTGCTAATGTCATTGGTGGAACTTTCTTTGCGTATAAGACAAAAGGAAATTGTATTGACGAAATGACTATTCAAAATCCAATTGCGATGAAGGCCGCATTCGGCGAAAACCCAAAAAAATGCTATAGAGGAAAAAATATTGATACACGTATGCAAATCAGCGCATTACTGAGAGAAACTCTAGCTAAGACAAAAGAATACATGATGAAAAAAGAAGCAGGCAAAGATGTAGATTATGATCAAAAGCTTGAAGCTATGATTCCAGTCATCAAAAAAGAAATCCCATTAAAGTGTCATGCTCATAGAGCTGATGATATGTTGACCGCCATTCGTATCGCAAAAGAATATGATATTGAAATTACTTTAGATCATGCGACCGATTCACAAGTGATTCTAGACCAAATCAAAGAAAGTGGTTTTCCATGTATTTGTGGACCAAGTCTTTGTCACAAAGATAAGTTTGAATGTGCCAACGATTCATTTGAGACACCAAATAAAATGTATGAAAAAGGCATCTTATTTGCGATCACAACCGATTCCCCATTCAATCCCCAACAATATCTTCCAATCAATGCAGCCCTAGCCCGTAAAGCAGGACTACCTGAAAATGAAGCAATCAAAGCTATCACAATCAATCCAGCAAAAATCTTACATTTAGAAAACAGATTAGGTTCAATCAAAGAAGGTAAGGATGCTGACTTTATAATTTGTACAAAAAGTTTGATTGATTTGAATAATACAATTAAAAATGTATATATTAATGGAATAAAAGCTGTCTAAGACAGCTTTTTATATGCTAAAATAATGTGGTTGGAGAAAATAGATTATGAATATAGTTGAAAAATATGGTGGAACCAGCGTTGGAACCATTGAACAGATTCAGGCCATTGCGCTTCATGCCAAACACATGAAAGAACAAGGTCACAATCTAGTCATTGTTGCCAGTGCCATGGGAAAAACCACAAATAAATTAATAGAATTAGCTCATAGTGTCACAAACAATCCAAATAAAAGAGAATTGGATAGTTTATTATCTACGGGTGAGCAACAAACAATTACACTTCTTGCGATTGCGATGAATGCGCTCGGTGTGGATGCGATCAGTTTAACTGGCTATCAAGCAGGTTTTCTTACTAGCAAGCACCATTCTCGTGCTTTGATCAAAGATATTGATACAACCACAATTCAATCTCATTTAGACCAAGGAAAAGTTGTTGTCGTAGCCGGCTTTCAAGGCGCTACTGAATATGGAGATATTACTACTTTAGGTCGTGGGGGAAGTGATACAACAGCCGTTGCGATTGCCGCAAAACTAAACTATCAATGCCATATCTTTACAGATGTTGCAGGTGTCTACACAATAGATCCACGATTATATACGCGTGCTAAGAAACTAAAATCAATTTCTTATGAAGAAATGATGCAGATGGCCTGTTTAGGTGCTGGCGTATTAGAAACTCGAAGTGTTGAGCTTGCCAGCAAATATAATGTTCCCCTTTTCTTAGGAAAAGCATTGGAAACAGATTTAGAGAAAGGAACTTGGATTATGCATAAAGAATTAGAAGATATGCCAATTACAGGTTTAAGTGTAAAAGACGACTATGCGATCATGCGCTTTATGCACTTACCTAACGATGGTATTTATTTAGGAAAACTATTTAAAATGATTTCCGATTTAAATATCAACCTTGATACAATTTCACAACAATTAGACGATGAAGGCCTTGCCAACTTTACTTTATATTGTTCCGAAGAACAAAGTAATCAAATCATGGAAAATGCATCAAAAGAATATCCTGTACATCAAATGCTTGGATATATCAAATTGTCTTTAGTAGGACTTGGAATTTCTACACATTCAGGTATTGCGAGTAAAGTATTAAACATCTTAAGTGAAAACAATATTAAATATTATATGATCACATCAAGTGAAATTTCCATTTCACTAACGATTGAAAAGAAAGACAAAGTTAAAGCGGTTCAAGCTTTAGGAAAGGCTTTTGATCTATAATGGAACTTCCAGTTAAATTTAAAGAACAAATGAAAGAACTTCTTCAAGATGAATATGAAGACTATCTACAAAGTTTTGATCATGAAAGATATTATGGATTAAGAGTTAATACACTTAAGATTTCTGTTGAAGAATTCTTAAAGATTTCTCCTTTTAAACTAAAACCCATCCCATGGACAAATGATGGCTTCTATTATTCAAGTGAAGATAAACCAAGTAAACACCCCTACTACTATGCAGGCCTTTACTATCTTCAAGAACCAAGTGCTATGTTACCAGCACAAGTTCTTCCTGTAGACGAAAATGATATTGTATTAGATACGTGTGCAGCTCCTGGTGGAAAAAGCACAAAGCTTGCCACAAAACTCAATCATACTGGACTTTTAATTTCAAATGATATCAGTTCTTCAAGATGCCAAGGACTCTTAAAGAACGTCGAATTATTTGGTTGTGACAATGCTTGGGTAACCAGTGAAAATTTGACAAATATGGAACAACATTATCCAGAAACATTTGATAAGATTCTAGTGGATGCCCCATGTAGTGGTGAGGGAATGTTTCGTAAAGAACCAGACTTAATTAAAAGCTGGATTGAAAAGGATGATACATTCTATCCACCTATTCAAAAAAACATTTTAAATGCTGCTGTATCCATGTTAAAGCCTGGTGGATCTATCGTATATTCCACTTGTACTTTTTCGATTCATGAAAATGAAGAAGTTATTCAAGATGTATTAGACAAACATCCAGACTTGCATCTTGTTCCTATTGAAAAAATAGATGGTATGATGCCAGGTATAAACATGGAAGAATGCGTTCGTTTATATCCACATAAAATCAAGGGAGAAGGTCACTTTGTCGCTTTACTTGTCAAAGATGGAGAAACAAAACATAAAAAAGTAAGGCTGGAGCCAAGCGATAAATTGGATGATTGTGTTACTGATTTTTTAAAACTCATTCATTTAAATAAAGGAACCATTAAAGTAAAAAAAGACAAAGTCATCTGGTTAAACAGTGATTTTCAAGCTTATAAAGGCTATCGCGTACTAAGATCTGGCTTATTATTAGGGCAATTAAAAGGAAAACATTTTGAACCTAGCCAAAGTCTTGCCCTTGCCCTTTGTCCTGAACAATTTAAAAATGTATTAAACTTCTCCATTGAAGATGAGCGTGTTATTAAATACTTAAAAGGTGAAACTCTAGATGTGAAGGATTTGGATTCAAAAACATCTGGATGGACACTTGTTTGTGTAAATAACTTCCCTTTAGGTTTTGCGAAACTTTCTAAAGGATCATTAAAAAACAAATATGCGAAAGGATGGCGTTATCAATGAGACTTGACAAATATTTATCTCATATGGGATTTGGCACAAGAAATGACGTTAAAAAATTAATTAAAAACGGCTGGGTAACCATTAATGATGAAACGATAAAAAAGGCAGACTATAACGTAAAAGAAGATGATAAGGTTTTTGTGGATGATGAACCTGTAAGTTATGTAGAATTCGAATATTACATATTAAATAAACCACAAGGCTATGTGAGCGCCACAGAAGATATGCTCTATCCGACTGTCATGGAACTTATTCAAAGTCAAAGACACGATCTATATCCAGTGGGAAGACTTGACGTAGATACAGAAGGCTTGTTACTCATCAGCAATGATGGAAAGTTAACCCATGAAGTATTATCTCCTAAAAAACATGTAGACAAAAAATATTATGTTGAATTTGATGGGACTCTACCAGAAAATGCTGTAGACTTCTTTAATCAACCTATGGAATTTGAAGAATTTACTTCAGCCCCTTCAAAACTAGAAATTTTAGATACAAACAAAGCCTATCTAACGATTCATGAAGGAAAATTCCACCAAGTCAAAAGAATGTTTGAAAAGGCAAACTGCACTGTTACCTATCTTCAACGTATTGAGTTTGGTCCTTTAAAACTCAATGATTTACCATTAGGTGAATTTAGAGCGTTAACCCAAGAAGAATTAGATGCATTAAAAAGCTAAGAAAGGGACTGTAACGAGTAAGTGAATTTTATCGCTTATGAAGTTCAGCTCCTTTCTTTTTTTATAATAAGACACATTTAATAAATTAGGATATAAAACTAAAATCAACACTCATACAAC
>ERZ827108.3190-NODE-3190-length-14501-cov-15.335318_pt1 | contig 14501 bp, 6 predicted proteins | sample MGYA00519921_ERZ827108 | MGnify/ENA primary metagenome ERZ827108 (study PRJEB31778, sample SAMEA3449258) | human gut metagenome | biome: human gut; feature: human-associated habitat; material: faeces | place: United Kingdom | collected 2010/2012 ... | reverse complement strand
GCTGAGCTGGGCCTATGCCGGAATCTCTCCCACAGAAACCACCGAAGAGCCAAAAAATGATGCCGACAATCCAGACTGCGGGGTTGCGGAGGACTTGCGCGAAACGCATGGGCTTCGGTCCTCCCGACGGCTTCTTGTCGATGACCCGATTGTTCTCATCAAATTCAAAGCTTGGCTCGCGATATAGGATGATTAGCGCAACGAGCACGACGATGTTGAAAATGAGGCATATCGCCCAAATGGGATGGTAGTCCCCCACATTTGTATAGATTCCCGAGAACAGGCGAGGGCCAACAAGAAACGCCATCGTAACGTAAATCGACCAAATTCCTAGAGGTACTCCTCGTTTCGAGGGCGGGAACCAGGCCGAGATAGCTGGTACCGCCGCAGTTCCCACCAGGCCAAATCCTATACCTTCCACTACCCGGCTTAAGATGAATAACCCAATATCCTGAGTGACGTAGCCTAGCACCCCGCCCGCAATTGCGCAAATCAGAGAGATGACGAAAGTCGTTCTGTAGCCAATTTTCTGAACGATGAGGCCGCCGGGAATTGCAAGGATGGCTGCGACTAAATAGAACATAGCCATAACCGAGCTCATGACGTCTGTCCCAACATTGAATGAGCTCATCAATGCGGGAGACAAGATTGAAACTTTGAGCATGTTCAAGGGCATTGCTACGCCGGTGAGCCACACTACGATAGTGACAACCCAGCCATAAGCTCCTGGGCGAGAAGTGATTCTTGCTTTTTCGCTTTTGTTAGCTGACTTCATTTGCGTTCCCCTTCCCCTCCGTGACGCATTGCCGAGTAGCTAAGATGTTGCCCCTTAGATGCTTGGCTTTGGTGCCCCTGGGGCTTTCGGTGCCCCCGGCGCTTTGGGCGGGTTTGGAGCGCCGGGGGCTGAGGGGGGTGCGGGGGATGCGCTCGCGTTATTGCCTGTTTCAATCTTCGCGCCGCAAAAAGGGCACTCATCAGGAAAAACTCCTAAAACCGCATTCACCTGTTTTCCGCAATTTGGGCAATCAGCCGATTGATCTAGCCCTGCTGGTCTGAAGCACATAGACATTGCTCCCTTCTCCATATGCCGTCTTCCAAGATGTAAAGGAACGGTTTCATATTGCTTTGTCGTCTGTTTGGATTCGAACCCCTTTTGAATTGTAGAAAAGATAGAGGGATTGTTGTTAGCGATAAATAATGGGCTTGAATAGTCGTAATCGGATTATTGCTAAGCTCGAAATGGAAGAAGTGCTAATTGCGAATAGGGGTGCTGTTGCGTAGCGATTCGCTGTTGTGGGCGCTCAGCTCGCGTTCCATCATCGTTCGCTCACCGCTTCATCTGGCTATCTAGGTGAACAAAATGGCAACAAACGCGTTCTCGAATGCGGAATATGCCATACTTCAAGGTTAAAAACGTCGCTTGAAAATAAAACGCGCCCTGAGGAGGCCCGCATACCCGATGTCCATAGCTGCCAGTCTGATTCTTGTCGTCTTCTTCCTTTTGATGAACGCGTTTTTCGTTATCGCGGAATTCGCCATGGTGCGCGTGCGCAAGTCGCAGATCGAACTTGCTTATGACGAGGGAAAGCGCGGAGCGAAGAACGCGAAGACCATCACCGAGAACGTCAATGCGTATTTGTCCGCCTGTCAGCTCGGCATCACGCTTGCTTCGCTTGCGCTCGGCTGGTTGGGCGAACCCGCGATCTCGGCGCTCATTCGCCCGCTGTTCGTTCTGCTCGGCTTGCCCGATGCTGTCATCTCGGTAATTGCGGTCGCAATCGGGTATTTCCTCATGACGACTCTGCACGTGGTCGTGGGCGAGCTTATCCCCAAATCGTTCGCCATCTTCGCGACGGAGCGCTACGCGCTTATGACGGCGACCCCGCTTCTGTGGTTCTATCGCATCACCTATCCGATCATGATGCTGTTCAACGGCATCACAAGCGGCGTTGTGCGCCTGACCGGGCACGATCCTGCCAACGAGCACGATGTGTACACGGGCGAGGAAATCAAGCTGCTTATCGACGAGTCCACGGAAAGCGGACTTATCGAGCCTGAGCAAAACGAGTACGTCGACAACATCTTCGATTTGGGCGACAAGGATGCCGAGGCAATCATGACGCCGCGCATCGAGTTGACCTGCCTCGATATGGAGGACTCACTTGAGGAGAACCGTGAGCTTGCCGAACGCTACAAGTACACGCGCTATCCGGTGTGTCAGGGGAGCAAGGACCATCTGGTCGGGTTCGTTCACGTGAAAGACCTGTTCATGATGGACGCCGACGCTTCGATGGAGGACCTGCCCATCCGCGAGTTGTACGCGGTGCCCGAGAGCATCCCCATCGCGAAACTTTTGCAGCTGCTGCAGCGCCGTCATACCAAGATCGCCGTGGTCGTTGACGAGCACGGCGGCACGGCGGGCATCGTCACGATGAGCGACATCATGGAGCAGATCGTGGGGCGCGTCGACGATGAGTATAGCCACGGCTTGGCAGACGAGATTGTGAAGAAAGGCGACGGTCGCTATCTGATCGATGGCTCGCTTTCCATCGATGACCTGGAGGATCTGCTCGGCTTCCTTCCTGAGGAAGCGAGCGAATGCGAAACGGCGGCAGGCATTTTGCTCGCCGCGTTCGACCGCATCCCCGAAGAGGGGGACACGGTGTCGTTTACCGGTCGCGACGCGAAGGCAACGTTCACCGTGGCCGACATGGATCGCCATCGCGTCGATAAGATTCTCGTGCGCGTGGAGCAGATTCCCCGCGAGGATGCTGAGGAATAGCCTGCGCGTTGGCGGCGGTGGGAGTATTCTCTCCGTCGCTTTGTATGTGGCAGCGAGAACGTGATAGCCTGGCCCCTAAAGGTTCCTAGCGAATGTCCATCTCGATGAATCGCTCAGCGTTATGCCAGGTCATCTTTTCGAAATCGGCTTTGGAGAAGTCGAGCGACTCGAATAATTCGAACTCTTCTGAGGGGTCCCACATGGGGAAGTCCGACCCGAACAGGATTCGGTCGGCACCGTAGATTTCGCAGAGCTCCCGCGTGCGGCGACGCCCCAGAAACTTCTGCGAGCTCGACATGTCGAGGAAGCAGTTTTCGTTTTCCAGATACTCGACAGCCAGGTCGAACACCGACCAGCCGCCGAAGTGCGCCGCGTCAACGACGAGGTTCGGGAACTCGTGCAGGATGCGCTTCATTCGGCGCGGGTGCGAGAAATCGGTTCGGTAGTCGCCGCAGTGCATGACGAGCGGCATGCGGCCCTCGATCAGCTCGTAGATGCGCATGAGTCGATCGTCGTCCATGTTCACCTTCTGCGTGTCGGGATGGAGCTTCATCCCTCGAAGTCCCAGGCCAATCGCACGTTCGATTTCGGCCTCCGGATTGGGATAGTCCTGATGCATCGCCATGAAGCCGACGAAGTTGGGGTGCTTTTTGCATTCTGCCGCGATGAAGTCGTTGATGGACTCGACGTTGGAAGGCTTCGTCGCTACCGAATAGATGATGTGATGCGTGATGGGCGAGCTCTCCACAGCGGCGAGCATTGCGGGGATAGACCCCTCCTTGAACATGGGGTACTGGTAGAAGTCGCCCACGCTTTCAGCGGCGCGGAGCGCGATTTTCTCAGGATATACGTGAACGTGGGCATCGACGACGGTCATGGGGCGGAATCTTCTTTCTAGCTTCTTCTCTGGGTGTTTGCTTGATTGTCCAACTTCTGGGCGCTTCTGTCTCCGGTTGTTTTTGCGGAAGCAAGGCGTTCGGCGGCTTCGTGGGCCCGTGCGGCAGCGGCGGCGGCCCGAGCGGAAGCGGCAGCGGCTTTAGCAGATGCTGCGACCTGGGCTTTCTCCGCGGCTTCGTGCGCTCGCGCGGCTGCCTCGTGTGCGCGGGCTGCGGCGTCTGCTGCCTTTGCCGCCGCAGCGTCGCTTGCGGCCTCGGCGGCGGCACCTGCGGTGCTGCGAGCGGAGGAGGCGGTCTTGGCTGCGAACTTGCCGGCATCGATCGCGTGGGCGGCCACGTCGGCGGCTGCGTAGGCGGCGCTGTCCGCGGCGCTCGCCACGGCAAGGGCCGCGTCCGAGACGGTAGAACTTGCCGCCTGCGGGGCATGTGCAGGCGCTTTCTCAACTTCTACTTGGGAATTCTCTGCACCCTTTGCGCTTAGGATGAGCATCTGCAAGCGGTTCTCGATGTTTGCGAAACTGACGTCGGGGTCGTAATCGAGTGGCAAGATGTTCGCCTGGGGGTAGAGCTCCTTCAGGCGCTTGGCGATGCCGCGCCCGACGACGTGATTCGGTAAGCACCCGAACGGTTGCAGGATCAAAAACGACGTGCAGCCGTGGGCGGCGTGATGCAGGATCTCGCCGGGGATGAGCACGCCTTCGCCCGCGTCGAACGTGTGATGGATGATGGGATCGCTTGCGCGTACCAGGTCGGGCATGCGACAGGGTGGCTCGTAGAGCGGGTGCGCGCACGCGATGCTGTCGCACACGTTGTGGGCCACGTCGAACACGTTGTCCGCGACTGCGTGCCATGCCTTCTCCTTGAGGGGGCGCGTGACGCGGTACTCCTTTTCCTGCGCGTGCTGGTAGAAATACGTCTTCCTAATGACGTCGGTCATGCGCGCCTCGATGACCTCGAGTCCGTTGCGCTCCAGGTACAGCTCAACGTCGTGATTGGCGCCGGGGTGGAAGTTCAGCAGGTACTCACCGACGATGAGCACCTGCGGCTTGCGGTGCGTGCGGTCGTAAGGAACCTTCTTCATCACGTCGATGGCCTGGGCAAATCCACGTTTAAGGGAGCGAAGCGACTTGCCGCGCAAGCCCTCCATCAGCAAGTTGAGCGCTTCGTTGAAGGCGTGGTCGGCACAGCCCGGCTCGGTTTCATAGGGGCGCATCTTGCGCAGCAGCTCCTCGAGCGCATCGATCATCGGCAGCGTGAAGGCGACTTTCAAAGCCGAGCGCACGTTCATCTTGAACCCAGGATGCACGTTGTGGAAATCGACGTCGTCGTTCGTGATGATAGGGACCTGCGGATAACCGGCGTCGTCGAGCGCCTTGCGAAGGAGCGCCTCGTAGTGCGTGAGGCGGCAGTCGCCAATGTACTTGCCGGTGCCGACAGCGACCTTGTCGGGGTCGTACTTCCCGCTGCGAAGCGCGGCGAGCGCCTCGCCGATGACGATTTGCGCGGGGAAGCAGATGTCGTTGTGCACGTATTGTTTGCCCAGGCGGATGGCCTCTTCACGCCCGATTTCAAGCGGGATGGTCCGCAGCCCTTGGCTCTCGAAGGCGACCGCCATCAAACGGCAGAATGCATGCGAGGTGTTCGGGATGAGGACCACCTTGTCCTGGCGGTCGGCTTTCGTGAATTTTTGCGGATAGGGATCGGGCAGCTCGCGGGAGTGCTTTCTCGTTCGCGGAGCGGGGGCCGAGGCGGCTTGCGCGGTAGTCGGGGTGTTCGCGGAGGTCTCGGGGGTCGCGACGGGGGCGGATGCTGGCGTGGCTGCTGCAGCGGAGGTCACCGCGGACGGGGTGATTGCTCCCGCGGCAGGCGGCGCGGCAACTTCCCGATCGCTCGTCTTCTCGTTCCCGGCCTTTTTCCTGCGCAGGCGGATGGTCTCGATGAACGAACGCACGCGGATGCGCAGCGGCCCTTGGATGTCGCTCTCATCGACCTTCAGGATGAGGGGCGCTTTGGGTCCGGCGAGGTGCATGAGGCGGATGATCTCGTCGGAGAGGTAGGCGTCGTGACCGCAGCCGAAGCTCACGAGCTGGACATATTCCAGATTCGGGCTTCCCGCGGCGATCACGGCGGAGCCCAGCATGCGCGCGTGGAAGTTGTTCACCACGTCGAGGCGGCTTCTCGAAAGGTCGACCTCGTTCACGTGGGGCACCGCATCAGCGCAGATCACGGGGATGCCGAGCTCGGTGAAGGCGCGCGGCAGCTCGTGGTTGACCAAGTCGTCGTTCTGGTACGGCCTGCTTGCGAGCACGACGGCGAAGGAGCCTTCACGTTCCACCTGGTCGCAAATGCGCTCGCCTTCCCGCGCAAGCTCGGCCTTGAACGTCTTTTGCGCGGCGTCGGCCGCATCGATTGCCTGGCGCACGCTTGCGGTGTCGAGGGAGAACTCGCGTGTAAGGTACTCGGTGAGCTGGCGGTCGCGGTCTTTCTGCGAGAGCCAGTGGAACAGCGGCGCGTCGAAGGGGATGCCGAAGCGCTTCTCGGGGTTGTCCGAATTGCGCATGACGATGGGGTAGCCCTTCACCACCGCGCACATCGATTGGCTTGTTTTCGAGGTGTTTTCCGAGGTCACCGTTGTGACAGAGGGCATGAAGATGCGGTCGACCCCCTGGTCGGCCAAATCGCGCACGTGCCCGTGGGCAAGTTTAGCGGGGAAGCACACGGTGTCTGAGGACACGGCCGAGAGCCCGCGCTCGTACATGGCGCGCGTGCTCGGGCGCGACAGTTTCACCGTGAAGCCGAGCGAGCGGAACAGTGTCGTCCAGAAGGGGGCGTATTCCCACATCGAGAGGACGCGGGGCATACCGATGACCGTGTTTTGCGGCGCAGGGTCGGGCGCGCAGGGCCAGTCGCGGAAGAGGAGCTTCTCGCGGACGTCGAACAGGTTCGGTACGCTGTCGACGGCGGCGGCGATGCGTTTAACCTGTTCGCGGATTGATTTATCTTTCGGATCGCCCACCACCTCGCCGCGCGGGCAGCGGTTACCCGTCACCCACGAGTCGCCGTTCGCGAAGGTGATGCGCGTGCGGTTGCAGTGGTTCGCGCAGAAGGGGCAGATGAGGTTAGACTCCTGCGTATACGAGAAGGTGTCGAGCGCATCGAGGGAGAAGGCGGTTGCGTGTGCGGGCTCGCGCCCCTCGCTGGTCGTGTTCTCGCTGGTCGCGTTCGCGTTCTCCAAGCTTGCTGCGACCTCGCCCCTCTCGCGGTGGGCGCTTTCCAGATGCTCTTGCGTGAGCAGCGCGATGCCGATAGCACCCATAAGCCCCGGGTAGGGCGCGCGCGCGACCTCGCGACCGATGTGCTGCTCGAGCGCGCGCAGCACGGCGTCGTTTAAGAACGTGCCGCCCTGCACGACGACCTTCTTGCCGAGGCTTTCGAGGTTCGATACGCGGATGACCTTGGTGAACGCGTTCTCGATGATCGAGCGGCACAGGCCTGCCATGATGTCGGCGGGCGTTTTCCCGCAGCGCTGTTCGGACACGATGCTGCTCGTCATGAACACGGTGCAGCGGCTGCCGAGCACGGCGGGGTTTGTCGAGGAGAACGCGGCCTGCGCGATGCCTTCCACGGGGATGTTAAGTGAGGATGCGAAGTTTTCAAGAAACGATCCGCAGCCCGATGAGCAGGCCTCGTTCACGACGATGTCGGTGATGATGCCGCCATCGAGCCAAAGGGCCTTCATGTCCTGTCCGCCGATGTCCAACACGAAACTCGCATCGGGCACGCACGCTTCCGCCGCGCGGGCATGCGCCACGGTTTCGACCGTGTGGTAATCGGCGCCGAAGGCTTTCGCGAACATGAGCTCGCCGTAGCCAGTGGTTCCCACGCCCAGGATGTCGAGCGTGGCACCCGCTGCGCGATAGCGGTCGCGCAGTGCGATGAGTGCCGTACGGGCGACGTCGAGAGGCTCGCCCTCGTTGGGAGCGTAAAACGAGTCGACAAGCTTCCCATCGGGGGAAACGAGTGCAAACTTGGTAGTGGTGGAGCCTGAATCGATACCCAGGTAGGCGCGCACCGTCGAACCGGGGGCTGGGTCGGGTGGCGTTTGCGGGGCGAGCGCATGCGAGGCTTCCCATGCGGCGCGCTCCTCGTTTGAGGTGAAATAAGCCGTCCCGCGCGTGCTGGGGGCGGGACTCGCCGCGGCCTTGTCGAGAGTGTCGGCTGCATCGAGGAGGTTTGCGACAAGGCAGTTCTCGTTATCGGCGAAGAGCTCGTCGGCTGCAAGGGCTGCGCCCAAAGCGACGATGGTCTCGGGATTTTGGGGAATCACGATGTCGTCGTCGGCAAGCTCCAGGCGCTCAGCGAACACGCGCACGAGCGTCGGGTTGAAGGTTAGCGGGCCGCCCTCGAAGATGACGGGCGGATGGATGTCGAGGCCCTGCGCCAAGCCGCCGATCGTCTGCTTCGCGATGGCATGAAACGACGACAGTGCCAGGTCCTCCTTCGAAACTCCCTGGTTGAGCAGGGGCTGGATGTCGGTCTTCGCGTAAACGCCGCAGCGGCCCGATACCTGGTGAACCGATTGCCCGCGCGCGGCGAGCTCGTCGAACTGCTCGACAGGCACCTTCAAAAGAGCAGCCATCTCGTCGATGAAGGCGCCCGTGCCGCCGGCGCACGAGCCGTTCATGCGCATGTCGGCCACGGTGGTGGCACCCGACTTCTCGTCGCGCTCGAAGAACACCATCTTCGCGTCCTGGCCGCCGAGCTCGATCGCGCAGCGCACGTTCTCGTGGTCGCGGCGCACGGCAAGCGAGTTCGCAACGACTTCCTGCACGAAGGGCACGCCGAGGACGTCGGCGATGGTAGTGCCGCCCGACCCGCATGTTATCAGGCGAAACGAGCACTCGGGGAATTCTTTTGCCACCGTGCGCAGGAGGGAGGCGACCGTTTCCACCTGATGCGCGTTGTGACGCACGTAGCGCGAGAAGAGCACGCGCTGCGCGAGTGGGTCGAACACCACGGCTTTCGCGGTGGTGGATCCGACGTCGATTCCCAAATGGTAAGTGCTAGCTATCATTGATTCCCACGTTTCACAAGGTCGGCGTAGAGCGACATGGTTTGGAAGCGTTCGCTCATAAACTCGTCGCTGTAGTTTTCTGCAAAGTATGACTGAAGTGGCGTCTCGATGGGGTTGCCATTCTGCCGTTCGTACCAGTAATTGAAGCTGAGGATGGTCATCACGATGTTCGCGATCATGTACGCGCAGAGGATGGCCGTGAGCGGCTTGCGGACGCTTTTCGGGATGTCCTCGATGATGCGCAGCATGGGTGGCAGGCCGATCCGCATCCAGGCGAGGCCGGCGAACCCCCAGACGATTGCGATGCCGAGGCAGGTGTGTCCTCCCAGGTTGAAGGGCTGGTCGGCGTAGCTCCACGCGACGATTCCGAAGAACGTCTCCCAAAACCAGCCGGCGATAAACTCGAAGCCTGCGCCGACGAAGCCCGCGCAGATTCCCATGGCGAGCGCGCTTTTGTCGCGCAGGTTCCACAGCGCCATGGTGATGAGCATGCCGCCGACGCCGTAGATAGGGGAAAACGGGCCCCAGACCAGGCCCGCGCGGTCTTTCCAGATGCCGTCGATGGGGTAGCTCACGATGGTCTCGACGACGAGACCGACGACGCTGCAGATGACGAAAATCCAGAAAAGATGGAAGAAGGTGAGCTTTTCGGGGAGGGGCCTGGCGCGGCGTGCCAGGCGATGGGAGGGAAGCGCGTGGACGTGCGGATGCGCGGAACCGTCCGTGCTGCGATGGTTCGCATCGGCCATTCGCCCCTGCTCCTTTCCCCAGATATATGGCTTGCTCGCATTATTCCGTAGGGACACTATTATATGCTCCCCACTTGTGGCGAAACGAAATAATTCGAGAAAGGTTGCAGAAGGGTTGCCGAGATCTGCATGTGGTGGTTTTGTGACGCGAGATTTTATTCTTGCCTTGTGCGACCTACAAGGGTAATATTCTTTCTTGCAGATTTTCCCATTGTGAAAAGGTGCCTTACATACATTGCGGGGTGGAGCAGTCTGGTCAGCTCGTCGGGCTCATAACCCGAAGGTCGGTGGTTCAAATCCGCCCCCCGCGACCAAAATTTCAGCAGGCCGGGACATTAAAATCTGGACCTGCTTTTCTTTTTGCAATAGGCTTCCCAAACACTTTGGAGCCGAATGAGCTGATCAGGGCAAACAGATTTCGTCCTCTGGCAAGTACAGATGGCAACTGCCGACAAGTCTCGGCCAACGTAGAGTCGGCTTCACTGGATTGGTTCGAGTAGGTACGAGTAAAAGCGTTTTGTTGCGCTTGGCTTAAAAAGCGGACGGTCAATATGCTCGGCCCAACGGGTTCGAGTAGGTTCCAGCAAGGTTCGAGTAGAGAGCCCTACTTCCGAATAATGACCTTTTGCTATATCGCCGGCCGCTTTTGCAATTTCTGGCGATTTCTCCTTAACAACGGGAATGGCTTTGACTAGCTTTACAGCAGCAATAGCGGTGGCTGCAACGCTGGTTGCGGCGATAGCCCCCTTTCCTTGCCTGAGAACTTTAATCTTAACCTTGAAGTTCTCTTCGAGCAAGCAACGCGCTTCAGCTGTGTCGGCAGCGATGCTGGGCATTTTGAACTCGTGCAGACGAGCGTTCTGCATCAACGCTGCTTGTTGCAGCTGAGCCAGACGCTGCTTGCTTTTGCGATTTCATCCGCCTGCCCCTCCAGGCGCAGTGCGCTGATTTCCTCGGAGACTGCCTTGATATTGCGCATCATTTCGTTCATGTTAGCTTGCCTCTGGAGTCTCTTCGATTACGAGACGATGGCCGGTTGCAAGTCGCTTTCGCAGCCTTGGCCTTCATCGCTTGAGTATTTGCTAAGCCTTGATTTGCGCGAGAAGCTTCGAAACTAAAGCATGCGTGATTGCTTTGCGTTGGAGGGGGCCTTTTTCTTCGCCGGAGGAGTTTGGCGTCGTCGGAGTGACTCCTCGAAATGATGACTTCCTACTTTCATTTCGCGGTCCGGCCGCGGCAGGTGACGGCCTATGCAGGCGTATAATGCCAAGCAGCGAATGTATTTGCATTCCGAGTGAATGGAGTTTTGATGCCAGGCTACAAGGGCCTCATCGCCAAGAAGCCCAGCAAAATGGCCATCCGCAGCTATCTCATGTAAGGTGACAAAGTGTCTGTGACGCTGAGAATCCCGGACACCCTGCGCGGCATGAGCTTTTTTGCTTTCGTCCGTACCTGCATGATCGAAGAACTCTCGAAGAAAGGCGCATAGGCATGAACGAATCGGATACCCGCCTTAAGCTCATCGATCCAGCACTCAAAAGAAAATGGGATGTTAGCAAGCAGATCTTCACCGAGTATTACTTCACCGATGGGGAGATTGTCGTACGCGGCAACATCACAGCGCGGAAGAAACCGAAAAAGGCCGACTACCTGCTCATGCGCTCAAGGGATTTGCCGCTCGCCATCGTCGAGGCTAAGGATACCGACCATAGCGTCGGAGCGGGCCTGCAGCAAGCTATGGATTATGCCACGGTTCTCGATGTGCCGTTCGCCTACAGCTCTAACGGGAAGGGCTTCATCGAACATGACTTCACAACTGGCATGGAGCGATCCATCGCTATGGATGATTTTCCGGGTCCAGATGAGCTGTGGAGTCGCTGGCTTGCGCATAAGGGGATATCAGACGAAGCCGCGGAGCGCACCGTTTCCGCCCCTTACCATTACGGACAAGACGGCATGAGCCCGCGCTATTACCAACGCAACGCCATAAACCGAACCATTGAGGCCGTCGTCAACGGCAATAAACGGATCTTGCTGGTCATGGCAACAGGCACGGGTAAAACCTATACGGCATTCCAAATAGTCCATCGTCTGCGCGATGCGGGCGCTGTGAAGAAGGTCCTATACCTTGCGGACCGAAACATCTTGGTCGATCAGACGATAGACGGCGACTTTAAGCCCCTGAAAAAAGTTACCACCAAAGTCGAGGGCAGGAAGCTCGACCCTGCATTCGAAGTCTACTTCTCCCTTTACCAACAGCTTGTTGGGGAGAACGGCGAGGAGATATTCAGGGCGTTTGATCGCTCTTTCTTCGACCTCATCATCATCGATGAGTGCCATCGCGGAAGCGCGGCGGACGATTCGGCCTGGCGCAAGATCCTCGATTACTTCGACGAGGCAATTCAAGTCGGCATGACCGCTACGCCGAAGGAGACGAAAGACATTTCCAACATCGACTATTTCGGCGAGCCTGTCTACACCTACAGTCTCAAGCAAGGCATCGAGGACGGTTTCCTGGCTCCCTACAAGGTCGTTCGACCGAAGCTTAACGTCGATGTTTACGGTTTCAGGCCAGAGGTCGGAACGGTTGATGACAACGGTTTGCAAATCGAGGACCGCGTCTACGAGAAGCAAGATTTTGACAGAGAGCTCGTCATCAAAGAGCGCACCGAAGAGGTCGCGAAGAAGGTGACCCAGTTCCTCAAGGAAACCGACCGGTACTCGAAGACCATCGTCTTCTGCGTCGATATCGATCATGCGGAACGCATGCGTCAAGCGCTCGTAAACGAGAACAGTGACATAGTCGCCGAGCACCCGACGTACATCATGCGCATCACCGGCGACTCCAAGGAGGGAAAGGCTCAGCTCGACAACTTCATGGACCCTGACGAGAAATACCCGGCTGTGGTCACCACCTCGAAGCTGCTGACCACGGGCATCAACTGCAAGACATGCAAAGTGATTGCGCTGGACAATCTCTTTGGGGAGCAGGGCATGACCGAGTTCAAGCAGATCATCGGCCGTGGCACGCGTATCTGCGAGCCCTACGGCAAGCTCTATTTCACGATTCTGGACTTCCGAGACGCTTCGCGCCTCTTCGCCGATCCGTCATTCGACGGCGAGCCGGCGCAGATATTCGAGCCGGCGCCGGATGGGCCGATGGTACCGGACGAGGATGAGCCCGTATCTCCACCTTACGTGCCGACCGACGATATCGACTGGCCCGTCGACCCCGGCGATGACAGGCCGCATTCGAAATACTACGTGCACGGCATAGACGTTCACATTGTCTCAGAGCGAGTCGAGTATTACTCGATCAACGGCGACCTGGTAACCAAGAGCCTGCGAGACTACACGCGCAAGAACATCCGAGGCGAGTACGATTCGCTTGATCATTTTCTGGTCGCCTGGAACGCGGAGAGCAAGAAGCAGGCGATTATCGACGAGCTCAAGGAGCACGGCGTTTTCCTCGAAGAGCTGCGCCGTGAATCGGGTCAAGACGAGATGAGCGATTTTGACCTCATCTGCCATATTGCCTACGATCAGAAGCCGCTCACTAGGAGCGAGCGGGTCAACAACGTCAAAAAGAAGGGCTACCTCTACGAATACGCCGGCCTCGCTCATGATGTTCTCGAAACCTTGCTCGACAAGTACGCCACTTCGAATCTAGTAGACCTTGACGATACGCGCGTTCTCGACCTGGAGGAATTCCGCAAATTCGGCAGCCCGATGAAAATCGTTAAAGCATTTGGCGGCAAGCAGGAGTTTATCTATGCCGCCCAAACGCTCGAAGACGCCCTTTACACCGCTTAAGGAAGGAAACCTGAATGGCTCTTGGATCCCTTGTAAAGACCCTACAGAACATCATGCGAAAAGATGCTGGCATCAACGGCGATGCCCAGCGCATCGAGCAGATGACTTGGCTATTCTTCCTCAAAATCTACGATGCCAAAGAAGAAGAATGGGAGTTTCACGACGATTCGTACAAGTCGGTAATTCCCGAAAGACTGCGCTGGCACAGCTGGGCCGTTGATAACTGCGATGGTAAGGCGCCCACCGGCGCCGAGCTGCTCGACTTCATTAACAACGATCTCTTCAAAACGCTCGCCGATCTCGAGATGGGACCGAACGCTCCATTGTCCCAGGCCATCGTCAAGGCGGCATTCACTGATGCCAACAACTACATGAAGGACGGCATTCTCCTGCGCCAAGTCGTTAACGAAATCGACAAGGCTGTAGACTTCACCGAGTATAAAGAGCGCCACGCTTTCGGAGAGATTTACGAAACCATCCTCAAGGACTTGCAGAGCGCAGGTAATGCGGGCGAGTTCTACACGCCGCGTGCTGTAACGGATTTCATGGCGCAGGCCCTCGCTCCAAAACTTGGCGAGAAAGTCGCAGACTTCGCTTGCGGTACCGGCGGGTTCCTTACCAGCGCCCTGAAGATCCTTGATTCCCAGGTAAACACGCCTGCTGATCGAGAGTTGTACAGCAGTTCCATTTACGGCATCGAAAAGAAGCAGCTGCCTTATCTGCTGTGCGTGACGAACATGCTGTTGCACGACATCGACAGCCCCGAGATCTTCCATGACAACTCGCTCGAACACGACGTTCGCGATTGGAAGCACAAAAAGGACGGTCAGTTCGATGTTGTTCTGATGAACCCGCCCTATGGCGGCTCCGAGAACGCATCCATCCAGAACAACTTCCCGGTCGCCCTGCGAAGCTCAGAGACTGCCGATTTGTTCCTTGGCTTGATCCTGTACCGCTTGAAAAAGAATGGACGCGCTGCCGTTATCATCCCCGACGGGTTCCTTTTCGGGCAGGATGCCGCGAAAGTCGAGATCAAACGTCGCTTGCTCGAAGAAATGAACCTTCATACGGTCCTGCGATTGCCTCAAAGTGTTTTCGCGCCGTACACCAGCATCACAACCAACGTCCTGTTTTTTGGGCTCTTCGGTGGTTTCTGTGGGAGAGATTCCGGCATAGGCCCAGCTCAG
>ERZ827108.3184-NODE-3184-length-14515-cov-5.405809_pt1 | contig 14515 bp, 13 predicted proteins | sample MGYA00519921_ERZ827108 | MGnify/ENA primary metagenome ERZ827108 (study PRJEB31778, sample SAMEA3449258) | human gut metagenome | biome: human gut; feature: human-associated habitat; material: faeces | place: United Kingdom | collected 2010/2012 ... | reverse complement strand
AACGGTATGGGATACGGGACGGCAGGGGATTCGTCTGCGAAGCGATGACCCAGCGGGAGATAGCGAAGCAGCTCAAAATCTCGCGCAGCTACATTTCGCGGATAGAGAAAAAGGCTTTAGAGAAGCTCAGAAAGCGGTTTGATAAGGGTTAAACACAGTAAAATAGCAGTCGCTCCATCTATACAAAGTTATATTGACGATATCAGGTGCTGAGACGTATACGGATCGTTTTTTTTTACCAACACAAAAGTCTATCCGTGTTGTTCAGTTTTTCCTCCGTTTCCCATATAATAAAGACATAAAATCATAAACGGACTTGTTACGATAATCAATGCAGAGCATGAAAATAGCGAACTTTAAAAGCCCTCTCAGTGATGTTACAAGCATCACTGAGAGGGCTTCCGTTAAACATCGTATGTCACATTGAGATAATACCGAACGCATTTGCGACCGAGCTTATCAGAATAACCGCAGCGAAAATCGGACACAGATACTTGATCATAAAGTTGAAGATCTTCTTTCGTTTGAAAGTGCCATTTTCCTGGGTCATTTCTTCTTCAATCTTTCTGACGCTCATCACACGGGACACCAGCAGGCAGGTTGCAATGGCGGCTACTGGCATCATCACGGAGTTTGTGAGGAAGTCGAAGAAATCCAGGAACTGCATTCCGAGTATCTGGACGCTGCCGAGCGGACCGTATCCCAGGGAGGACAGTGTACCAAGCAATACCATGATACCAGTAATGATCAATGTCGATTTTTTTCTTCCCCAGCCGAGCTCGTCCTGGAATGTGGATACGGCGCTTTCTGTCAGGGCTATGGAGCTTGTCAGCGCGGCACACAGCACAAGCAGGAAGAATAGTATTCCAACGAAACCGCCCATGCTCATGTCGGCGAATACCTTAGGGATAGTAATGAACATCAGCGACGGACCGGCTTTGAGATTTTCCGTGCTGCCGCCAGAGAAGGCGAATACCGCAGGAATAATCATCAGACCCGCCATTATCGCGATTCCAGTGTCGAAAATTTCAACGTTTTCAGTTGATTTCTCAATTGATACGTTCTTTTTCATATATGAGCCGAAGGTTATCAGAATTCCCATTGCGATAGACAAAGAATAAAACATCTGTCCCATTGCTGAAACGACCGTCATCCATGAAAAATTCGAAAAGTTTGGTATCAGGAAATACTTGACGCCCTCAAGCGCACCGGGTCTTGTGACCGAAAAAATCGTTATAATGACTGACAGCACCACCAGAACAGGCATCATGAATTTTGAAACACGCTCTACGCCGTGCCTTACTCCACCGAAAATGATAGCGACCGTCAGCGCTGTGAAGGCAAGGAAGCAGAGTTCAGCAGAGCCTCCGTTGGATATGAATCCTCCAAAGTATCCGTCTGCCGCTAGTTGTTCTCCATTTCCCATGATGTATTCAGCCAGATACTTTATTACCCAGCCTCCGATAACAGAATAATACGGCACAATGAGAATAGGTATGACGGCGTTTATCCAGCCTCCAAACGACAGCCACTTTGATTTCCCGAATTTTTTATAGGCGCCGACCGGGCTTTTCTGGGTCATGCGTCCGATGGCTGTTTCGGCGGTGATCATTGTGTAGCCGAAAGTCAGAGCCAGTACAATATAAATCAGAAGGAATATACCGCCGCCGTATTTCGCCGCCAGATATGGAAATCTCCATATATTGCCCAGCCCGACTGACGCGCCCGCCGCTGACAGCACGAATCCCATCTTTCCGGAAAAGGTGCTTCGCTTTTTCTGGTTTTGTTCCATTTTTTTCTCCTTTTTGTTGGACGATTTTATCGATAGAAAAATATTATTTTAATTATATCATATTATTACCTTTTTGTATAGTACTTATCACTAATTTTCATGCAGGTTTTTTTGCTTGACTTTTTCAACAAAACATAGTATCATAATATTAATTGTTATGTCGAAAAAGTGCCGCAATATTATCCGGAAAATACTGCGGTCAAAAACGGAGGTCGTTTAATGAGCAGAGAAAAACTTGGGAGCAGACTGGGATTTATACTGTTGAGCGCAGGCTGCGCCATAGGCATAGGGAATGTCTGGAAGTTTCCGTATATCGTAGGGCAGAACGGCGGAGGGCTGTTCGTGATTATCTATCTTGTGTTCCTGGCGATACTGGGCATACCTGTGCTGACAATGGAGTTTTCAGTCGGAAGAGCCGCACAGTGCAGCCCTGTCAAGATGTATCAGCAGATCGAGCCGAAAGGCTCAAAATGGCATTACCACGGCGTTGCCGCGATGATTGGAAGCTATATACTGCTGATGTTCTACACCACGGTAGCCGGGTGGATGCTGAGGTATTTCTTTTCCACTGCAGGCGGGGCGCTTGCCGATCTGGACGCAGCCGGTATATCCGAGCACTTTGATTCCGTGCTTGCAGATCCGCTGACAATGATACTGTTTGTGGCGATAGTTCTCGCCGCGGCAGTGCTGATATGTTCGATAGGACTTAAAAACGGACTGGAGCGCGTGACGAAGGTGATGATGCTGGCTCTGCTGGTGATAATGGTGATCCTTGCGATAAACAGCTTCTTCATGGAAGGAGGCGAAGCGGGGCTTGCATTCTATCTCAAGCCAAACATCGAAGAAATACAGAAAGTCGGCATTGGAAACGTTATTGTAAACGCGATGAATCAGGCGTTCTTTACGCTCAGCCTCGGAATGGGCGGAATGGCCATTTTCGGAAGCTACATAGGCAAGGACAGATCGCTGCTCGGGGAGTCTGTGAACGTTGCGCTGCTGGATACGTTCGTTGCGTTTTCGTCCGGGCTTATCATCTTTCCGGCATGCTTTGCGTATGGCGTTGACGTTGACAGCGGTCCAAGTCTTATTTTCCTTACTCTCCCGAATATATTCAACCATATTCCTCTCGGGCGTTTGTGGGGAAGTTTGTTCTTTGTGTTCATGTCGTTTGCAGCGCTCTCTACCGTGCTCGCTGTATTCGAGGAGATCACCGCCTGCGTTGAGGACCTTACAGGCTGGAGCAGACGTAAATGCTGCATTTTCAACGGAATTCTGCTTCTTGTGCTTTCAATACCCTGCTGCCTTGGATTCAATGTGCTGAGTGGATTCCAGCCGCTGGGCGAGGGTACCAATATAATGGATATCGAGGATTTCATCGTAAGCAATCTGGTGCTTCCTTTAGGCTCCCTTGTGCTGACGCTGTTCTGCACAATGAAGAAGGGCTGGAGCTGGGATAATTACATTAGTGAAGTAAACACAGGAAAAGGTATGAAGATGAAAAACTTCATGCGTGGATATATGACTTATATTCTTCCTGTGATGATCGCTGTTATATTCGTCATTGGTATAATTCAGAAATTCTTCCCGGCATGATCAGACTCATATCACGGTCGAAAAGCTTGGAGGACTTGGCGCCGGCGGCGAAGAACGGCGATCTTGACATTGAGGATCGGACCTTCGAAAACGCAATGAGCCCGACTGAGAAGCGCTGGGAAAGGACTCTTGACAATTGTCAGGAATAGAACAAAAATGGAGCCGCTGCGGCTCCATTTTGCTTGATAAAAGGACGATCGGCAATTGACAATGCATAAAATTCGTGATATACTTGAAGAAACTGCGTGGGAGGTGGTTTGGTGGCATTCAGCGAACTGGTGAAAAGCTTTGAAAAGATACGCGGTTATATGCGGGAATTCTATGTTTATGGCTTCCGCACGCGCAGCGGCTTTTCCGGTAAAAGCGGCAGAACATACGACAACGAGCGTCGCCGTCTTGAGTGCGTGCTCGGGGAGCACACCGAAAGCTCCCGGGATTCCCGCGGCAAAAATGTTTTCCTGTCAATAGACAGCCGCAGCGGCGAACGAAACCCGCTGTACCGCCTGCTGCGGACTTGCAGCTTCACCGACCGGGATATCACGCTGCACTTTCTGCTGATGGATATGCTGGACGAGAAGCCGCCGCTGCTTTTCCCGGAAATAATGGGGCGGCTGAATAATTACACAGCCTGTTTCAGCGAGCCTATGACCTTTGACGAATCCGGTGTGCGAAAAAAGCTGTCTGAATACGAATCGCTAGGGCTTATCCGGACTGAAAAACAGGGCAGAATGGTGCTGTACTGCCGGAGCGAAACGCCGGAGATTTCCGGGTACGGCGACGCTGTTGACTTCTTTTCGGAAATTGCGCCGTGCGGCGCTCTGGGCAATTTTATGCTTGATGAAAGTTCCGAAAGCATATTCAGATTCAAGCACCACTACATAACTCGCGCACTTGACAGCGATATCCTGTGCGAATTGCTTTCCGCTGTGTCTGAGAAACGCTCTGTCTGGATAACAGTGCGTTCGTCTGAATGGGAAGTCGTTCCGCTGAAGATATTTTCGAGCGTACAGAGCGGCAGGGAATGGTTGATGGCGTACAGCCCTGGGGTTCATGAAATACGTTCCTACCGCATTGATTTCATAACGGGAGTTAGGATAGGTGAAATCGCTCCGAGGTTTGACGAGCTGCGCGGCGTCCTCAGCGGAATGCAGCAGAATATGTGGGGAGTTGCATGCAGCAAAAGAACAAGGGCACAGCGCGTGGAATTCCTGATATACATAGGAGAAAACGAGGAGCACATCTACCGCAGACTGCTCCGTGAAAAGCGCTGCGGCACAGTGGAGCGGATAGACCAACACACCGCGCGTTTTTCCGCTGAACTTACGGACAGCGCGGAAATCCGTTCGTGGATCCGTACTTTCACCGGAAGGATAATTCAGCTTGATTTCGGCGACCGCACCGCCGAGAATCTGCTCCGGGACGATATGCAGAAGATGTACGAAATTTACGGAATAGGGGGCGGTTAAAATGCTGTTTCATGAGGTTTACGGCGCGTATTTCAGCGCAGTTTCCGAGATACTCCGCCGGGCTGTTTACGGGGAGCTTACTCCGGAGCTCATGAAGCAGATATGCGATGAAAAGGCGTTTTCTGAGAGCTTTCTGAAGATAATTCCGGCGCTGAACAGCGGTGAATGGCAGCTTCTTAGCGGCCTTTCCACCCCGCTGAAAAAAGCGCCGACAACGCCGCTTACATTATTGCAGAAGCGCTGGCTGAAGGCGGTATCCCAGGATCCGCGCATGAAACTGTTCGGGGTGGACTGGAGCTTCCTGGAAGGAATACAGCCGCTGTTCCAGCCGGATGATATCGTGTATTTCGACCGTTATCTTGACGGCGACCCGTTCGAGGATCCGCATTATATCAGCGTGTTCCGCACTGCGCTTGAGGGCGTGAAAGCGGGAAGTACAGCCGAGATACTGTATCACAGCGCAAAAGGCAGGACGCGCCGTATAAAGTGCCGCCTGCAAAGCCTGGAGTATTCCGAAAAAGACGACAAATTCCGACTGGACGTCGCCGGCTGCCGGAATGTCGATATGCTCAGACTTGCCGGGATAGAGGAGATACTTCTCTGCCCGGGATTGTACTGCAAACAGGGTCAGCCGGAACCGCCGAAAATGCTCTGCATGGAGGCGGAGCTTATCAACTGTCGCAATACGCTGGAGCGCGCAATGCTCCACTTCGCACATTTCGAGCGGGAGACTGCGCACCTCGGCGGAAACAGGTATCGGCTGCGAATATACTATTCCGAAAATGACGAAACCGAAATGCTTATCCGCGTTCTGTCCTTCGGACCGATGATGAAAGTCAATGCGCCGGAATCGCTTGTAGACGAGATAAAAAAGCGGCTTAAAATGCAGTTTGAGCTTGGAATAAGATAAGGGCGCTCCGGCGCTCTTTTGTTTTCGCAAGTTTTTTTCCGTGACTTTTCCGTGCTGATGTTGTATACTCAATTCATTGGAAGAAACGCCGCAAGGCAGAAAGGAGAACTTCCATGAAAACAATAACAGGGACCTACTCATCGGCGATAGTATACACCGACATTATCGAGGAAACAGCAGAGGAGCAGATAAAGCTGCTCTGCGACCAGCCTTTTGTAAAGGGCAGCCGTATTCGCATAATGCCGGACGTCCACGCAGGGAAGGGCTGTGTAATAGGATTTACCGCTGATCTCGGCGATATGGTGATACCAAACATCGTAGGCGTTGACATCGGCTGCGGAATGTATACGGTTGAGCTTGGAAAAATCGGGATCGACTTTGAAAAGCTGGACGAAGCGATACGGAAAAACATACCCTCGGGAATGAAAGTACACGAGGGAAGGATCGTGAGATTCCCAGAGCTTATGGAGCTGAAATGCTACCGGGAACTCAAGGACACAAAGAGGCTGGAGCGCAGCATCGGAACCCTCGGCGGAGGCAATCATTTCATTGAGATAGACAGCGACGACGAGGGTAACAAGTATCTGGTTATCCACACAGGGAGCCGCAACCTTGGCACACAGGTCGCGGAGCATTACCAGAGCCTTGCATACGAACTTATGTGCGGAAAGGATAAGCTGTTCCGTCAGCAGAACGAGCTTATCGCGCGCTACAAGGCTGAGGGAAGGCGCAGTGAGATACAGGCGGCGATAAAGGAGCTTCGCAGCAGCTTTCAGGCACATGAGTGCTTCACTCCGAGGGAGCTCTGTTATCTCACCGGGGAATACCGCGAAATGTATCTGCACGATATGCGCATATGCCAGGAATTCGCGTCGCTGAACCGCGTGACCATCGCAGGGCTCATACTTTCCGCGGCGTTTGGCATGGAGCTTTCAGACTGCCAGCGGTTTGAGACCATACATAACTATATCGACCATGAAAGCAATATAGTCCGCAAGGGCGCAGTGTCGGCAAAGAAGGGCGAGAAGCTGCTCATTCCTATAAACATGCGGGACGGCAGCCTTATCTGTATCGGAAAGGGGAATCCTGAGTGGAACTGTTCCGCGCCTCACGGGGCTGGGAGAATGTTTAGCCGCAATGCTGCAAAGGAAAAGTTCACGCTTGATGAGTTCCAGAACAGCATGGAGGGGATATACTCCACCTCGATACACCTTTCGACAATAGACGAATGCCCGATGGCTTACAAAAGCATGGAGGATATCGTTGACAATATCACGCCCACTGCCGAGATAGTCAGCATTATAAAGCCGGTATACAATTTTAAGGCGGGGGACTGAATAAGCGTATTTTTGATTCGGCTATCTAAATAAAGGCGGCTTATAATTCTCAGGATATGAGATAATTAAGCCGCCTTTTTATTAATGTGTTAGTACAGAGAAGAGATTTATATTTCAGAAAATCAATGCGGACATGCTCAAAACGGGTCAATGCTTTATTTCATGGTCTGTGTTATCTATTATTGTTGCGCTTTTTGTTCGCAATAATATATTTGTATAAAATAATGATTGAAAAAATCTATCTCGTGTGGTATAATTAACTGAAAGATGTTTGAAGTATTATCTTTTGCTCATAAATGGTCGGAATCAGCATTCTTGAAGAATATTGATGGGAAAAAGACGCTTCTTGTTATAGAGGATAATAAATAAGTGAACCTCTAAAAAACGGTTTGAAAAGGGAAAATGGGTAGAGTGCGCCGAATCGTTACATCAGAAATTTCGCTTGCTGACAGAAGCAGGCGGTGTGTTATACACAGATAAAACGGGAACGGGATATCAACGGTGTAAAATACATGATAGTATGCAGGGAGGGAACGGAGCGAAAGGTTCTCGACTATGGCAGATTTTTGCACACGGATAAGTGCGGAGACGTTTATTACGTTTTTCTGAACGATATAACTGACTGATGGATTTCTGTGTTTCCTGGCAGGCAAACGTCATATAAGGTGAAAAATGAATATTGATTATATCCACGAACCAACTGACCTTCAATGTGGTCAGGCAGTCCTCGCAATGCTGCTTGGAACTACTGCCGAATACATCTGTGAATACCTCGGGAACAGCCGGGAAACCGATCTTAGCGAAATGAAGCGCGTCCTGACCGATCACGGAATTAATTTTTCGCCGGAACGAAAGCAGGCGCAAACAGTTTTCGACCTCCCTAGGTGCGCGCTCCTCAGCCTTGAAACTCCTCGATGCTGGCACTGGTCGCTTTATGCAGACGGCGTATTTTACGACCCAGAGCATGGAATACTTGGCGATTTTCCGCCGTCTGCTCGCAGGTTCTATTGGAAGATATTTCCTGAAACATTAAAAACACTGAAATAAAATCGTATATTAAACTTAAATAAAATGCGGGGTAAAATTACCCCGCATTTTTTGTACCGAAACAAGCGTCTACCTGTTCTGTTATTCCGGCGTCAAGCCAGCCTTTGCCCGCCATTTCACGCAGAATAGCGCAGGCTTTTTCATGAGGCATTCCGGGCTTGTAAGGGCGGCTCTCAGTCAGAGCCTGATAAATGTCTACGCATGCCATCATACGCTCCTGCGTGTTCAGTTCCGAGGCGGTTTTCCGGAATGGGTACCCTGTGCCGTCAAGCCGCTCGTGATGGAATGCAGCCCAGTCGCGCAGCTCTTCGAAATCATCGATTTCCGAGAGTATGTAGTAGGTGTATGCGGCGTGATGCTTCATTTCTGCGAATTCCTCGTCGGTCAGGCGACCGGGTTTTTCGAGTATTTCATTGCCCACCGCGACTTTACCGATGTCATGCAGCGCTCCAGCGAGGTACATTTTTTGCGCGGTTTCATCGTCAAATCCCATGAAGCGGGACAGCTTTTCAGCGCAGGAGGCAACTCCAATCGAATGCGTGCTGGTGAACGGCGATTTGTAGTCCACTATTTTTGCGAAGAAATCAGCCAGCGCCTTGATCTGCGGGAAACTTAGCTCCTGCTTTCCGCGCGGAACTATGCTCCACAGGCGCGATTCAAGGTCGTCGTTTCCGAGAGACATAAAATGCTCCGCTGGGAATGCCTTCAGGAATGCTTCGGCGCACTCATCGTCGAAGATTTTCCCGCGAACCCGGGAAATAAAAGCTTCCGCTCTGTTCCAGACTTCCGGGGTGAATTTATCGGCGCGGCAGAATGCATCCAGTAAATCACACAGATGTATTATCCGGGCAGCCAGCGGGACTTCCCCCAAAGTTTTTCCGAACGGACCGCTTCCGTCTGCGTTTTCATGGTGGTATAGAATTACTCGGCTGACGTCGGTGCTGAACGGCAGATTTCGGATATTCTCCTCGCCTTGAGAGCAGTGAAGCCCCAGATGCGGGATCTCCGGCAGCAGATCCAGCGATTCGGCGTTTCCGTGGAATTCCTCCTGGATATATTGCGTTAGGGCGTTGTCATGAAGGAGAGCGCATGCTGCGAGATCCTGCAGTGCGTTTCCATGCACGCCAAGTGTTTCCGCGGTGCATACGCTCATATATGCCACGCGCTTCGCATGGCGGCTGGTAACATGAACAAGTTCCGCTTCCACGCAGTCAAGCGCATAGGAACATGCGCCAAGCAGACCTAATACATCAAGTTTCATAAAATGACCCTCTTATGCTGATTAAAGTATATACCGATTTTATCACAAGGCAGGAGAAAAGTCAAGGGAAAATCTGCCGCAGTTTGAAAACCATTTATGTTCGTGGTAATATCATAATAGCAGATGTAATTCCGTTTTACATATATTGTTCCTGAGCGACCCTCAGCTTCGCAGAACATTGCGGAAAGCATTCTTGCTGGCGGAGGCGCTGCGATCATGACCGGCAGAGCCAGGCTCAGTTAGCGAAAGGCTGATAAACTCCGGCAGAATGAAATTCCTCAGATACCCGGTGCATCAGAATTTTGCTGAATTCACGGAACTGATGAAGCGCAACAGGTTCGCCAGGGTGATACCTTTCCATTCGCCGGAGCTTCAGATCGATTCAGCTACTATAGAGCTTTAATTGTGGAGGATGTACAAGAGGAGGTTTTGCTGTAGAAATAGGGTAAACTTACTCTGAATCTGTATTTTTCAGTCTGTGAATTTCCTCCCAGGGATTGAAAAAGTCAAGTGAGTGTGATATAATATAAATAATATATTGGCTTGACAAATCGGAATTTGCAGAGGTGTTCTCAATGAGGAATGAAATAAATGAGCCAACAAAAAATAATCTACCTAATGATATGATAGATTGGAATGAAATAAGTGAATTCATTATTGATATGCTTGACCCAAAATATCGAGGAAATAAGGGTTGGAAAGTTATCAATGATACATCTGCAACAAGTATTTTAAAAGAAAATTCTGTTATTGTATTGGAAATACTATATAATGATTTATATGGCTTTTTTTATAAATTGCCTTTGAAAAGAAATATCGTATGGGATAGAATGGAGAAGTATATAAGAGAAAAGTATAGCCGTTTGTCTGATGAAGCTCTTTCGCTAATTATATGGACATATCATATAGATGACAGGTAAATTTCTGTTTTTCAGTCAGATAAGCTAAACAATATTATTCGAGGAAAACAACATGGACAAAAAGTATTTACTGCTCCTGGCAAAGGAGTTCCCGACGATCGACAGCGCAGTGAGCGAGATCGTGAATCTTTCTGCGATACGCAGTCTTCCAAAGGGAACGGAGTATTTTTTCAGTGATATCCACGGCGAGTATGAAGCGTTCCTGCATATGCTGAAAAGCGCTTCGGGAATGATCAAGAACAAGATTGACATAACCCTCGGGAAGTCGGTTTCCGGAGCCGAACGTGAAGCGCTGGCATATCTTATCTACTATCCTGACAAGCAGCTGAAAAACCTCCGCATGAAGGGCGAACTGTCCGACGAGTGGCGCAGGCTGACTATATATCGACTGATTTTAGTCTGCGAGGCGGTGTCGGCTAAATATACGCGTTCCCGGGTGCGCAAGCGTATCCCGAAGGACATGGTGTACATACTTGACGAGCTTTTGAATGTCACCGATGATGTGGTCAAGGAATACTATTACGACGAGATAATCACGACTATTCTTGATACCGGCATTGCAGACCGCTTTATTAAATCCCTCTGTGAGCTTATCCAGTCGCTTGCCATCGACAAACTCCATCTGATAGGTGACATTTTCGACAGGGGTCCGAGAGCTGACGTGATCCTTGACGAACTGATGAAAATACATGATGTTGATATCCAGTGGGGAAATCACGACATCTCCTGGATGGGAGCGGCTTCAGGAAACCGGGCGCTTATCGCGAATGTTATCAGGATCTCCATGCGGTATAACAATTTCGACGTGCTCGAGGACGGATACGGGCTTAATCTCAGGGCGCTTGCGGTGTTTGCAGGGGAGTACTATAAGAACGACGACTGTGCTCTGTTCATGCCGCAGACTCTGGACGACAACATCTACGACCCGGTGGACACAAAGCTCGTAGCCAAAATGCACAAGGCGATAACGATAATTCAGTTGAAGCTTGAGGGTCAGCTTATTGAGCGCCACCCAGAATGGGGCATGGGGAAGCGTGATATATTCCGAATGGTCGATTTTGACCGCGGAACAGTAACGATCGACGGCAGTGAGTACGAACTGCTAGACAAGAACTTCCCGACGGTTTGCCGTAAAGATCCGCTGTCGCTGACGGACGCTGAAAATGAGCTTATGTCTGTGCTGGAGAATTCATTTATGCACAGCGAACGGCTCAATTCCCACATTCGGTTCCTGTATTCAAAGGGCTCGATGTACAAGACGATAAACGGAAATCTGCTGTTTCATGGCTGTATTCCGCTTGACGAAAACGGGCAGCTCCAGAGTGTGAATATCGCGGGAACGGATTATTCCGGCAAGGCTCTGCTTGATAAACTTGACGAAATCGCGAACAAGGCGTATTTCATGCAGCCTGGCGAGGAAAAAGACTACGCCGCCGACTATATGTGGTATCTGTGGAGCGGAGCACGTTCACCGCTTTACGGCAAGGATAAGATGGCGTTCTTTGAGAGGTATTTCCTTGATGACAAGAAACTGCACAAGGAAAACTACAACGCCTATTATCATTTTTCAGAGCAGGCGGAAGTCTGCGGCTGGATACTTGAAATGTTCGGGCTTGACCCGGAGAGAGGTCATATAATCAACGGTCATGTTCCCGTGAAGATAAAGAACGGAGAAAAACCCGTAAAGGCGGGCGGAAAGCTGTTCGTTATTGACGGAGGGATTTCCAAGGCGTACCAGAAGGCTACGGGAATTGCCGGATACACGCTGATATACGATTCGCACAGCCTGAATTTGGCGGAGCACAAGCCGTTTGTTGCCGGCGAAAGCGAGCACACTCCGGAGATACATCTTGTTGAAAGGCTGGAACGCCGAGCAAATATTTCTGACACCGACAAGGGTGCGGAGCTTCTGGAGCAGATAAACGACCTTCGCGAGCTTCTGAGGGCATACCGTTCCGGCGAAATCAAAGAAAGCGGCAGACGGGTCAATTGATTGAGCGTTTATCAGAATAAAAATGCTCCGGCAGTTCGTAACTGCCGGAGTTTGGCGTTTATCTGATGGGGTCTGAAAAAGAACTGTGTAAACGCGAATAATCCCGAAAAACGTACCAAAGCTAAAAATGCAGCGAAACAGGGTAGCCCTGGAGAGTGCCCCAACGCAGCTGCAAGATAAACGGTGAAGAGCAACGTAGCTAATTCGCTGCTTTTCTACTTCACCGGTATCTTCCAGCGGATAAACTACAGGGGTCTGGGTTGTCTCCCCCAGTGGGGGGAGGTGTCACGGAGTGACAGAGGGGTTGACCGACAGAACAGAGTCCCCAATAGACGTTAAGCTGCAAATCTGTCCTCAAAGTAAATCATAATCCGTGTGTTCTTTTCATGTCCTAATACTTCACTTTCCGTGGTCATTATTGGCATTTACACGGTTCGGTATACAGAATTTATGGAAGTATTTTAAATATTCGACATACCGGATGTTGAACAGACGCGACCAGAAAGGCAGATTCAGATACGAAAAGTATCTGAGAGTGTGGAATTACTATGTCGCCGAGCCTCATCTGACGACCAATATATGGGACTGGGGTCTCAAACGACTGTTTGAAGAGCCATATGCGGGAAATCCGCACGTACGGTTCCATGAAGGGCAGTAGACAAGCCTTACGTTCCTCCAGAACTCATTCAGCAGGTTTACACGGTTTATGGAGTTTACACAAGATTTGGGGTGGTCTCCAGACCTCATCTGGCAGCTTGATTCAGTGCGCCCTGGCGAGCCTGATGGGTAACTCTGATGAACTTCGCTGCGTTTCACGCTTTTGATGATAGTACTTTGTTAATTGCGCGGTGTTGCCCTAAATATATTGACAATATCAGTACATTCTCCGTGGGGCTCTCCTTTGCGAAGTAGTGCCACAGAAATGCTGGCTTCCAGACAGCTGCACTGAATTTCCCTATGGCGCTCTGCTGGCATCTGTTCTTTGCATGTCATGCCGTAAGATTTGAATTCAAGTTTCAATAGGTCACCTCTAAAAACCTTGTTTGAGTGAAAATGTGTATAGCACACCGACTGCTTCTTCAAACCTCCTCGTAAGGCATACAGCCTTACTTCGTCGGCTTTCATCGCATTCGGCGCACTCTACCCATTTTCCCTTTTCAAACCGATTTTTAAAGGTTCCCAATAATAAAAGCACCGGAAGTGAACGAAAATCACTTTCGGTGCTGTTTATTATATCATGGTATAATCAGAAGCCGCCGTAATGTTTCAGGGTTTCTGCTGCGATCTCAGAACCAACCCTCATAGCCTTTTCAATATCATTTTCAAGCATATATGAGCATACAAATCCGGCGTGGTAGCTGTCGCCGCACCCGGTAGTGTCAATTACGGCGTCGACCTTTACAGCCTGTACTCTGAATTCCTGACCTTTAAAGTATGTGACGCTTCCTCGTTCTGCAAGTGATATATTGAACAGGCAATCATACTTACACGATAACTCTCTGAACTTCGGCAGGAGTTCCTCCGAGCCGCTTATCATAAAGAAATCAATGTACGGTGCAAGCCGTTCCATATCAGCAAAATCCCTGTAGACGTCAAAATCCACCGCAAGCTTAAATCCGGACGTTTTCTTCAGTTCAACTACCTGCGAAAAACACGAAGCCCAGAAGTGAACAAAGACCACATCGGATTCGGATAATATTCTGATTTCGTCATCGTTCAGAATGATGTCATCAAGTATTTTTCCGTTCCATGAATCATCTTTATAATACCTGTCGCCGTCTGCTGTAAGGTATGTCATATTATTGGCAGTCTGATACCTTTCATCAGTGCGTATATGGCTTTTATCAATATCAAGCCTTGATATTGAATCCATTATCGCTTCCGCATATTTATCTTTTCCGACAATTCCAAGCAGCGTAACATCCATCTCATCAAAGCGAGAGGCATGGGCAGCAAAATTCAGCGCTTCTCCTCCTGGTCTGATTATGTCAGTACCGTCAAAAACATCAGCGCATATACACGGCAGCGCAGTAAGCTTTATTCTTTTCATTCTACAACCTCGCAAAATTCGATATAATATTACAAATCAATTATATCACAAAATATAAATCAAGTCAAGGGAAATACACATATGGTATAAGGGCAACACCGCACAATTAACGCCCCATTGCCATAAAAAGAGTGACATGCTGTGGA
>ERZ827108.3180-NODE-3180-length-14532-cov-10.493265_pt1 | contig 14532 bp, 14 predicted proteins | sample MGYA00519921_ERZ827108 | MGnify/ENA primary metagenome ERZ827108 (study PRJEB31778, sample SAMEA3449258) | human gut metagenome | biome: human gut; feature: human-associated habitat; material: faeces | place: United Kingdom | collected 2010/2012 ... | reverse complement strand
CATTTCAAAGCGGATATGGGAATGTGTACAGCTTGAAATAAAACGCAGGAAAAAGTATCTGGAGGAGCATGGGACAAACTCCTATTCCCACCGGTCGGAAAGCAATCCATTTGCATCCAAGATAATTTGCGGAGACTGTAATAAGGTATTTGCACGGAAAGGCTGGCGGAGCAGCACGGGCATTGACCGTAAGGTATGGCAGTGCAGTGAACGGTACAAGGTAAAAGGAGTCATGGGATGTGCCAACCGCCACGTGGAGGAAGAAACGCTGATAAAGGCATATCTGATGGCGTGGAATGCGTTGGTGGAGAATCGAGAGGATTTCATGGGGCAGTGGACGGAACAGCTGCAGAGCGAGAACCTCTTGGAAGGTTATCGGGCAGAGAAGTTCATAGAATATACTGATGAGGCAGAGCCTTTGACGGAGATGGACACGGACTTCATGCTGAAAACACTGGACCACATCAAGGTTTTTGGGGATGGAACATTGTTGGTAGTGTTCTTGGATGGAACGGAGATTGAATGTAAAAATGAAGAGGAGTAAGAAAAGATGCCGATTGGGAGTTTGTTACTGATTGCTAGTAACGAGAATATTTACAAAGGAGACCAAGATATATAATGACCAAACGAAGATTAAGGTGTATAATAAATAAACAAAAGACTTTAACTGAAGGGGACGATGGTATGGCATCGAGTAGTATACTGCTATATAAAATTAAATTTGAACAGGAATATCATATAGATGAAATAATAAACAGAATTGAAAATGATATTTTGGATGAGACAAGAATTGTGGTAGAAGATTACACAGAAACATCTCTGTCTGGTATTTATATATATGCAGAAATATATAAATCACAAGAATATAATTTTCAGATAAATAATTTTGAGGTTATTACAAGAAAGAAATATGTAGTTACAGAATTCCATATTGATATGAAAAATAACTATATGGACATTTGGGGAACAGCCAAAAATGCACAAAAAATTATTACATCCATATCATTAGCTTTTGACAATCATATTGTAATAGAAGCACTTGAAATGAAATTTACGCGGATGATTGAGTACCTTAGCAAAGAGGAAGGTATATATGTTGGAAAAGTTACAGCACGGCAAGTTGTTTTAAATGATGGATTATTAGCGGACTGTACTTTGGATTTGTCCCGTGAGGAAATGCCGTTTGAAACGATTGACAAATACAAAAAGAATATTCAAAAAATATCCTTCAGGTGGAAATGCACAGAGTCAATTATCAGAATGGTTATTCATATGTCAGGAACTGTTACTATTTATAAAGCGCGCAGAATGATAAAAGATAATGAACTGGAATGTATATATAAAATGCTGTTGTATGCGGGAGGTAATTGATGTGGGAGAAAATGCACAGAAGATAGGGAAAAAATTAGAGCAACTGGGTGTTGATTTATTAGGTATGTTTAAATGGAATAAGAAAATGAGTGATAAAGAAATAAAATGCACTCGGAGTACACACAAAAATGCTGAGGGAAAACCTAAGCAGACACATGGGATTGATTTATACATGGAGTATAAAGATCCATACATAGGCTCTGTGCAAGGCGTTTTTATTGAATGTAAAAACAGAGTTTGGAGTAAAATTAATCAAAAGGAAATTGAAAGATGGGTTAATGAAGAGCTTAACCTGATTGATTGTGCTAGAAATAATAGCGAATTACAAGAATTTTATGCGGAAGGAGCCGATAAAAATTGTGCATTACTTTTGGTTAATTGTAATGATGGGAAATTTAATCAAACCAAATTTGATGAGTATTTATCGGGTATTCAAATTCCTAATAAAAGAAATCCATATAAGATTTTTATTGCTGGGAATAATATGATTGAAAGATGGGATGCAATCAGCCGGATGATTAAAGAATCTTATCATGATGGGTTGAATGTTTTATATCCGAGCATTAATAATTCTCAACCGATTTCTGAAAAGTATTGGAGTATAAATCATCTGTTTTCAAAGTATGTTTTTTGTGAAGCAAGAGAACAAGTGCCAATTGGTCGCAATGGAGATATACGTGTGAATAGAATTTTAGTCATCTTCTTTTTTGATAAAATTAGTGCTGATAGTTTTCAATATATGTGGAGTATGTGTAGAGCTTTTCAATATGAAAATCAATATGACGGATTTGATATATGCTTTTGGACAGAAACAAAAGAGGAGAATGATTATATCAATGAAAACTTCTTGTCTATCCTAAGTAATTATGATGATGGAAAGATATCTCAAGATATAACAAAATCCATTAGGATTAAGTTTTTATTGAACCGAAAATTAAATGTGGTAGATAATCATTAATTGCGGGGTGGAGAAGATGATATCAAAATATATTGACAACAAAGAGCTTAAAAGGGCGATTGAGGATGGAAAACTGAAACCGTTTCGTATAAGAAAAATACTTAAAGATCAAGGCATTATTCTTGCATCTACTAATTCAGAACAAATTGCAGAGCAAGTATATCCTATATTGTGGGGGAACTGTGATATAGAAAAATTGAGTCAATCTTTAGATGATGGTGCAAATTATATAAAATCTTCAGTGATGGAAATGGAAATCAAGGATTCTGATAATATTATGGATGACTTGGAAGACTTTTTTGGGAATGCCTCTTTTGGAATGACACGCTACGGACTTTCTGCTGTAAGTCGGGTAAATGATGATAAATTGATAGTAAAATTGAGATATTCAATAATTCGTCCAGGAAGAAATGAGTTTATATCCACTCAATATAAAAATACTGATATTATTGTTACAAAAGTTTCAAAAGAAAAGGCTATAATTGATGTTCGACAAGCATCTACATCAGAAATGAAAGAAATTAACAAATTTTTAGAGGAAGCAACAAGAAAGGATGCGGCAGTACATACCAGACATATATCTTTGCAGGTTTTGACAAATGAGAATCGAGTTGCATTTTTTGATGAATTTATAAAAAGAAATTTTTTAGATTGGAGATTTGAAACAGTAACAAAGGTGGAATTAAAGAGGTATGAAGGATCCGAGGACGATGAGACTAAGGAATTAGATGAAGAGGAAGATTCTGCATTATCAAATCTACAGGGAATTACAAGTGCTATCTTGAGTGGAACTAGTATTCGGAATAATTCATTTGTGCAAGAGTGTTTGCAAAATGATTTTTATATTACAACTATGGGATATAAATTTGAGAGTCTAGCTGATTTGCGTGAGGTGGTTGTAGAAATTAATTTTAAATATGATGATTTAAAAATAGATATATGTAAAACGTATGAATATGATTCAGATGCTGATGGACTTCGTCTTCATCCGGCAATGTTAGATGTGCAGGAGGAAATACTTAAAATGTTCCAAACAGCTGCGTATGAACAATATACAGAAATTTTAGAAAGGCAGAGACAGGAAGCCTTGTAGCAGGGGTAAAATCTTTTGGAAAATCCCATTATAAACAAAAGTGATGATAAATATATTGATACTGTGATACACATATTTTCTTTTCAATAGAGATGGTGGTTATATGTTAGAGAAGGAAAAACTAGACGGTTATTTTATAGCTGTAGATGGCCCTAATGGTGTTGGAAAGTCAACACTAATAGAGGCTATAAAAAATAAATTGGAAGTATTGGGATATGCTGTATATATAACAAGGGAGCCCACGGATACTAAACTGGGAAATTTCTTAAGAGAGTTTGCAGAAAAACATTCAGGGATAAGTTTGGCGTGTTTGGTTGCGGCAGATAGATATGAGCATATGACCAATGAAATTATACCTGCATTAGAAGAGGGACAACTGGTTATTTCTGATAGGTATATACTTTCATCACTAATATTGCAAGAAATGGATGGTGTTAGTGCTACTTTTGTGTTGACTGCAAATTCCGAAATAATAAAGCCGGATTTGCAATTGGCAGTGTTTGCAGATGAAAGGGTTTTGCAAAAAAGATTATCAGAACGAGATACATTGACTAGATTTGAAAAAGGAAATCAGTCAAAAAGTGAACTTGATTTTATGGAGAGAGGGATTATAGAATTAAGGAAATATAATATCGATGTTATGAATATTTATAACAATGACAATTTGGAAGAAAATGTAGAAAAAGTGGTTTCTTATGTAGTTAATAACTGGAGGAAGGTATGAAAAAATTTATTCTATTTAACTCTCCTATATTTTGGGATACCACAAAAGAGAAAGAACAGTATTTATCACCACTGGGATTAGGATATATAGCAACATATTTAGAAAAAGCGGGAATAGATGTTACTATTGTAGATTGCGTAAAAGAAAGAAAATCTGTAACAGATATAGCGAATTTTATTAATAAAATGCATCCAGATTATATTGGAATAAACATTTTTACGCAAAATTACGAAATGGTGAAGTTTATTATTGAAAGTATTGAGATCCCATGTGATTGTTTTATCGGAGGACAAGCCGTTAAGAGTATTTATTTTGATATACTTCAATGGGATACCCAAAATAGATTGAACATAATTATTGGTGAGGGAGAATTTATAATACCTGCCCTTGTTTTAGGACTATGCAATCAGATTCCAGAGGAACAAAAGAATCAAAAATTTGTATATAGAGTTAATAAAGATTCGGAATATTTTCCAGAGGACATTTCAAATGTCTTTTTGGATAGGAGGTATTTGGGAAACGAGATAGTAGACAATCATTATGGTGAGAAAGAAATAGCAATCATTACATCGAGAGGATGTGCGTTTGATTGCGCGTTTTGCGGAGGGGCCAGGAGCTTAAATAAAGATGTTACAACCAGAATTCGCACAGAAGAAAGTGTTATAATGGAAATCAAAGAAATACTATCTACATATCCAGATATACAAAGCATTCGAATTTTAGATGACTTGTTTTTAAGAAATGGTAAAAGTATAGATATGGCAAATAATATTTTTTCAAAATTTCCACAGTTGAGTTGGCGAGGAATGGTTCATGTGTTGTCTCTAATTGGAAATATTGAAAAAGTGAAGGATCTCCACAATGGAAGGTGTAGGGAATTGTTTATTGGAATCGAATCTGGTTCAGAAAGAATGAGAAAGAAAATAAATAAGCTTGGTAGTTCAGATGATGTTATAACTGTCTCAAAAGAAATTCTGGAGAATGGAATTGACTTGAAGGGGTATTTTATTTATGGTTTTCCAGAAGAAACAAAAGAAGATTTTCAAAAAACATATGAATTGGCTTCTAAAATAAAAGAAATATCGCTTAAGACTCCTGGAACATTTAGAACCAGTGTGTTCCAATTTAGACCATATCATGGAACACAGTTATATAATGAAATAGTAAAAAGCACTGGAATTATTCATGGGTGTGAATTTAATAAATCAATAAGTCAATTTGAGGGAAGATCACAGTTCAATTTTGAATTTGGGAATTATAGTGCGGAGATAGATGAAATGTTAAATGAATATATTATAAAAACACAGAAACTTACAGAGGAAGAACAATGATTGAGCAAATACGTAGATGTCAAAAGTGCGGTTTGTGTTTTAACCAAAAACCGCTATTAGATACAGAAAAAGAATGTCAGGTTTTTTGGGTAGGTCTTTCGGCAAAAAAAATGGAATCTGATGAAGAAGTCCCGTTGTCCCCGGAAACCAATACAGGAATGTTGATTCAAAAGATAGAGGAATTGTGTGGAGAGGTAATCACATATAAAACAAATTTAGTAAAATGCCTTCCTTTAACAGAGGAACAAAAATTGCGTTATCCTAATAGAAAAGAAATCGATAGTTGTTTTGAACATTTGGTTGGTGAAATTCAGGCGATGTCTCCGAAAATAGTTTTTTTGTTGGGAGAAAAAGTTTATTCATCTGTTGGAAAACATTTAAAAATCAATTTTGAAAAATGGGATGAATTTGAATATCATTATAAAAAATATGAAGGGACTTATTATGTACCAATTCACCATCCATCTTATATTTACGTTTATAAAAGAAAACGAATGGATGAATATATTGAGGGGGTTGAAAGGATAATAAATCAATTATTATAGTTGTGATGGATATAAAGCGTGATATGTTCCTGCTACAATCGCAGGTATAAAAATGACGGAGAACTAAGTCGGTTGGAGTCTGGGACATATGGCACACTTTTTGCCTCTCGTTTAAAAGCTGAATGATTCGGACTAAAACTTGTAGTGTAGGAAAGTTGATTAGACGGGGTAAATGCTATCCCCCTAATAGTGATACAAACATTTTCGCAAAAGGTGACGGTTTCGCTACTTAGTATAAGAAGTAACTTTCACCGCATGTCGAGACAATAGTTGCACTACATCGGACAGATTTGTAAGAATCCTTGATTTTAGGCACTTTGAGAGGTTTTTCAGGTTTGACCAGAGTGACCGAAAAACATACAAAAAGGCAATTTCTGATGGAGTAAACGTGTTTGTGGTATTGGACTGTGGCTTCGGAAACACATCAAAGGAAAAGTAATATTTTATCATTCAACAGAATAAAAGAAACGTGAAAGACCGTTCATTTTCAAGAAAAATTGAAAGTGAGCGGCTTTTTTTTATACCTTTAAAACGGATCTTTATTAAGACGTTTTGAAGGGCTGATTCGATGTGCTCGAGAAAGGCGATATTATGGAGACGATCCGGAATGTAGATGTAAACAGATTGCATGATTTCAAAAATCATCCATTCAAAGTAGAGATGAATACAGAATTGTGCGAGCTTATGAGAAGTATTGAAAAAGAAGGGGTGCTTGTACCACTTCTTGTAAGGACTAATCCATACGGTGATGGATATGAAGTTATATCAGGACATAGAAGGAAGGAGGCAGCAATTTGGGCGGGTGGGACTAAGGTTCCTGTTGTAGTAAGAGAGCTTGATGATGATCAGGCAGTTGTGGCAATGGTTGATTCTAATCTGCATAGAGAGAATCTCAAACCTAGCGAGAAAGCATTTGCATATAAGATGAAATTAGATGCAATGAAACATCAGGGGAAGTACCTTGACAGTGGAACTTTGGCTCAAGTTGGACCAAAGTTTACAGATGGAAGTCCGCTAAATGAGAGGGGCAATAATACAAGTACAATAAATAGTAATGAATTACTTGCAAGACAGGTGGGAGAGAGTGTGGCACAAATAAAACGATATATAAGGCTTACAAATCTTATACCAAAGATACTTGATATGGTTGATGAGGGGAAGATTGCATTCACGATTGCAGTAGAACTGTCTTATCTGTCGGAGGATGAGCAGTATGAGCTTCATGCAGTCATGGATTTAGAGCAGAGCACACCATCATTGTCGCAGGCAAATAGGATGAAACGTATAAGTCAGAGCGGAAAGCTGGATATTGATGAAATCTATTCAATGTTGGAAGAGGAAAAACCGAACCAGCGAGAACAGATTAAGATTCGTGCCAGTACACTTGAGGAGTATTTTCCGGATGATTTTAGTCCAAAGCAGAAGGTGGAACTTATAGAGCAGCTCGTAAAAGAATGGCATGAAAAACAGATTAAAGATAAGGAAAGGAACAGGTGATTATATGAATAAAAATCAGAATATACGATTTAATATGGATAAGGAATCTGATATCAAGGCATGGGAGAGTCTTCACAGCAAAGATGTGGGGGAAAGATTTAAGTCACAAAACAGGTTCGTGATAGAAGCAATCAATTATTATTATGAGAGAGTTATGCGTATACAGGAAGATCCATATTTGGAAACAAGGGAAAAAGAAGATGCATTTGCGGACAGGATAGTTGGTAAGGTAGAAAGAAAAGTACTTTCCAATCTTCCTGCTTTGTTAGGATTATATGTAAAGAAAGATTATGAGGAGGAGTAATTATGGCGATTGACAGGACAGTTATGTTTACAGTGAGATTGAATATGCTTAATCCAGCTCATGTAACTATTAATAAGGTTCTGAATGAGTTGAATTTGGATATATTTAAGTCAAAGAATCAGTTTTTTATAGATGCGGCAACTTATTATATTGAGAATTATGGGCAGGAAGAATTAACGCAGCCAAAGAAAGAGAAAGAGCCGGAGTTTGTATCAACAGAAGATATGGAAGCAATTGAGGAAAGAATTAGGCAGGCTGCAAAGGAAGAAGCACGTCAGGAAGCAAATAAGGAAGTTATGACAATGGTAGGAAGTCTGCTGGCTGCAATTCAGGCTGGTGGTGGCACTATGCCGGTAATAAGTCCAGATAATGTTGCGGTGGGGGCAGTAACGAAAAGCATATCGGATGAGGAATCGGAAGATTATGAGGAAGATGAGGCATTAGTACAGAATGCATTGGGCTGGATGGAAAAGGATTAACAATAGAATATAGGTTATTGAGACAGGGACTGTGTAGAAATACATGGTCCTTATTTTTTTGCCTGTAAATGTTGTAATGCCTGCCGGTATAAAACGACGGCAGAAATAATAAGAGACTGAACAATCCGACGGCAGTTACTTAAAATGCCGTAATAATCCGACGGCATGGAACCTGAATGAAAGGAAGACGGAAATGTAATGGAAGAAAAATGATGGCAGAAAGCGTCGGCATGATTGAAAAGTGGCGCCATAAAGTGATGTCAATTTTGAAAAGTTCCGTCATAAAGTGCCGTCAATTTTGGAAAATGGATATTTCTGTAAGATTTTAGACATTTATCAGAGCAAAAGCTGCTGTAGACAGGAAAAAGAAAAGATCTAATGCAGCCCTCGGCGTTTGAGAGCGAAATACACCCATCGCACAAAACTTCGTTTTGTACTCTGTGTATTTCGCAATTGCATCGAGCTAAATGCCGGAAACGGCGGTGTGTTCGTAAACGGATGCCTATGCATCCACTCACATGAGGTATTAGAAGGGAGGAGATAAGAGTGCAAAGAAATTCATTTATTCAAATAAGCAAGCTGACCAATGTATCAGGAAGAATTACTTATATATCGAGTAAGGCAAAGCAGGAGAATCTGTATGCCACTTATACTACGGTTTCGGAGCGGAGTTTTTGGAGAGAACTGGCAAAGTGCAATCAGGAAAGCTTTCGGCAGAGTGGAACTGAAGGAAGATGTATTGAGGCAAGGGAACTGATTATTGCTTTGCCGGAATCTTTTGTTCATTATGAACCAGAGTATCTGCTGAAGCGGTTTACAGACCATTTTAAGCAGAAATATAAGGTGGAATGCATTTCGACACTCCACCATAACAAGCATAAGACCAATTATCACATCCATTTGATATTTGCGGAACGTCAGCTTCTGGATAAGCCAATCGAGAAGATTGCAACTAGAAATATGTTTTATGATGAGCGGGGTAAGCATAGACGTACTAAGAAGGAAATATTGGATGAAAACGGGAATATCCGTAAGAAATGCAAGGTCATTAAAAACGGGAAAGTGTATGAGAGGAATCTGTTTACCAAGAAAAACGAGCTTTTTAAGGCAGATGGATTCTTGGATGAGGTGAAGCGTTTATACACTGATTTGATTAATGTCTGTGCTATAAAGGAAGAGGATAAATTCCATGTGTTTGACAGGAACGGGATGTATCTTGCTACTAAGAAGGTTGGCAAGAATAATCCCAAGGCTGCAGAAATTGAAGCAGATAATATGGAGCGTGTAAGATGGAATCAGACTGTGGACAGAGCAATGATTTCAGGTGTTGCCGAGGAGGAAATCATGGGTGTGAAGCATGAAAAGATATCGGAGGAGGTTAAGCGTTTTATTGAATTATATGGGAATAATCCTTCTTTTCTTGCAGAGATTATCAGACTTGCGATAAGGGCATTGGAACTGCTTATATCCAGGGTATTATTTGCAGCAGCTAAAATGGCTGAAAGGATTGTGGATGTGGTTCATGATAAGGTTGTGGAGAAAGAGGTTCCAGTGTTGACGGAAGAGCCTACGCAGGCAGTTGTAGTGCAGGAGGAGATTCAACTTCCTACGAAACCGAAGGAGCCATTGTTGTTGTCTAAGTATTCGATGATTATGGAATTGGATGTGGAATTGAAGCGTAAGAATGAAGAAATCTTTGCTGTTGAACAAGAGCGGGGACAACTGGAGATTGAGCTGTCTGAATGTAACGGAGTGTATAAGCAGAAGCAGAGGAAAGAGTTGCAGGAAAGGATTACATTTTTGGGTAAAAAGGTGGACAAGATGAAAACTGAGCTTTCAAATGTGCTTCGGGATGCCGGATATGCTAATGCTGCGGAATTCTTTACAGAGCTTTTTGCCGTGCGTGAGGGGAAGCGGAAGTATGAGGAGACTTGTAAGGAATGGCAGGAGGAGTGCGTTAAGGCGAAGATTGAGGCAACGAAAGAGAGCCAGTGTTTTGGGGATGTAAGGTCACTTGAAAGAGGCAGAAGTAGATAGTATTAAAACATATTTCAAACAGAAAGATTTGAATTGTCTGGAGTTTTATATTTGCGTAGAAAAAGTCAATGCCTATTAATGTGCGGTGTGGCATTGACTTTTTGTAAATTAGTTACTTTGTATATCATATTGTAGAATCCAGTTATGGATTTCATGGACAACGGGTTGCAAATCTTTGCCCATTTGAGTTAGAGAATATTCTACTTTTGGAGGAAGCTGTTGATATTCTTTGCGATTAAATCCATATGTGGGCTGTCCCCATGGCTGTAAATATTGTTATGCCTGCTTCATGAAAAGATTTACAGGCCACAAGGAAGAATGGGGCACATTTATAGATGTTAAAAGATGTTCAAAACCGATAAGCAAAAAGAAATTAAAGGGGAAGACGGTTTTTCTTTCATCTGTAACAGATTGTTATAATCCTTATGAGGAAAAATATTGTATAACACAAAGCATATTAAGACAGCTTATGGATATAGAGTGCACAGTTAGTATTTCAACAAAATCATCTTTGATGCTAAGAGATGTAGAATCGCTAAAGCAATTTAAGGATATATCAGTAGATATATCTGTTAATACGCTGGATGAGGGTTTTAAGAATGATATGGATAAAGCAAGCAGTATTGAGGCTCGCATGAATACGCTTAAAATATTGCATGAAATGGAATTCATACGGTTTTATTTATGTCGCAGATATTTCCAGCAATAACAGACTATAAGAAAATTATAGAAAAGAGCAGGCTATTTGTTGACGAATATTGGTTTGAAAATCTGAATCTTAGAGGGGAATATAAGGCTTGGATACTTAGATATATAAATGAAAAATATCCTCAATATGCTGGTTTGTATAAACAGATATATGTGGATGGGGATAAAAGATATTGGGATGAATTGGCGGAAGAAATAGAAGTGTATTGTACTGAATGCGTATACATACAAATTTCTTTTGTCATGAAAAACTTGTGGCACAAAAGAAGAAAAATGAATAATATAGTCAGCTTGATAGAGAGTATATCAATTAGGTGGTATGCCCTTTTAATTTTGAACAGAATTCTGATGAAAAGCATGATTTATTATAGTATAATAAAATATGAAAAAAAGTATCTAACATCAAGGAGATTTTATAACTGAAAACGGAGAAGAATTATTGTGTAAGAACGAATTACTTTGTGTGGAGACAACTGCATAGAATGTCCAAGATATAATGTTCACACCGAAGCGGAATTGTGGTATAGAGTAGTCCGGCGAGAAACAGTGGTATCTAATGAAGAAATTGTATGTGAGGGGGTTCTTTACATAAATCTTGTACATATGGATTGGTTGCTTGTACAGAAAAGCATAGTGTTGAAAAATGTAATCAATGTAAAGAGTTTCCGTGCGAAAAGATTATGGAGATGTTGAACCGTTCAAAGAATTATCAGAAAAAGTGCAAAGAAGTATGTTCTGAAGAAGAATATATGGTACTAGAGAAGGCGTTTTTTGATAAAGAAAACAATCTTATGAAGTGAAGAAGCTATAGATTGCATATTAGATAAAAGTATTGGAGAACCAAGTATGTTTAATTTTGAAAATTTGAGTGATTATGAATTTGAAAATTTGTGCTGTGATATAATATCAAAAAAGTTAGGTGTACAACTTCGAATATTTGCTACGGGAAGAGATGGTGGAATTGATGCTACGGATGATACAAAAACACATAATATTGTTGTGCAGGCGAAGCACTATATAAGAAGTGGATATGCAGCATTATTACGCACATTACGAGGAGAGGTTGAGAAAGTAAAACAGCTTGCTCCAAATCAATATTATGTTTGTTGTGCACAAAAGCTAACGCCAAGAAATGTAAGTGAAATATATGATTTATTTTCGGACTATATGTTTGATACAAACAATGTGATTGATTTGAATGTTATTGATACTTTCCTAAATAAGCCAGAAAATGCTGATGTATTAAGAAAACACTATAAGTTGTGGTTAGAATCAACAGAGATTTTAAAACAGATATATAATAGAAACATATTTATAGATTGCGAGGTTTTGTTAGCCGAAATTGAAGAGCAAAGTAAGTTTTTTGTAGAAACACATTATTATCAAGAAAGTCTTAAGGTATTAGATAAAAATCGTATATTAATGCTTTTAGGGCTTCCAGGAGTGGGAAAAACGATAACAACGAAAATGGTTGCTCTATATTATGCTTCTCAAGGATATCAAGTAAGATTTACTACGGATGGAAGTATTATAAATTTAAAGAAGTCAATTTCTGAATCTGAAGAGGAAAAGGAACTTATTATATTGGATGACTGTTTGGGACAAGCATATTTTAAAATAAAAGAAAATCAGGAAAATGAATTGATATCTTTAATTAAATATGTCTCTCGTCATCTTAATAAGAAAATTATTATGAATTCTCGAATCACAATTTATAACGAAGCAAAAGAACATTCTGGTTTGTTTGCAGAATTTTTTGATGACAAGGAAAGCCTGATAAAATGCATTGATATGAATAATCTTTCGATAGAAAATAAAGGGAAGATTTTCTTTAATCATTTATATTTTAAAGATGTTCCTACAGAATATTATAATAATATTATAATGAATAAAATGTATCAGAGAATTGTAAGGCATGTTAATTATTGTCCGCGAATAATAGAATTTGTAACAAAAAGGAAATATTACGAAAGTGTACCACCAGAGAATTATGCAAATTATTTACTTGGCTGTCTAGATAGGCCTGATGAAGTGTGGAAGGAAGAATTTAGATTTCGTATACAACAAGAAGATAGGCTTCTTTTAACAACGATGTTTTCACTTACAGATACTATAGTTAAGAGCGATATTTTAAAACGTGCTTATAATGAAAGAATAAAAAATATACCTAATCTAGATGTTACTCAAAATTATTACGAGAATTCACTAAGGCGAATGAATGGGTCTATGATTAAACTTGTAGATAAAGAAAACCAAGTCTGGGTTGGAGCTGCTAATCCATCTGTAAATGATTTTTTGAGGGAAACACTTATAAGAAATTCTCTCGAATATGAAGACATAAAAGAGCATTGCACAGAATATGTTCAAATATTGAAACTTTTCCCCGAATATATTGGAGAGCTGATTCTCAATGGTAGAGCAGAAAAATTGCATTATATATCTGAACAGGAGAAATATGCGGTTATTCTTTCTCATATTTGTACAAATAGGATATATAGTGAAGGATGCAAAAGCATCATATGCGATTATTTGAGGGAATTAGTTCCATTTCGTATTGATGGAAAGGTTTCGTACATAGAAGTGATTTGTACATTGTTGTCAGGTGAAATGAACCAATATTATTCTACAAAACAGGCATTGAATGATGTGGCATTAATAAAACTATTTACAGATATGGATATGAATGAGTTTGCAGAAATGCTTAAATTTTTCAAGGTCTATAATATTGATTTTGAGGATGATAACATAGACAGTATCATAGTGGAAGAAGTAAATAGATCCATACTGGATTATTGCAAAAATGTTCCAGGAGAGGACTATTATGAAGAATATGATATGAAGGTCATAATAGAGGAATGTTCAAAGACGATAGATGTGGTTCGTCATTGCAGTAATGGAGATTTGTACGTTGATCAAGAATATGAACTTGATTATGATGTTGCTCATCAAATGGTTTACGCATATGTTGTTGATGATATAAAAGAAGAAATATTAACTAAATTTGAAGGAATCCCATCTAGATTTGAATCAAGAATATTACTTGTTCCTCAAGAAAAAGAGTTTGAAATTGATTTGAGTTCATTGGAAGGGTATATAGAAGGACAATTTGAACCAATGGAACCTGATTATGATGATTATGAGCCAGACTTTAGCGGGCGAGCTTATGCGGAAGATGCGTTGGATTGTATCTTTAGAGATGGTGCCATATAAAAGTCTACAATAGTATGAGATGGCGGGATTTTAGAGGAAAGGAGTTGCGGAACATGAACAATAGGATAATTTATCGCCCATTGACGGCAACTCCATTCAAAAGAAATGCTTTTTATATGGAAATTCACTCAAAGAGCCTCTTTTATTGGTTCATTTTAAAAGTTTTCGAAATTCAGATGGTGAACAGCCTTTTTGTTTATGAAACAGTCGGCTAAAATACAGTGGGTTATCATAACCGACAATGCGTGCAATTTCATTTACGGCGTAATTTGTGG
>ERZ827108.3171-NODE-3171-length-14568-cov-4.832357_pt1 | contig 14568 bp, 12 predicted proteins | sample MGYA00519921_ERZ827108 | MGnify/ENA primary metagenome ERZ827108 (study PRJEB31778, sample SAMEA3449258) | human gut metagenome | biome: human gut; feature: human-associated habitat; material: faeces | place: United Kingdom | collected 2010/2012 ... | reverse complement strand
GCGAGGATAGAGAGGTTCCTGTGAAAAGACTTACACAGGCTTCTTGACAAGCCCGCCGGTTTTAGCTCACGCCATCCTTCCGTGTTGGTATTGAGGGCGAATCGGGGTGATGGCGAGCCGCGGGCGCATGCAAGCAAGGTCGAGAGGTGCGACTCGTTGAAGGACGGATCCGATGGGCTTTTCGTTCGCTCCCTAAGGTGCGTTGTTTAGCGGCAATACTACATTCTGGTTTTCCTTCTTGTTGAATGGCGCATAAATAGCGAAGTATCGTTTATCTGCTTGTTATTGACAGGGGATTGTTCAAGAAATTCGAAATCCTATCGATGGTATTTGGAATCGCGGCAGGAATTTGAAAACCGCGGCATATCGAATGCGGTGAAAATAGAGAGGCCGCATTCGCGAAGCGAGTGAGCGATTGGTCGTTGGGGTCATGTCCTCATAAGAATTCTTGGCGTTTTCTTCCGGAGTTCAGGGGACGGAGCTGCGATGCGCGCTTGTTTAGCAATTGACGCCTCATTATTTGTTGCTTGTTAAAGCAATGGTTCCAGAAGGGGCATTGATGATTTCGAAATGACTCGAAGAACAAATGTGAGGGGGCGGAGACAAAAGGTTCAAAAGATTTCTGAAGTAAGTCAGGTAAGGAGATCAGGAAAACTGGCTGATTATCGGATTCAATTGAAAAATAATCACCCATTAAATCCTTCTTTGCTCGCAGTGGCGAGGGGCGCTTCGAGAGTTAATGCATGCATAGGCCAAAGCCGATATATCAGGCGGAAAAGCCTGCGCTCAATTCTCCCTAAAGAAAAGCTTGGTTCGTCATCGGGGCGCATACGAGAAGAGAATAGGGGGCAATAAAAAGTGACCTGAAGACAGGTTCCATTAATTAGACCGCGCTAACGAAAATTGAAAAAGTAATAAGATTTCGGGGCGAATGGAAAGGCGGGCTCTGTGGCTAGTGGATAGCAAATTGCGTCGCTTGAGAACGCTTATCGGACATGCGCAGAATAATCAAAGCTGAAGATGCGCGTGAGGGGATAGCTGCGAAGTAGTTTCCAGATATGAATAAGGAAGAAAATAGGCAAAGCATCGAACTCTGCAATTGAATTTAATGGCAGAAAATGTCGAAATATTAAACAGTCGAACGAGCTGGGATAACGTTATTCTTTACTAAGTAAAGAATACACGAGAAAACTGTGATTGATACCGAATTGAGACCTAAACAGCGTAAGAACGAGATTAGGTTTCGGTATAGCGTTATAGCCTCATCAGAAGGTCGCCCATAATCGGCGAAAAAGGGTAGGGGGTTGAGGGCTGGATGGCTTTCGCTTTCATATCAGGAGCGGAACCTGGTGGTGCTGAAGGGCAGAGAGCTTATTAGCAAGTCACAAGAAAAAGCTCGTTAATAAGAGAAATTCGTACGTAGGTTACGTAAGAACAAAATAAAGGGAGGGATAATAAAATAAGAACGCAGTTGAGATTTCACACGGGTCATAGAACTCAAATGAGAAGGATTGCTACACGTGAAAGAAATAATGGAGAGAGGGAACAAGGCTCCCTGATGCACAAGTGTGGTAGGGGGAAAGGAGAGGGAGAAGGAAAGGGGACGAATCGGGTTTGGAATAAAGGGAGTTAGTTCAGTCTTATGAAAAAGCAAGAAACGGATTGGTAAAATAAGTTGCAGGGGGGGTGCTACGAATATCTTTATATAGTTCAAAATTTCCTAAAGGAAGACGCGGGCATAGGGTCAATCATTCCAGTGTTGGCGGACTGGAAGAAGGGTCCTTAACGCTTATTGAGAAAACGGAGCGGTGCTCGGTTTCATGGTCTTAAGAGTATTTGCTTGAGGGCGATTGCTCTTGAAGAGTTTTATGAAAATGCGCTAGATCACTTGGATAGAGCAATAAAAAGACTCAAACGAATGATGCGATTTGTACGCGAATGAGACCAATAGGGGACGCGCTTAGATGGCATGCACTAAATAGTTTAAGGGCAGCTTGTTCGTTCGGGGATAAGGGTTCCCTCTTCGTTTCTGCAATGATTTTTCATGCTTCCTGCAAGGCAAAACTGAAGTTTATTGCCCCGTCTACTATTTCTCCATGCTCCTATGAAAGCAGCGTGAAAAGGGGAGTTCTCAGATGTCGACAGCCGGGATTAAGCACTTCTATATGTAGACATAAGGTCGTTTTGCGGCAAGTGCATGCTCTTCATGAAAAGCGGCCTATCAGCTTTCGAGGCGCGAGCTATGCAATGGACCTATGCAATGAGTCAGTGAGACGAAAGCCCGGGAGGTGCGACCTGTGATATCGGCGCATGAGGCAAACGCCCAGAGGGTGCAAGCCGTGGGGTCAAGCCGAGAGACGCATCCTAAGAAACGTAACCTTTGAAATGAACCCATGAAATGCAACCGAAGAGATGCATCCGTGCGGTTACGTATTTCGGCCCTTCAGGCCTCTATGCTGGCAGCGATCCCCTGCGGTTTAGCAATATGCCTGGATAAGAGTAGTTAGATAGTAATCTAATTAAATAGTAAGCTAGCTGAATATCCCATTAGCAAACTAGCCTACTAGCAAGCAAGAACAATCCCATGCTTTCGCGCGTGTGAAATCGGATAACCCAAAATCAGACGCGTGGTCGTGCCCAGGCATTCCCAATTGGCCACGAGGCGATTCCTGCTTTAGCCATTCCCTCTTACGATGAAAATGGTTACGTTTAAGGCTTCATCAAAGGAGGTGTCTGCAATGTATTCTGCGATCCTCGAAGGCAAAGCTGCAACTTGGTTTCGCGCCGCGCGCACGCGCTCTTGGTTCGCGACGGTTCTGATTCTGGTGCTCTGCGCGCTGGCGCTTTCGGCGTGCGGCTCTGGTGGCAACGGCGGAGGCGAAGCAGGCGGCAACGCAATGGGGGAAGGTTCCTCGGCGCCTGTCGAATTTGAATACGGAAACGAGGTCGAGCATTGGAACGTGGCCTTGTCCGACCGTTCGCGTGATTCCTTCGACGAGGTGGCATATAACGCGGCACTTCAAGAGTTCCAGACGGCGATGGACGGCGACGATGCGTCGGCCCTTCTGAATGCCTACGACAAGCTCGAGCGTCTTTTCGCCGATTTGTCGAGCGATCGTGCGCTTGCCGATTTCGATTGCGCGTGCGCCGGCTTTGACGAGGTTGCTGCGAGCGCGTATGTGGCAAAGCAGGCGGCGTATGGCAGCCATTACCAAGAGTGCGCACAGGCATTCATGGATGCGCTTGAATCGAAGCACGGAGCGGCTTTCAGGGCCCACATCGGCGAGGGATTCTCGAGCGTTCTGGACAATTCGAGCACGATGTCTTCGGAAAGCGCTGCGCTGCGAGCGAAGCGCGACAATCTTGCGAGCCAATACAGTGCGCTTGTGTCGCGGGATGCGAGCGACGTCGAGCTCAAACGCCTCTATGTTGAGCTCGTCAATGCGAACAATGCCTGGGCGCGAAGCTTGGGATACGAGAACTACGTCGAGTACGTGTTCGCTACAGAATATGGGTGCGACTACACGATGGCCGAAATTGAGGCGGCGCAAGATGAGGTTGCGAGGGAATTCGTGCCGGTGTATCAGAGCTATGTGGCCGACGTTATGGGCGACGATATCGATGGCGCCTTCGATGCTCTCGACGAAAGCGAAGAGACGCTTATGGCGAACGCGCGGGCATGCGTGGTGCGTGTTTCGCCTGCGCTTGGGGAATCGTTTGACCACCTTGTCGATAACGGCTTGTATGACATATCGGCGTCGGAAGCTAAGGTTCGCAACAGCTATACCGTGGAAATGGCGGCGTACAATGATGGCTGCGTTTTCGTGAATCCCAATACTGAAGTGGCGGACTGCGCGGCAATCGTGCATGAATTCGGCCACTTCAACCACATGTATCGGGTGCGCGCGAATTCGTTTATGCCCAATACCGTTGTCGATGTGCAGGAAATTATGTCGCAGGGCCTGGAGCTTCTGTGCTACGACCATTACGACGTGCTTTGCCCTGGGTATGGCGACGCGCTTCGAGAATACGTGCTGTTCGACAAGCTGGTTGCGGTGCGCGAGGGGTTTGCCATAAACGAAGCGGAGACGCGCATCTATTGCGAGCCCGATTTGACGGTCGATAAAGTCGATGCCATTTGGACTGAGGTGTACGAGAAGTACTCGTGGCCGGCGGACGAGAATGAATGGCTTTCGACGTCGCACCTGTTCACCTCGCCGTTTTACTACGCCGCGTACGGCACTTCTGCGCTTGCCGCGCTCGATTTGTTCGCGGAATCGCTCAGCGACTATGCCGCGGCCGTTGGTACGTATCTGCGTTTGGGCGAGCTTGCGCCCGAAACGACGTATTGCCAGGCGCTTCGAGAGGCGGGCTTGCCCAATTATCTCGAAAAAGGCCAGGTAACGGCGTTCTCGATTCGACTTGCGAACGCGCTCGGGGCGTAAGGCTCCAGGGACACATGGGTCTACGACGCGCACGACCCGCGCATGCGCCTGATGGCCCTGCCTGGAACTTGAAGCCTGGGGCTTTCGCGGCGGCCATTCAACAGGGGTTGTGCGTGCTGGTGATTGGGCTTCTCGCCCTACAGGGATGCTCGGCGTGAAGAGTCCTCACGTGGCTTGTGAGCCGGGTCGAGGTGCCCATGTTTGCGGGCTTGCCCTCTTCCGGTCTTCGCACGGTTCGCGGGGATGGACAGCATGCAAAGGCTCGATTCCGCATCTTGAAAAACCAGGCGTCCGCATCTTAGACTATCCCATGATGGGAGAGTCGGTCAGGCGTCTCCTTGCGGCAGATGGGAGATGCATGAAAGAGGAGCTGCTTTCGATTGGCGAATTCGCGAAGCTGCGCGGCGTTTCGGTGAAATCGCTTCGGTACTACGAGCGTGTCGGTGCGCTTAAGCCAGCTTACGTGAATGAGGAATCGGGGTATCGGTACTACTCAATCAACCAGATTTCCGATTTGGATATGGTAACTACCTTCATTGAGCTGGGTGTTCCGTTGAAGGAAATCGCTTCGACCGCGGCTTTGGGCTACGGGCAAAGCGAGCTTATCGAGAAGGGGCGCGAGCTGGCGAGGGAGCGCATCGGGCGCGCCGAGGCGCAGCTTCTGCAGCTCGACCGCTATGCCGACGAGATCGCCGAGTCGCAACGATTCCAATCAAAGAAGTGCTATGAGCGCGAATTTGCCGAGCGACTTTTGCTGTGCGCGCCGCTTGGCGGCGATTTCGATATGCGTTGCTATGCTCGGGTGACGAGCGCGATATACGAAGCCGCGCCGGGCATGCGGCTTGTCCCCTTGTATACGGAAGGGGTTGCGCGCGGGCTTGGCGCGCCTTTCTTGGGCGTTTCGTTAGGGGAAGAAAGCGGGCTTATCGCATACGTGCAAGTGGAGATGCTGCCGAGTTATCCCTTCGACGCCGAGGCCGCAACACGTGTCGCGCTGGAGAAGGGAATGACGCTTGTGCGCCTTCCTGCTGGGCGGTATTCGTGCGATCGCGTGCGCTCGGCCGATTTTTCCGAATGCTTTCAGTTCGGATTGGGCAAGATCGATGCTGCGAATGGCCCCGTGCTGCTCGCAGAGCAGTGGGAACCCGCTTCGACGCCCCGTGCGTTTGTGCTGGAAGCGCAGGCGTTCGTCAGCTAGTTTTTGCGTGCGACCGAGGCGTAGGCGATGGGCTTTCTGCGCGGTTATTCGCGAGCACTGTCGCTCGATACTGGCATTTTTGGACGGCACCTTTCACTCGTTATCGCAGATGAAACGACTGGTTTGCCTATTACTATCTTGGTAGATAGTTAGCAAGATAGCAAAATATCATACAGAAAGCTGCTGGTAAGCGGATTAGCTGGCAGCATTCTTCTGCGTTGGCACAATTTGTAGAGCCCCGCGTTAATTCGACATGCTTGCGATCCGCTTTGTTCGACATGTGGGCGTTCAAGTTGAAATGGTTTTGCTTTCGCGGCATCAACTGCATGGGCTGCAACTGCGTTAGAATCCAAGGCATTATTTTCGGAAAGCGAAAGGGCAGGCGTGCGAGGCGATCATCGAATCATATTGGGCATCGACCCCGGCCTGGCGAATACCGGCTGGGGCATTGTGGAGCAGGATGGGTCGCGGCTTCGATGCCTTGCGTACGGCTGCGTGTCAACGCCTGCGTCAATGGAGCTTTCGCAGCGCTTGCTGAAAATCGCGCAGCAAATAGGGGCGGTGGTCGATCGCTTTAAGCCCACGTGCGTCGGCATCGAAACCGTATGGTTCGGGCAAAACATCACGGCGGCATTTTCCACGGGGCAGGCTCGTGGTGCGGCGCTCGTGGCGTGCGCGCAGGGCGGGCTTATGGTTGGCGAATTCACGCCGCGCCAGATCAAGCTCGCGGTAGTGGGCGAGGGCACTGCCGAAAAAGACCAGGTTCAGTACATGGTGAAGCAGATTTTGGGCTTGGACGAGGTGCCCCATCCCGACCATGCTGCCGACGCGCTCGCCGCTGCGATTTGCTATGTGACCCACGGGCCGCGCGCCCAGCGCACGTAAGGCGCGACAGGCGCGGCGTTCGGTTGACTTGTTGCCGTGGGCGGCTGGGGTATTGGCGGCGCTTTCGGCGGACCAACGGTTTGTCGCGTATTTGCCGTAGGCCGGGCCCACCGTTTGGCGTGGGTTGATGATTCTGTCGAGCGCAGGCTTGCGTTGCGTGCGCGGTTCATCGGTTCGCACCCAGCGCACATAGGCTGCTGCGTATTTATTCGAGTTCGAGAAAGGGCTGTTCATGAGCGTGTTGTTTTTGGAATATCCGAAATGTTCCACCTGTAGAAAGGCCAAGAAGTGGCTTGACGAGCATGGCGTGGAATACGTTGATCGCGACATCACGACCGAAAACCCCACGGCGACCGAGCTTGCCGAATGGCATGCGCGTTCGGGGTTGCCGCTGCGGCGCCTCTTCAACACGTCCGGCATGAAGTATCGCGAGCTTGGCATTAAGGCGAAGCTCGACGCCGGCATGACCGACGCCGAGTGCTTCGATGTGCTCGCGTCCGATGGCGTGCTCGTGAAGCGTCCGTTGCTCGTGGGTGACGATTTCGTGATTCCCGGTTTTAAGGAAGAGACGTGGGCCGAGGTGCTCGGGCTCGATCGCTAGACGCCTGGTTTGGCAAGAGTATCGTTTCAGGTTGGTGGCGACCAACGGTTTGATTGGGTATTTCCGAATGGCAGGCTTGCTGACCTGCGTCGTGAAACGCTCGCGCGTTGCGGCGAATGCGTTCGCGCGTGCCCCACGAAGTCGATTTCGATGAAATAATTGAACGGGGCGCTTCCCTGCGTGTAGTTGCGTAGAATGGGCTCAATGAGGCGGCACGGCGAAAGGGAGCAGGTGCATGATTACCGTTGAGACGATTCGAGAGCGCCATTCCGTGCGTGAATATGACGGAAAGCCTCTTTCGCGGGCTGAGTTCAACGCGCTTATCGCCGTGGTGGAGGAATGCGCGCGCGAAAGCGGCCTCGATATTCAACTTGTGGGCGACAATCCCGAGGTTTTCAACGTGATTGCGCGTTTCGGTTTGATTCGCGGGTGCCGCACGCATGTCGCATTTGTGGTCGATGACGGGATGGCGCGCGGCGTGGTCGACGACGAGGCCATTGGCTATTCGGGTCAGAAAATCGTGCTTGCCGCGCAGAATATGGGGCTCAATACGTGCTGGTGCGCGCTGTGCTCGCGCAAGAAATCGCGCGCCGTTGTGGCGCCGGGGAAGAAAAATTCGCCTGATCATTGCGGTGGGCCACGGGAAAACGCAAGGCTTTTCACGGAAGACGAAGAGCGTCGAGGCGCTTTCTTCCGTCGAATGCGCGAAGGCGCCGGCGTGGTTTGCGGCGGCCATGGAAGCCGCGCAGCTGGCACCTACGGCGGTGAATAACCAGAATTTCAAGATCACGCTGCTTTCCGACGGGAAAACCGTGCGCATTGATGCGCCGCAAAGCGGGCTCAATGTGATTGACGAGGGCATTGTGAGGTGCAACTTCGAAATCGCCGCGAACGAGGCTGGCGCCGATTGGCGCTGGGAGCGTGAAATGTAGAGAGCGGTGAGCGCTTCTTTCGCTGCGGAACATCATGTTTCCCGCTACGTAGTCGCGCGACTCGCTTACGACCCCAGCGCCGCCACGGCGATGTCGGCGGCCATGCGGTCCGGACTCCGTTGCGTGCGCATCACTGCTCCGAGCTCATCCTTGAGGCTTGATTGCTTTGGCGAGGCCTTACTGGCTCTCAAAGGCGCTCTCGGTCGTTTTTGTGAGCGACTTGCAGCGGTAGAGTTCGATCATGTATCGCATGGTTTCGAGGTTCGCGTCGCTTCCTTGCGTTTTCCTTTCGGGGCGATTTTGGCGAACGGAGGTGCAACCTCATGTTACGGAGTTGAATCTGAATCCGACCATTCCCGTTGACAAGTTGATTTTCGTTTCGCATGATGCGAGCAACGGAGGATTGGAGGCAGGCATGGGACCTCATCGCTCGAGTGCACGGCCGAGTCTGGGAAAGCAGGTTTGATTCTCTCGGAATTGCTCAAGTAGGTTTAGCCAATCCGCACGTAGTTTCGTGCGGATTTGATGCTGTTAGGGATGTCTCAGCCCTCCTTGTCTTCTCGTTGGCCTGCTTGGAGTCCTTCTCAGCGGCTTCGGCCATGTGTCCCTCCAATTTGGCGATGTGGACTTCGTGCTCGGCAATCTCCTTTTCCCAGTCGGCAGTTCCGTTACCATTGCCAGTATCACCGCCTACTTCTTACTGGCCCTGCGAGCTTTCCCGCTGCTGTCCTTGCTGCGTCTGGTTCTCCGCACCCTGCGTGGTTTCCTGCTTGCTTTTCGTCCTATGAGGAGGGCAGAGACGAACAATGCCCGCACCTTTACCGGTACGGGCATTGTTGAGTCGTTTCGCAAGGTGGCCTGAATGGCATCCTCGCCTATGTTACTTGTGAGTCAGGGCAGCTGCATCTGCTCGGGTTCGAGTGGGCCAGCGAAGAAGCTCTTCTGATCTTTCTTGAAGGGCAGCTCATCTGGGTTGCAGGCGCCGATGAGCACGGCGGAATCGGGATCGTGTTTCTCCCGATTCATTTCGATCGAGCCTCGCGAATAGTTCGCGTAGCAGTAGGCGCAGCCGTGCAGGCACGTGTTGTAAACGCCTATATCGGTACTTCCGATGCAACCGCAGAGCAGGCGCTGGTTCTTGTCCTTGCCCTTGCCTCTGGTTGAGAGCGCTTTCCCCGAGATTCGCTCGATCAAGTCCCCGTCGATGCAATGGCCATGCCTGATGCCGCATACATCGAGGTCGATCTCCTCGGCGCACGTTTCAACCGTCATGTTCAGGCCTCTCGCGACATCTGCGATGAATGCTGCGATCTCGTTCTTCTCGTCGGTCGTTCCGTCGTTGATGCCGAGCCTGTTGATTGCCTTTGTATTGTTGTAGTCCATGTCGAGGAAGCTGATCACGACTTGCGAAGCATGGCCCCCTAGCAGGTGGGCGCATTTTTCGAATGCGCGTTTATGGAAGTCCATATTGTAGCTGTCGCTGAACAGGATTGGGTCGTATCGCCAGATTACCCTCTCGGAGCCAAGTCGTTCGGATAACGTCTTGAAGGTGTCGATGAGGATGGTCTTGTTGGCGGGGAGATGCGGCTCAAGATCTCTGCGGTAGGGTGTGATCGTGAACTGGAAGTAGTAGGGTATACCGGTCGCGTCGAGCTCGCCGAGCCTTTCGAGCATCGGTCTAGCGTTCTTGGTCCAAAGCACGATTGCATCGACGACGTCGGCGTCTAGCCTGATTTTGGTGAGCTGGTTCGCGTTGAAGGGGTTTCTCGTGACGACGAACCCCTCTTCTAGGCGCTTGTAGAACCACTCGGGATAGAACGCCGGGATGTCTGTTCTGCGACTTGCGCTGATGATCATGGCTGCACCTACCTAATTCTCCAACGATGCGAGGACGGTGTCGAAGAGGTTTCTGGCAGTGTCCTCCGTAGTCTTGGACATCGAGTCGCAGAGGGTCTTCGGCATGGCGGAGAAACCGAACGTCGCACCCCAGAGCGCGAAGGGTAGGCAGAGGTCCGCAATCTGGCATTTGACGAGCAGGTACCGATAGAAGCTGTCAAGCTCCTCGTTGTCCTGCCTCTCGCACAGTATCGCAAGCATCCTCAAGGTCTCGAAGGAGGCTTCGTTCTCGATGCCGGTGTTGTCGTTGGGGTCGAAATCTTCCATGTTGTTCAGGTGGGGCAATAGCCTGTTGACGTACTCGCGTTCGCCACTGCTTTCCCAACGGTCGCCAATGCGATTCTTGATCTCCCTCCCGCATTCAAGGGCAAATTGGTAGCCAAGACTTCGCCTCGCCTTGCCAAACGCGTCCGCCCGGATAAGGTAGTTGATTAATGCATGAGCCAGCTCGCCGTCTTTTGCCGGCAGTCGGAGCAATGGCCCTTTGCCGCCATCTTCGATGCTGGGCTTGTTCGCGGCAGTAAATGGCGTCGGCCTCTTCCAGTCGTCTTTTGCCCTGCGAATCCGCTCTTCGAGTTCTGTCCTGTACATGTTTAGCGCGAAGGAGTCGTTGCGGTCCCCGGTGGGCAGCTCGATTGAAGCTATCCTGCGTAGCTCGTACTTGAGATTGCGCAGTTCGTCCTCAAGGCTGAATGCCTTTATGTTGGCCGCCTTCATCCTCCCGACGGGCTTTGCTCTTCCCGCCATGGAATTCATGCCGAAGCGGTAGAGCACGTACTCAAGCACGCGGCTATAACGTTCTAGCTCTTCGGTATTTGCTTGGGTGAAGGAGTTGATCATATCGTCAACCGTTTCGAGGTATTCAACGAAGTCATCCCGCACGGATTCGTCCTTGGGGAGCGAGTAGTAGAATCCGAGGCAGTAGCCAAAAATTGCCTCCTTCATCCTGTCGAGCCTCTCGAACCGACCGATTTCCTCAATATGATCTTTCACGCCATTGGGCTTTGCTTTCACGCCATCGGTTGCTGGCTGCACGTCCATGTCGAAAAGGGTCGCCTCGGATTTCTCGGGTACCATGACTTTTGCTTTCGCCAGATATTTTTCTGAGAACTTAGCCTCGATGCTCCTCTGGACACCGTTGAAGGCGGCGCTCAGGTCCTGTTCCGAATAGAAGACGAATCTGCATGTCGTGGGTTTTATACGAATGGTTTCAGAAGTCCAGAGGCCACCCTCTGCGCTGCCGCCTGCATGCTTGACTATGTCCTCGTCGAGCTCGAGCAGCATGGCAACGCCGTCTTCGCCGACGTTTGGCGCTCCAGGCAGATTCTCGTAAAGACGGATGAAATCTTTATCATCGTCTTCCTCGATCGTCTCGAAGAATCTGAATCCATAATTGCGTTTGGCGTACATCGAGGCGGGTGAAATAGTCTCGGTCGAAAGGATGTTTCCGAGATTCGATGCGAGTGTAAGAACGTAATAGCTCACAGTACCTCAGTCTCCCTTGCTTTTAGGTCGGTTTCGTATAGGTCGTTTGGTATCCTCTGCAAGACAGCCGGCATCTGGCCGGTGTACATGATGTAGAGGGACTGGTAGGACCGCGTCATCGCCACATAGAAGGGCTCAAGGAACCCGGCGAGAGCTGGGTTCTCGCATTCCGGTAAGAAGACGGCCCTGAATTGCAGCCCTTTTGCGCTGTGGTAGGTCATGACCTTTGGGTTTGCGGTCGTGAAATTCAGGGTGTTGTGCGAGCTCTGGCCCTCGCTGTACTTGGCCTCGACGTTCAGGCCGTTGCTGCTCAGGTACTGCGCTGCCGCACGAGCCTGATCATTCTTCGGAAGAAGTATGCCGACGTCGTCCAAGCCCCTGGTGCGGACGATCTGGATGATTGCGTTCAGCTGATCTTCCCGAGACCCGAAACTCAGAAAGAAGGGCTTTTCGTCGCCCTCGTTCTTGCATCTGCTCGCGAGGTCGTCGTTCTCTGCGTTCACGAACTCTGCCACGCGGGCAATCTGGGCCGGCAGCCGATGGTTGAATACGAGCTGCTCGGTCGGGAACTGCGTGAATCGCTGAATCTCCTCCATGTTGGCGGGAGCATCCTGCCCCTTGCGGAACGCATAGATCTGCTGGGAGGAGTCGCCGTAGAGAAGCAGTGCCTTCTGCGCGTAGCTCATGAACACAGTGATATCACGTTCGGAGAAGTCCTGGGCCTCGTCGACGAGGATATAGTCTGTCGGATACGGGTTTTGTCTCCAGTGTACCAGTAATCAATCAGCCTCGGGTCGATGCCCTCACCCCGGCAGCCCTCGACGAAATAGTCCTTAAGTGATTTCGTGTAAACGACAATCTGAACGGTGCCCTTGTTGTTGGAGACGATGTCGTGCAGTCGCCAGAACGCGATGACCGACTTGCCGCTTCCCGCGCATCCGCGAACGATGAGGGAGTTCTCCGACCTGCGGTTGATGACTTTGCGCTGGAAGTCGTCCATCTCCGATTCCCTGATATAGAAGTTTTTCTTGCTCACGATCCGAGGCCCCTTTCCGGCTAGTCGACTCTATTGAATTCCTGGCAGTGTGTCCTATTGTCCTCTGTTATCGGGCAGCTCCAGAGGGCGACGGAGCCAGAGAGCTTATCGGCCAGTTTACTGGGACCAATGACACGATAACGGATTTTAGAACATTCGTTCGTTACATTCCTGTAGTTCACGTATAAAGCGTTCTGCGTGTAGCAGTTGCTTCCGCAAACGCCTTCGAACCTGTTGCAAAGTAGGGGAAGAATTGTCTTGAATTCGCCGCTCCTGCTCAAGAAGTTGTTGACCTGCCCATTAAGCTGTTGCGGCGTCCAACGACCCTTTGCGCCGTTCGGCGACGTCACATCCAACACTAGGAGGATTCCCGCCGGCTTGAGCAATCTTGTAAAGGCGTCGCAGAACTCGTAGTAAGGATTATCCGACACGTGTGCGCCGTCGAGCTCGTTGAGCATCTTTGAGCTGATGACGAAATCGAAAGCCTGTGGGTAAGCCGGTATGATTTTATCCAGTCTGGCAAACGGTAGCGGCGGCTCGAAAACGTGATTCACGAAATTAAGTTCGACACTCATTTCCATGTGCGTCTGCGCTTCGCCGATGATATCTCGAGCTATAACGTGTGCGTACGCATTGCCTTCGATGGAGACGATATTTACCCGTTTCGCTTCGGGAATCCATTTGCTTATGGCCAGTACCAGGCCGAGGAGGTCTCCGCCTGTGCCCGTGCCGACAGAGCAGATGCTAATGTTGGGCTCGTGTGCGAGTATGCTTGCCAGGCTCTTGTCGGATAGTAGGCTGTCGAAAATCACGAAAGACTCGGCAAGGCTTCGTGGAAAGTATGTTCCCAGATAGGTTAGTACGCCAGCCTCGTCTGAATCAAGGTTCCTGTCGAAAGTTCTCCTCCGCCCAGCAGGGTTGTGATCGGCGCCGAATTGATCGAAGACGAGCTGGTTAACCCAATTGGGTAATGCAATCCCAACATTTCCGTTGGTAACCGAGATCGATGGATAGAGATTGCCGAGCTTGTCGTCCGCCATTGCTATTCACCTCTCTCGCTTGTCAGGGCCTCCCCAAACCTCTCGACGGTTTCCTCCGAGTCCCTGTCCAGCTTAGTATAGCCAATCCACTCCGCCGCGAGCTCAACTCATACGTTCGGTGGTACAACGAGGAGAGGATGCATTCGACGCTGGGCTACATGAGCCCAGTTGAGTTCAGGAATGCAGGATTGTCCATGTAAAAACTGTTTAAGCAACCGTTGCAAATCCACGAGATCATCGCGCGGATTGAGGACGCCAGCAACTCCGAGCCCAACGAGACCACGGGGCTGCCGCCGTCGGTGCTGTTCATGGAGGAGAAGGACGCGCTGCTGCCCGTCGGCAACCTTCGCGCCCTCGAGGAGGCGATGGGCGACGTGGTGCGCGTGGCCAGGGTGCCGGCCACGATGCTGGTTAGCGCGCACGGCGAGCCCATGTCGGTGCCCAGGCGCTGCATTGGCAGGCCGGCCCGCATCGTCTGCATGCCCGGCGGCGCGATGGACTGCTACGTCGGCGGCGAGCTGGTGGCCACGCACGTGGCGGGCGGGCCCGCCTACGACCCGGCCCACTACGCCGAGGCCATGGCCGGGAAGCGCTGGTTCGGCGACGCCGCCGGCGACATCGAGGTGGCCGTCGCCGCCAATCTCGGGCTGCTCGACTCGATAGGGGGCTCGCTGTGAGCGCCGCCGTGCAGGGCAGCAACGTCACGGCCTCGGCGGTCGCCGACAGGCTGTGCCACCACTGCGCGATGATCAAGATAACGGGCCGGTCGTACCGTCTGAAGGACGTGTCCATTGGCGGTGAGGACGGGAAGGAGGAGGGCGCCTAGGCGCCGAAAGCGGCACATCCGCGTTGACGAATCCGGCGTATCCGCGTTGGCGCGATTGACGAAAATGCATTGGTGAAAATGGTGAAAATTATATTGACGCTAACACCGCTGTCGTTCCACGCCTTCGAGTTGCTCTACTGGACGGGCATCCGCTGCGGCGAGCTCCTGACGCTCACGCCGTCCGACTTCATGCTGGATAGCTCGCGGCTGCGCATCAACAAGTC